>PDWJ01003951.1_pt1 | contig 13596 bp, 11 predicted proteins | sample 1430881 | NCBI WGS metagenome assembly PDWJ01 (sample SAMN01162460, study PRJNA174530) | Oral metagenome, whole genome shotgun sequencing project. | biome: Marine environment; feature: Marine mammal; material: Swab sample of the gingival sulcus; isolation source: swab sample of gingival sulcus... | reverse complement strand
CTGGCTTCCCAGATGACCGACGCTAAAGGCCAGCGGGTCAGCGTCAAGATTCGCGTCACCCCCGCAACCGCACTGCAGCTCGACGACCGCGAGATCGACAGCGCAGACCTGACGGCTTCGGGACAGACCATCACCTTCCCAGGCTTCCTGCGAGCATACGTAGCTGGCGTGGAGGCCGGTGGCAGCGCCGATGATTCGCAGACGAGGCTGCCGAAGTTGCAGCAGGGCGATGTGCTGTCGGCTGAAAAGGTTGCAGCCAACGGGCACGAGACCCGCCCACCTGCCCGGTACACCGAGCCGTCGTTGGTGGCCAAGCTGGAGGAATTGGAGATTGGTCGGCCGTCGACCTATGCCTCCATCATCCGCACCATCACCGCCCGCGACTACGTGTTCAAGAAGGGAGCCGCGCTGGTTCCCACCTGGCTGGCCTTCGCGGTGAACCGACTGCTTGAAGATCACTTCACGCAGCTGGTGGATTACGATTTCACCGCGCAACTGGAAGATCGCCTGGACGCGGTGGCCGCCGGGGACGCGAAACGGCTACAGGTGCTCAACGACTTCTACCGGGGTCCAGCCGGAGACGAACAGCAGGGCCTACATAACCTGGTCACCGAGCTGGGCGATATTGATGCCCGGGCACTGTCCACCTTCCAAATTCCCGGTAGCGATTTGGTAGTGCGGGTTGGTCGTTACGGCACCTACGTCCAGGATGCGCAGGAGCGGCGCGCGAATGTGCCAGACGATCTGCCGCCTGACGCGCTCACCGCCGAATACGCGGCAGAGCTGTTGGCCCAGCCAGCGGCTGAACAGCGGGAACTGGGCGTAGATCCCGACACCGGGCACCTCATCGTCGCTAAGGACGGCAGGTTCGGGCCATACGTGACCGAGGTGCTGGCCGAGGACGCGCCGAAGTCGGCGAAGCCCCGCACCGGGTCGCTGTTTAAGTCGATGACCCTGGACACCGTCACCTTGGAGCAGGCGCTGCAGTTGTTGAGCCTGCCCCGGCTCGTCGGCACCGATGATCAGGGGCGCGAGATCCTTGCGCAAAACGGTCGCTACGGCCCCTATCTCAAGTGCGGCACTGATTCTCGTTCGCTGGAGTCCGAGCAGCAGATCTTCGACATCACGCTTGAGCAGGCGTTGGCGATCTATGCCCAGCCGAAGACGCGCGGCCGCAGCTCGGCGGTGCTGAAGGAACTGGGAACCGATCCGGCCACCGGTTCGCCGGTGACACTAAGGACGGGCCGGTTCGGGCCGTATGTAACCGATGGGAAGACAAACGCCACGCTGCGCCGCGACGACGATCCAGACACCGTCACTGCAGAACGCGCCTACGAGTTGTTGGCTATCAAGCGGGAGAAAGGCCCGGCTAAGCGCACTGCCAAGCGCCGCACAACCAAGAAAGCCGCGAAGAAGGGCTAGCCCGTGGCGAAGAAACGCATGTCATGACTGGAAAGTTCATTGTTTTTGAGGGCGGTGATGGCGTCGGTAAATCCACGCAGGTTGGCCTGCTGGTAGCTGCATTGCGTGAGCAAGGCCACGACGTGGTGGAGACCCGACAGCCGGGCGGCACCGAGCTGGGCGGCGAGTTGCGGCGACTCATCCTGGATCCAGCCCGCACCATTGCTGATCGCGCTGAGGCGCTGCTCTACGCAGCCGACAAAGCCCAGCACGTCGAGGAAGTGGTGCGACCGGCGTTGCGGCAGGACAAGATCGTCGTGTGTGATCGCTACGTCGATTCCATGATCGCCTACCAGGGTGCCGGGCGCGCACTGTCGGCTGACGAGGTAGCTGAGATCGCCTGGTGGGGTACGCGTGGTCTCAAGCCCGACCTGACGGTGGTGTTAGACGCCGAAGTAGACGTCGGGCTGGATCGGATCAGTCGGAAGGACCGGCTTGAGGCAGCCGGGATCGAGTTTCACCGGCGGGCTCGGCAGCACTTGCTTGACCTGGCGGCGGCCGAACCAAATCGCTACGTAGTCCTAACTGCGCACCAGGATCGGTACGAGTTGGCTCAAGCGGTGTTGCAGCAGGTTCATTCCCGGTTTTTCCACTGAGCTAGCTGGCAAGATGAATGACATGGCAGACGTTTGGGCAGACCTGGTGGGGCAACAACGCGCCATCGAGATTCTGCGCCGGGCAGTGGCTGGCGGCCGCCACGTAAATAGCCATGCCTGGCTGTTTGTCGGCCCGCCTGGCTCTGGTAGATCCAATGCCGCTCGGGCATTCGCGGCTGCGCTGCAGTGCAGCCAGGGTGGCTGCGGCGACTGTAACGATTGTCGAACCTCGCTATCCGGTGCGCATCCAGACGTGACACTGCTGCGGACCGAAAAGATCGCCATTGGGGTGGCCGAGATTCGCGATCTGGTTTCCCGCGCAAACAGTTCCCCGATGCGGGGCCGCTACCAGATCATCGTGGTAGAGGACGCCGACCGGGTCACCGAGCGCGGCGCTGATGCCCTACTCAAATCGCTGGAGGAACCGGCCGAGAAAACCATTTGGTTGCTGTGTGCCCCCAGCCCCGACGATGTGATTGTCACGATCCGCTCACGCTGCCGCGAACTGCGGCTGGTCACGCCAAGCAACGAATTGGTCAGCCGGTTGCTCGTCGAACGCGATGACGTGGCGCCCGAGCTAGCCGAGCACTGTGCCCGGGCGGCGCAGGGCCACGTTGGTCGGGCGAGGATGCTGGCCAAGCATGAGCAAGCGCGCGACCGGCGGGCACGCATCCTGGATTATCCGCTTAAGCTAGCCAGCCTGTCAGATTGCCTCATTGCCGCAGCTGATCTGGTTGCAATGGCAACTGCTGAAACCGAACAGGTCACCAGTGAGTTAGATGCGAAAGAACACCACGAACTGCAAGTAGCAATGGGGTTCAGTCGTCCCGGTTCAAAACCGCGGCAGGCGCAGACAGCAATGAAAGAATTGCAAGAACAACAAAAAGCTAGGGCTAAACGTTTTCAGCGGGACTCCCTAGACCGGTGTTTAACTGAATTCACGACGCTTTATCGCGACGTGCTATCGGTTCAACTGCAAACCGGTGCTGATCTGGTCAATAGCGACCGGGCTGAAGAAATCGCCACGCTCGCTGAGCGGTCGACCTCGGCTGGCGTGGTTCGGGCGCTGGACGCCATCTTGCAGGCTCGCCGAGCATTGGAAGGAAATGTAGCGCCGCTGCTAGCGATGGAATCGTTGATGATTTCGCTGGCGAGCATCATTGAGCGAAATAGGTGAGTGGCGATAACGGCTTCTGCTTGATTCCAGTGTCAGAATGGAATCAACTACGGCTAGGAGGCTGTTATGAGTGACGGGTCGAATGATTGGGAGCAGCAGGATGCTCCGAAGCAGGAATCATGGGATAAAGACCCTGGTGAATATGGGTTAGAGGTATCCGGTGACTGGGACGACTATTCGAGTGAGCAAGGCATTACGGCTCCGCCGCCGCCACCGCAGCCGATTGTTGATCCGCAGGATACTCAGCTAGGCCAAGCTGCCGCGTCCTCATTCGAGCCCCCGGCGATGCCGAGCGAGGCTCCCGAATCGGATTTAGCAGCCAAGGCTGCCTCGGCAGCAGAGTCGGCTTCGGTATCGGAATCGGTGCCAGAGGCTCCCATCGCTGAAACCGCAGCCCCGATGGCTGGCTGGGCGAGTCTCTTCCGTACCACCCCCGAAGAACCGGAGACGACTGATGTAGCCGCGCCGGCGTCGGCTGCTGATGTTCCGGCGGCTGCTGATGTGACTGCTGTGTCGATGCCGGTAGTTCCAGCTGAGCCGGTTGCTGATGTTGCGGCTGCATCGCATGATCTTGCTGACGCTGCTGCGGCTGCGGTGCCGGTTGCTGATGTTTCGGCGGCTGCTGATGAGTCGGTGGCTGATTTTGCTGCTGCTGTTCCGGCAGCCTCGGTTGCTGAGGTTCCGGCGGCTGCTGATGTGGCAGACGTGGCGATGCCGGTAGTTGCTGATGAGCCGGTTGCTGATGCTGCTGCGGCTGATTTTGTCGCTGCTGCTCCGGCAGCGTCGGTCGAGGCTGTTCCCGCCGCTGCTGCTGCGGCTGACGTGGCGGGTGCAGTGAAGCCGGTGGTTCCCAATGAGCCGGCCGCAGCTGTCGCTGATATGTCGAAGCCAGCGGTTCCTGAAGAATCGGTGGCTGAGGCGCCAAAGCCGGCTGCTTCCGATGAGCCAGCCGCTGGTGCCGCAGCTGCAGCATCAGTGGCCGCGGCTGCCGCTGCATCGACCACTGAGGGTGCGGGTGCTCACTTCGACACGAAACCCACTTCAGTGACGCGCTGGCCCAGCCTGGATCGGATGCCTGCCCCGGAAACGACAACGGCAGATCCGGTTTCTTCGGCCGAGCCAACTGCTGTTGAACAGCCCCAAACTGACATGTCTGCTGGGGCTGGCGCTGGTGTCGCGGCTGGCTGGGATGATGCGGCAACCGAGGTTGCCAGGCAGCCAGCCAGGGCGGCGGAAGCACCCGCATCCGGCCAGGAGGAAGCTCCGGCTGATTCTGCTCCCGTCGCTGCTGCAGCTGGGGCCGCCGGGGTAGCTGCGGCAGGAGCCGCGCTTTACCGCGAGGACGAAGAAACCCGACAGCTGCCGGTAGCCGATCCGGCCGCCGAACAAGCTGCCCTCGAAGAGAAGCTTCGCCTGGAACGGCAGGCGCGTGACGAGCGGTTGGGCGTGGTGCCGCCAGTACCCGAGAGCGAAAAACAAGAAGAAGCCAAGCCAGTGCGCCGCAGCACTGACGGCTTCTTCGGCAGCTTCGGACTGTTCGTTCTTCGTCTCGTAGCGGCAGCGATTCTGGGAGTTATTGGCTACCAGATACTGACTCCGGTTGATCGGACCGTGGAGTTCCTAAGTCAGACGATGATTCCCGAACCAAGGCTGGTGGCGTGGATTCTTGGCTTTACGCTCGGCGCAATGGCGTTGCTGCTGGTCATCGGCCTAATGCAGCGTTTCGTCGGCCTGTTGATGATGCTGCTGGGCATTGGCTCGCTGGTGTTCATCCGCTGGGGGAATTTCCTGCCGTTCGTGCCTGGCCAAGAAGGCTTCATTGGCGACCGCGACCTGTTGTTGGCGGCGGTCGGGTTGTTGCTGCTTACGCTGGGAGGCGGCGCTTGGGGTATTGACGGCGCGATCCGGCGTGGTCGCAGCCGCCGAGCCGCGGCTAAGCCGAATCAGTAGCGGATCGCTAGTTCGCGTTTGGGTAAGCTCTTAGTATGACTAATCAGAAATCAGCGAACTGGATTACTGTCGCCCAATGGTTGTTGGGGATCTTGGCCGTGGTCCTGGTGGTGGCCCTGGTGGCGGTCATCGCTATGGGTGGTCGCACGATGCTCCCAACGGATGATCAGACTGTCACGCCGACTGGTGCACCAACGTCGACTGAACAGCCGAATCCGGGGCCTCCTACCAAGACGGGGCCAGTAGATCCAAATGCTGATGGGCTTCCAGGGGTCCCCTCGAAGGCGATTTCTGAACATGTCATGTGGCCTAACGAGGAAAACCAAAACGCCGATAGGCAGCTCGGCTACGACGGTAATGGTTCTGCCAGCGTCCAGTTGGGTGATGGGCTTAGCCAAGACCTTCAGGGCTATTGGAACCAGGAGATCAAGTGGCGCGATTGCGGCAATGACCGGTGCGGTACGGTCCAGGTGCCGCTCGACTGGGAAAAGCCCGGCGACGGTTCGCTGGAAATCGCTTTCCGTTGGGTTGGCGATTTGAATGCCCCCAAGGGGCCAGTCTTTGTTAACCCAGGCGGCCCAGGCTACGGCGGGCAAAGCTTCGCCGAACGCGTTGCGGGCCTTTGGGAGGGCTACGCCTATGTTGGCTGGGACCCCCGCGGGACCGGGGATTCGACTGCAGTGAAGTGCGGTGACACCCAGCAAACCGACGCGGTTTTCAGCACTGATAGCTCGCCTGACGATGAAACCGAAAAGAAGCAGCTGCTGGAAACCTGGCAAGGGTTTGCCAAGCAGTGCCGCGACGAGTCAGGAGCGCTGCTGGATCACCTGACCACCATCGAGAACGTCCGAGACCTTGATTTACTGCGTTACCTGCTCGGCTCGGAGAAGCTCAACTACTTCGGCGTCTCCTATGGCACCTACGTCGGCGCCATGTATGCGGAGCTTTTCCCGGAGCGGGTGGGGCGCATGGTGTTGGACTCAGCGGTCGACATCACCGACGACGAAGATGTAGCCCAGGCAGAGGGCTTCGAGCTGGCGTTGCGTAATTACGCCGAATGGTGCGCCAAGGCGTTGACGTGTGATTTTGGCGATACCCCCGAGAAGGTGCTGGAGAAGATTTCGGCCTTCGTTAAGGGGCTTGACCAGGCCCCGATTGTCGTGAACCAATCGCGCAACCTGACGCAAGGTCTAGCGATCACTGGTATCGCGCTGTATCTGTACTTCGACGAAGGCTACTATCCCGATCTCACCCAAACGCTGCAGCAGGCGATGGAAGGTGACGGGGAGATGCTGCTCGCAGCTTCAGATGATCTCAACGGCCGTACCCGTCCGAACGGCTACGAGACAGCGGCCTATGCCTTCCCGGCCACATTGTGCGCAGACTGGGCCGATTCCGGTGTTGCTGACGCGTACAAGCGCTGGCAGGAACTGCAGGCGAAGTCACCGATCTTCGCTACCAACATGGGGGTGGATCTGGTTTGTCAGGCCTGGACTGCGAACTCGGCGCCGCCGATCAAGATCACAGCCGATGGGGCCGCGCCGATCCTGGTCGTGGGCTCGACTGGTGATTCCGCCACCCCGTACAAGCATGCGCAGACTATGGCCGAGCAGCTCGACTCTGGCGTGCTGCTCACCTATGACGGTGCCGGACACGGCTCGGTCACCAACGGCAACCCGTGTGTGACGAAGATCGTGACCGCCTACATGGTCGACGGTGAGGTGCCGGAGAGCGGCCAGACCTGTAAGTGATCCGGGCCGGTGGTTCCGCGTAGCGGGAGGCCTGCCCAGCGCTGGGACGCTTGAGTGATCCCGGTGGCGTGTCCGCACCCTGCTCGCCGAGCCGCCGGTTTCGCATCTACCGGGGGAGTGACTATAGTCTCTAGTTGCTGCCGCCCTAGCTCAGTCGGTAGAGCGACGCTCTCGTAAAGCGTAGGTCACGGGTTCGAATCCCGTGGGCGGCTCCATTTTTCCCCGATCAGCCATACTTTGGTTGTTTCGGCAGTTGCCTTGGGTCAGGTTTTACTGGCCGAAAAACCCCAACGTATCGTTGTATCGAGGCGCTTGCGAAGCGCCTTGTCCTGGGCCAATCGGCGCTTAACCGGCCTTGCTGTAGAAGCGAGATTTGCACTTGTTAGGCTGATCTTCAAGGAGGCCGAGTGTACGACTGCGTGATTGTTGGGGCCGGGCTAGCTGGATTGACAGCGGCCCTCGATTTGCGAGCGCGCGGGCATCGCGCGCTCGTCTTGGAGGCCAGGAATCGCGTCGGCGGCAGGGTCGAGAACGTAGTTTTCGACGACGGCTACTACTTGGAACTCGGCGGGCAATGGATCGGCCCGGGGCATGAGGAAGTGTTAGCGCTGGCCCGCAGCTACAACATCGCCACCATCGACTATGCCGCGCAGCGCAGCATGCGGGTACGGGCCAACGGCGAAGCTAGAACACTGTCGATCCAGTCGCGGGGGACGGAATTGACGCCGTTTGAGGTGAGCGATCTCACCCAAGGGCTGCTTCGGTTGCGGCGGCTGAGCCAGCGCATGATCGACGATCCCCAATGGAAGCAGACCAATCTTGACTGGCTGGAGCAGAGCCTGCAGCGGTGGGCCTCGGCGAACCTTCGCACCCAACCGGCTCGGCTGCGCTTCTTTGAGGTGTGGCAGGGCGCGATTGGTCCAATAACTGCCGAGGTGAGCTTGGGGCAGGGCCTTGAACGATTGGCGTGCGTGCCCGAAATGGAGGCGTTGTTTGCGTCGAATGGTGGCCTAAACCAGGTTCGGCTGACCGGCGGGGTGTTCGCGCTGTGTCAGGCGATGGCCGATGATTTGGGTGAGATTATTCAGTTCGGCAAGGTGGTTCGGGCCATTCGGCAACGCGCGGAGGCGGTCGAGGTCGAGCTGACCGACGGTGCCACGTTGCACGCGAGGCTAGCGGTTTCCACGCTGTCGCCACGGCTGGCGGTAGAGCTGCAACACGATCCGCCGCTGCCAAAGTGGCGGCATGAGCTGGCCCACAAAGTGCCAGCGGGCAACGTCATCAAGGTTTTCTTGGTCTACGACGCGCCGTTTTGGTACGAGGAGGGCCTGTCGGGGCAATCCAGTTCCGATGACGGCTATGTGCGGGTGACGCTCGACGCCAGCACCAACGACGGCCGGGGCGTCTTGACTGGCTTCTTCGAGGGCCCCGATGCGGTAACGCTCGCTGCGATGTCCGAGCAGGCCCGGCGGCAGGCATTCATCGACTCGGCCGTTGGCGTATTTGGCCCTAAGGCTGCTGAGCCAGTGGCCTACGTGGAGCGAAACTGGGCCACCGAAGAATTCACCAAAGGCTGCCACGGCGCCCACTTTGTGCCCGGACTTTGGTCGGGCAACGGGCCCTCCCTGGCTGAATCCGATGGTCGGGTCTACTGGGCCGGCGCCGAATACGCGTCCCAGTTCAACGGCTACCTGGAAGGAGCAGTACGCTCCGGCCGGGATGTGGCCCGGCGGGTTTCCCGGCGGATCTCCGACGGCTAACGCCGACGGAATGCCTCAGCAGCTGGTGTGCTGTGGCCCCTCAGAAACGAACTCGATGTCGTCCACGAAATCCGGGTCGAACTGATCCCACTCGTCATCGAACGAGAACACCGAATAGCTGGCGGTCGAGAAGTGGCAGACGGCCGCATCAGCGGCTTGCGGGTTGGCGCGATACATCAGCCGGGCTGTCAGCGCCGGGATCGCCGGGGCGTGGGCCACCACCAGCAGGCAGTTGACATCGTCGGTCATCTCCGAAATGCGTTGCAGCATGGTGTCGGTGCCGCAGCCATACAGCGCATTTTGAAACTCCGCAGGCACTCCCAGGCTCAATGCCGAGAACGTCTCCCGGGTGCGGGTGGCGGCCGATACCAGTGCATAGTCGATGCCGAACTTCGCCAGCTCGACGCCAGCTTCCTGCGCCTGCTGCAACCCGACCGGGCTCAGATGTCGCTTCTTGTCGCCCTCGGGATGGTGCGCTTCGGCGTGGGCATGGCGCAGCAAAACCAGTCGTCTCATAGCCGTTAGTTTAGGGTTTGGTGGCGACGATCAGGTCGCGGCGGATCGATGAGTCCACTCGGTGGGCAAATCCCAGCCACGGTTCACTGGTCGCCACCTGCAATCCGGATGCCGTCAACAGCTCACCGAGGTCGTCGCGGGTGATGCCGTAGGTGTTCCAACTGATGCCGAGGGCGCCGCCGTGCATGAGCTGCTCGGCCCAACCAGGGATGGCAGCGCGCAACAAGTCGCCGGGGCTGCGGCTGCGGCCCCCGTTAGCTGTGGCGGCGTGAGCCACGCCGTAGGGGGCGTCGGTGATGATCGCGTCGAACTTGCGTTTGCCGAACAGGCGAGGGGAGTCGGTGGCGTCTCCGGTCATCGTGTCGAGCGTCAGCGGCCCAGCAGCCGAATTGATGCTCGCGGTGAAGCGCTTGCCGATGGTCTTGCCTTCGCGCCGCAACGGCGACAGCTCGGCCGAATGCTTGATGTGTTTGCGGCGCAGATAGGTCTTGATGAACGCCGCCTGCTGCTCGAAGGCCTTGACGTCGCGCTCGATGCCGTAGCCGTGATGGCCAGACAGCAACGCCGTGGCCAGGGTGGTACCGCGACCGGCCAGCGGATCCAGGATGCGTCGTGGTCCGGTTGCCGGACGCGACACTGCAGCCAGCGTGACATTCAGTAGCAGCCGAGTGAATTGCTCGTTGGTTTTGCCCTGATACTTGGGGATGGTGACCAGGTCGTCAGAAAACAGGAACGGGTCGGGCAACTCAATCGGACGCAAGGCTCCGCCGTCGCGCCGAAACAGTGCATAGCAGGTGGATTGTTCCGCGATGATTTGCAGCTCCCCAGGGGACAGCTTCGCCAAGTCGAACGAGACGTATTCCAGGCCAGCGATCTGCGCCAACTTGATGTCCTCGGCGGTGGACAGGCAGATGGCCAGCTCGGCCGTCGCGAGTGCCGCCGCCTGTTCGCCATAGACGCGGTTGGCTGCGGGGCGGGTAAGCATCACATGGGTGGGCACCCTTCCAGTCTCTCACGCTAGCTGGCGCTGCGCGTAGCTGGCTTGGCTGCGGGGATCAGGTGTAGCGTGCCACGGGTGATGAGCCAGCAACGAGCCGGAAGATTGCTGGCCATTTTCGCTGGCGGCTCGCTCGGGACGCTGGCTCGGGCTGGTTTGCTAGAGCTATTCGCTGACTCGATGCTGAGCCTCGCCGCCATCAACGTGGGCGGGGCACTGCTGCTAGGCGCGCTGTCCGGGCGTTACGGCCTCAAGGTGACGGCGACGCGGCTGTTCTTGGCAACTGGCGGGGTGGCATCGTTCACCTCGTGGTCGACGTTGGCGTTGCAGGGGATATCGTCCCCGCTGCACGCAATGGCGGTAGCTGGTGAGTTCGCCTTCGGTATCGGCGCGGCTGGCCTGGGCCACGTCCTGGCGCGTAGGTGGTGGCGCCGATGATGATGGTGTTCCTTGCGCTCGCCGGGGGACTGGGTGCGGTCACCAGGGCGGTTATCGACTACCTGGTCAGCCAAGTGCAGCCGCCGTGGCGGGCCACGTTCCTGATCAATACCACCGGTTCTTTCCTGCTGGGTGTGGTTTCGCAGCTGTTAACCGGAGATGTGCTAGCGGTCGTGGGCACGGGTTTCTTAGGTGGCTTCACGACGTTTTCCACCGTTAGCTGGCAGGTTGCCAGGGAACTTGGACGCAACCGGGCACCACTAGCCGCCAGCTATGCGACTGCGACCCTGCTGGCATGCCTCGGGGCAGCCTGGTTGGGTGCCTGGCTGGCGGGCTGAATCGGGCCTAGCGGCGACGGCTCAGTGGGGATGCTCGTATTCGGTGCCCTTGGCCCGCTCGAAGGAATCCTTCACTTCGGCCACTGCCTCAGCCACTCCGGCCCAGGTGGCTCCCTCAACCGACTTGCCTGGCTCTAGGTCCTTGTACACCGAGAAGAAGTGCTCGATCTCAAGCAGCATGTGCTCCGGCACATCCTTGAGGTCACGCAGGTTCTGGCGACGGGTGTCGGCAGTCGGAATGCACAGCACCTTGTCGTCGCCGCCCATCTCGTCCTTCATGCGGAACATAGCCACCGCGTAGCACTGGATCAGGCAGCCGGGGAAGGTGGGCTCGGTGCCGATGACCATAGCGTCCAACGGGTCGCCGTCTTGCCCCAACGTGCCCTCGATGAAGCCGTAGTCGTAGGGGTACTGCGTAGAGGTAAACAAGGTGCGATCCAGCCGGATCCGCCCGGTCTTGTGATCGACTTCGTACTTGTTTTTCTCCCCCTTGGGGATCTCGACAGTCACATCGAACAGCACTCGTTCGCCGATTGCTTCCGCCTCTAACGCGACGATTGCGTCTTCGCTCAAATCAGGCTCCTATGATGGGGTGAGGCCCACTCATGTGGACCGCGCAGTTAGCAGGATACCCGGTTTGGAGGAAGCGTGAGTCACGACCGCAAAGTGATCCACGAAGTCTTAGCCTGGGGCCTGGCTGGTCTGCTGGTCGCGGTGCTTTTCCTCGGCGCGGTTTTTGCCCATCCCCTATTGGTAGCCGCCGGGCTCGAAGTGACCGGGGCACCCACCACCATCTCGCCGTCACAGACCGCTTCAGTTGCGCCAGTGGCAACCGAGGTGGAATTGGTCGACGAGGCGGCCGCCGCAGGCGACGGTGTTATGCCCGACGGTGCAGTGTTGCAGTCTCGGCTGGCCAAGTTGGATGTCGCCGCGCTGGGCGCCGAACAGCAACCGGCCACGGTGTCGTATGTGGTGCTCGACGCAATCACCGGAGATGTCATCACCGAACAAGGATCGCAGCGGCTACTGATTCCCGCCTCGAACACTAAGGTGCTGACGGCGGCCGCTGTGATGAGCAAGCTGGATGCGAATCAGCGGTTCCCCACCCGGGTGCTTTCCCCGAGCCCGGGGACGATCGTGCTGGTCGGTGGCGGCGATCCGCTGTTGCGGGCAGAACCAGCCAAGGGCTACCCGCAGGCCGCGTCGCTGCGGGAACTGGCCACCGCGACCGCGGCCGCGCTTACCGAATCCGGGCAGCGACAGGTCAAGCTGCAATTCGACGCCTCGCTCTTCGCCGATCCCGGCTGGAACACGGCCTGGCCAGCGAAATACCGCGACCAGGTAACCCAAATCAGTGCCCTGTGGGCCGACGAAGGCCGTGACGAAACCCGGGTGCGCAGCCAAACTCCCGCGCTGCAAGCGGCCAAAATCTTCGCCAAGCAGCTCACCGAGGCGGGAATCACCGTGACGGCGGAACCGACCCCCGGTAAGGGCAGCGGAACGGAACTGGCCAGGGTCGAATCGCCCCCGCTGCACGTGATAGTTGATCAGGCGTTGCTGCGTTCCAACAACTCTTTCACCGAGGTGCTGGGATTCCAGCTCGCCTTGGCTGCTGGCCGGCCAGCCACATTTAACGACTCGGTGACGACGATCCGCGAGACCCTCGCCGAGCAGGGCCTCTGGCCGGAGGGAACCACTATCCGCGACGCCTCGGGGCTGTCGCGCGAGAACCGGGTCAGTGCCCGGGCCCTGGCTGACGTAGTGTTGCGCATCGCCTCGGATCCCAAGCTGAGCATCTTGCTGGATAGCTTGCCTGCCGCCGGGGTAACCGGCACCCTGCACCAGCGGTTTGATGCGGACCTGGCTGATCCGGCTCGCGGCATGGCCCACGCCAAGAGCGGCACGCTCTCCGGCGTATCGACGTTGGCTGGTGTCACCGTCACCGCTGATGGCAGGCAGGTTGTGTTCGCGGTCATGATCAATGACGCACCGAATGGTTGGCTCAACAAGCAGTGGGCCGACCAGGCTGTCGGCATCATCTCGGGTTGCGGTTGCTGATGGCGGCGGCGAACTGGGAGTTGATGCTTCGCCTGGCCCAGGCGGGGATGGGTGACCTGCCTGCGGTGTCGCGGGTGCAAGCCCAGCAAATCGTCGCAGACCTGCGGGTGCGAGCCCGCGAGGCCGAGGCGTTGGCAATCGACTACAGCGAGTTGGGGGTTTCCGGGGCCAAGCGGGTGGCGGTGCTGGATCGGGCAAGTTGGCTGCAAGCCGCGGTCGATATGGCGGCCACTGTGGTGGGCCGACTTGAGCTGGCGAAGGCCGTCCCGGGGGCAGCTACCAGCGCGGCCGCGGGAGTGGTGTTAGGCCGGGTGAGCCGCAACATCTTGGGACAGTTCGATCCCTTCACCGAGCAGCCAACGTTGTATCTCTTGGCCCCGAATCTGGTGCAGCTGGAACGCCAAGGCAGGCTGCCGGCAGCACAGTTGCGGCTCTACGTCGCGGTGCACGAACAAACGCACGCCCTCCAGACGCGGGCGGCGCCGTGGTTGACGGACTACCTGCTGCAGCGGTTCGCCGTCGTGGCGGCCGACGAGCCGAGACTGCTCGAAGGC
>PDWJ01005167.1_pt1 | contig 13600 bp, 12 predicted proteins | sample 1430881 | NCBI WGS metagenome assembly PDWJ01 (sample SAMN01162460, study PRJNA174530) | Oral metagenome, whole genome shotgun sequencing project. | biome: Marine environment; feature: Marine mammal; material: Swab sample of the gingival sulcus; isolation source: swab sample of gingival sulcus... | reverse complement strand
TACTGTGGTATAAGTTTGCTCTTTTTATTCTGTTCGGTTCTTAGCGCCTCAACTTGTTGAAGTATTTCTCTTCTATCCTTTTCAAGTTTACTTATCTCATTTAAACCAAAGTCTCCCTTACCCCTTTTAAGTATAGCTTCTAGTATATCATCATATTCTTTTCTAATTCGTTTTAAATCTATCATAAATTACTCCTTTTATTAACTATCAATAAATGCCCTGCATCTGTCAATTGATGCAAAAAGAATTCCCATACCGATATAGTATGAATAAATATGTCTTGGTACAGCACCTTTAATAAGCAGTTCAATACCAAGTAATATCATGGACAGAATAATGTAAAATAAGAAATTGTACATTAACATCCTTTTTCTATTATTTAGCTTGAGTTTTTGAACAAAAACATTATGGATTTTAGTATTATTAAAAACTATTTTGGCGACTTGGTATGATAAAAATGCAAGTGCCACCTTATAAAGTATCTCTAACATCTCTACTTCCTCTTCTTTTTCTTTTTATTCCTACTCTTGCTTTTATTATTTTTCTTCTCAATCATTCTGTTCTTATTAACTATATCTATTGTCTTGACCATGGAGGCAATAACAATACCACCCACTACTATATCAGTATATGTTGTCTTTATATTTCCGCCTCTAGCAAAGTATTCTATCGTTATAGCAGCAAACGAGAGAGCAAAATATATAACTATATGAAAAAAAGTATTCCTAAAAAAACTATCCAACTTATATTTTGGCACTATTTTTTCATGTATGCTAACCTTGTTAAATATAGTGTAAAAAACAAAAGCGGATCCCATCATTAAACCTATCCTAAGCCATATTTGCATAATCACTCTCCATATCCATAGTCTTTTCTTCAATAACTAAATCTATACCATTTTCCTTTAAAAGGTTGTATGTCTTTTCGTCAATTTTTTGAATTATCTCTATTAGTTTTTTTCCCCTAAGCTTTAGTATTTTACCTATTTGCTTTGCATCAAGCATATCTTCATCAAATAGTCCATATCTATACTTAGCTATCTCTAACTCTCTATCTGTAAGCTTTTCAACCAGAATAGCTTCCACCTTCTTTAAATCTAAAGATTTCTGTACTTTTCTATCATCCATTTTGATAACTCTACCTTCTTATCACCCAGTGAATTTCTAATTACTATCTCACCCCTATTTTTATTGTCATTTAATTTTATTAGCCTCTTTAGTTGCATCACTGTTCCGTGGTTGCCATCGTATATTTTTGCGTTTCTAAAGTACCTTTGAAACTCTTTTTTTAAGAATAAAAAATGAGTGCAGCCAAGTACTATAGCATCGTACTTATCACCATCTATTTTGCATTCTCTCATATAGTTTTCAAATGTCCCATAATCCCAATTGGCGCTCTCAACTATCTCAACCAACCTACTTGCTTTGAGTGAATCAACTTTATCACCACTATACTTTTTCTCAAGTCTTGCATATTTGTCATTCTCTATTGTATATTTAGTGGCAACAACTAAAATATTCTTATCTTTATTCTCAAGATACGCTGGTTTAAGTGCTGGCTCCATTCCAATAATTGGAATTTCAAAACTACTTCTTAGTTCTTCAATTGCTGCACTTGTTGCTGTATTACATGCAACAACAACGGCCTTAGCACCTTCTCTTACAAACTCATCCACAATTTGCTTTGAAAACTCAATAAGTTCACTCTTATCTCTAACACCATAAGGTGCCCTGGCACTATCGCCAAAATATATTAAATTTTCATTTGGAATTTCAGTACTTATATCACTTAATACTGAAAGACCTCCAAGTCCTGAATCAAATACTCCAATAAAATTTTTCATAATAACATTATACCATAAAAGACTAACTAGAAACCTTAATAAATCTATCAAGACCGTAATTATCTTTATACTCTCCGTCTACTCTATATCCATACTTTTTAGCAAGGCATTTAACATCGCTCATTTGGTTATAACCAATCTCAAAGATAATTATACCTTTTTCGTTTAAATAATCCTTCGCATCTCTTAGAATCATATCATAAAAATAGAGTCCATCATCCCCACCATAAAGCGCGCTATAAGGCTCACTCTTAAGCAAATCTAACTTTTCAAGTTCAGATTTTTTTATATACGGGGGGTTCGAAACAATAATATCAAATTTCCCCTCCACCATTGAAAAGATGTCAGATGCCACTATATCAACGTCGGCACCTAACAATTCAGCATTTTCTCTAGCTATATCAAGTGCCTTTAAAGATACATCTGATAACGTTACAGGTTTTGAAGTCTCTAGCCCAAGAGTAATTCCAATAATTCCAGAACCAGCACACATATCTAGCGCACTATCCCAACTTTCATTTAGAGCAATGTCTATTATCATTTCAGTTTCTTCTCTTGGAATTAAAACGTCTGGAGTTACTTTAAAATTTCTTCCATAAAAACACCTATAACCAGTTATATACGCAAGAGGATAGCCTTCCTCTAACTGCTTTATATATATCATAAATAATTCTTCTATTTCCTTGCTCGCTTCATTATCATAATTAATTACAAGTTCTTCAAAAGAATTACCTGATAAATATACAAGCAAATCCCTCACATCATTCTTATTATTTACTTTTTCATATCCTATATTTAAAAGCTTCTTTATCTTCATTTTAACCTTCTTTAACACTATAATTAAGTATAACAACAAGCCTTTTAAATTGGACGTTTTAAGACCACCGCAGGGCACCCACCTGGTGTACAGGGTCTCAAAATCTGGGAAGCTTTGATTAAAAAACACTCTAACATTTCTATAACAATAGAAATATTAGAGTGATTTTTGTATATTATTCTTGGAGGTGTTCATGAGGTTAATAGTAAACAAGTTTAGAGATTGCTATCACAATATAGCTAGTGAAGAGTTTTTATGTGATAATTTAAAAGATGATATCTTTTTACTGTATATAAATAGACCATCAATAATTGTTGGTAGAAATCAAAATACTTATGGAGAAATAAACCAACATTTTGTTGAAGAAAAAGGAATAGATATTGTAAGAAGGTTATCTGGTGGTGGTGCTGTTTATCACGACAAAAACAATCTTAATTTCTCTTTTATAACAAGTTCAATAGAAAAACCATCAGACGAACTATTTAGAGAGTTCACTACACCTGTAATAAAAGCGCTTAAGACACTTGGTGTCAATGCTGAATTTTCCGGACGAAACGATATAGTAGTAGATGGGAAAAAGTTTTCAGGGAACGCCCAGTTTAAGAGAAACGGAAGAACTGTAGTTCATGGAACAATACTTTTTGACTGTGACTTAAGCGTCCTGTCTCAAGCGCTGAGTGTAAATGAGATTAAATTTGTAGATAAGTCTATAAAGTCAGTAAAAAGCAGAGTAACAAATATAAAACCATATATGGATGAAGAATATAGCATGGATGAATTTGTAAAAGAAATAATTAAAAATGTAGAAAAGAACTTTAGCAAATTTACTCATTACGAATATACAAAAAATGATATAGAGAGAATTGATAAGTTGGTTGAAGAAAAATACCACACTAAGAGTTGGAATTATGGGAAGAGTCCAGAGTTTAAGTTCACAACTAGATTTAGATATGAAAAAGGAATTGTTGAAGTTAATGTAAACGCTAGTTCTGGTATAATAAAAGAAATAAAGATATGCGGTGATTTTTTTGGAAAGAACCCAAATCTAATAGAAGTTGAAGATAAGCTAATAAATGTAGAGTTCAGTCCTAACGAAATGAAAAAAGCACTTAAGTTAACCAAACTTTCAGATTATATTGGTTCACTTAACTCAGAAGATTTTGTAGATTATATTTTCAAAACAACTAAAAGCATATAAACAGAAATGGTAGACAATCTACCATTTCTTTTACTCAATTATTCTATATAAAGGATTTGTAGGTCCTTTACCCTTCCCAATATCAAGTCCATGTCTTATAGCTTCAGTAACAAACTCTTTCCCCATTTTTACAGCTTGATCCAAAATATACCCTTGCGCTAAATACGCTACAATCGCAGAAGAGAGAGTACATCCTGTACCATGTGGGTCTTTGTTCTCAATCCACTCACCTTCAAGCACCCTGTATTTACCAGACTTGTAGTATAAATCCGTTGCCTTATCCACGCCCTTAATTAACACCGCTCCATTCGTCATCTTAGATAGTGTATTTGCAGCCTCTTTTGCTGAATCTAAATCTGTAATACTAATACCAGTTAGAGCTTCAGCTTCTCTCCTATTTGGTGTTATAAGCGTTGCAAGTCTAAACAGTTTTTTCATTTCACTCAGTCCATCATCACTTAACAACTTAGAACCAGTTGTTGAAACCATAACAGGATCGATTACTATATTTCTAGGTGCAAATTCAATAAAGGCATCAAGCAAGGTGTCAATTGTTTCGCTATTGGATAACATCCCAACTTTAACACCATAAACTCTTATGTCATCAAAACAGGCCTTTATTTGAGCGTATATGCATTCCTTTGAAACGTCTTCAATCATATACACTCCTGTTGTATTCTGCGCTGTTATTGATGTAATAACGCTCATTCCATATACACCAAGAGCAGAAAATGTTTTTAAATCAGCTTGTATTCCAGCTCCTCCTGATGAATCAGAACCGGCAATTGTAATTGCGCTTTTTACCATTTTTTTCTCCTATTTTTCAGCAATTATAGCTACATATGAACCAGATTTATACCCCTCAATCGTTTCTTCTGCCTCTTCATCACAATAATATGGATTTTTTACAAGTGTCTGTAAAAATTTAAAGTTCTTCATATTTAGCCATTCTAAAATTTTTATCTTCTCTTCTGTTGTTCGCCAATTTGCAGCCTTTAGTAGTTCTATCATCCTCTTATGCCTTTGAAGATTAGGAATAGCACCTTCAAACTTTGAGTCTTCAAAGACATTATCACTTGTAAGTAGTAGATACATAAGTCCAAACGCGCTCTCTTTTGGTATGTCAATTATTATTAACTTTCCTCCTACTTTAAGCGCGTTATAACTCTTTTTATAAGCTAGACTTATATCATCAATATAGCAGGAACTGGTATTAAAGTAAATGACATCATATGCCCCGTCCTCTAGCTTAGCATTCTCTATAGTATCAACTTTTACATCAATATTTCTTTTAATAGCAATGCTTGCCATATCATTTGATGGTTCTATTCCTTCCCCTACTATAATTCCATTTTGTCTTAAAGCCATCTCAAAAAAGCCACTACCGCAACCGACCGATAGGATTCTCCTATCAGAGCTACCTTCTAAGGCTCTTAAAAGTAAGCCAAGCTCACTTTTAAATATATTTTCATGTTCAAGAAACCATTTGTCGTAACGTTTAGCAAATCCATCAAATACTGTGTTATTCATAATGCCTCCTACTTATGAAAAAAACTTCCTAAAAATAGGAAGTCTCTTTTACCAATACTTAAGTTCTAAGTCTTCACCTATCAAATTCTTCCCAAGCTTATTAATTGGTAGCAAGTTCACTATTATAATAGCTATTAGTGCGTCTACTAATAAGAATGAACCATTATAGACTAAAGAGTAAAGCAGTGGATGCGTATCTCCAGCGTACTCTGAGAAAAATACAAAACCACTTATTACATGTGCACATAGTCTTAATAGCACTGCAAATATCATACCTAGATTCATGTGTTTTGGGAAATATCCTGCAAGTCCGAGTAACATAAATGGAACCGGATAATCAAGTAGCACTTGAATTGGATGCATAACAAATCCACCAAATATTAAATTTATAACCCCAAATATAAGACCTGCCATAACACCAATGTTAGGACCATAGACAAACGCTATAAAAAATATTGGAGCCATTGATGCGAGAGTTACACTTCCGCCCTGTGGCATTTTAAATAATACAAACATATTTAGTATAATTGCCAAAGTTACAGCCAAAGCAACATGAGTTAGTATCTTTGGAGTAAATTTAATCTTTGCAAATCTCAATATTAGTATTCCAGATAAAATAAGTAAAACAATTAGCACTATACTTACTGGGCTAGCCATAAGTCCTTTTACCGCTTCACCAATACCACTTGGTATTTCTGAAATCTTTTGGATAAAATTACTGAACATTTTTCCTCCTATAAGTTCATTTGTTGTAAAAAAAACAACCCTGCTAAGGGTTAAAAACTAGCTTTCCTACACTGGTGTTAACCAAATCAGGTTCTGAGGGTATTATCTCAGCCATAAAGCACCCCTAGCTATATCATTATATCATGTAGCTGATAATTATAAAAGTTTTTTAAAGAAATTTAGTATACTTTTGTAATCGCTACACCTGTTATCGTATTTTTTTTAACTTTTGAATTTCCTTTTTTTCTGTAATCATAAGCCTCTTTTTCAAACATAAAAGTAATTTGATATTTAGAAGCACTGTCTTCTATGTAATAAAAGATCACATTAATGTCATTAACAACATAATGAGGAGTCCCAAGAGTATCATACATCTCATTGGCCGTGTTGCCAACACCAATTCCATTAACTCTAACATCTAGCTTAGAGAGACATCCATGTTCAGGAAATAGTATCCCCTCTATTTTAGAAGTCTCATTGTCAATCTGAAAAGAACCTATATTTTTATTCTCTTTGTCACCTAGCCATATGAATTGGTACGGCTTATCTTCTATCATTTTTGTTCCAAACAACTTTGTACCATATGTCTTGCTTTCAATGGTAAACGGATACATATCGCTAGTTATTTTATTAATATCCACTTCATCAAAGTCTGAATACTTATCATCAAAGTCGCTAAAACTAATAGGCAGATTTAACTCTTTTCCATTTAGTGTAATTTTTTTATCTATATTTTTAAATTTTTCACTAATACCGTATATCTTTCTCCCTTCAACATTCCACTTTATAGCTTGATCACTAGTTATATCAGAATGTCTTTCATCCGTCGGCTGTGATTCACCGTCTTTTAAGAAGACACTATCATAGTCTACATAATCAACTTTAGCCTCTGTATTCCTATTCATAATTAAGTTTTTATATATTAATTTGTCACCATTTTCGCCTAATATCTCACTAAACTTTTCTGATTTTTCTTTTTCAGTGAGTTTACTACCTATATCATCTTCTTTACCAACTTGATCAGTTAATAAATTTTGTAAAGTTGATCCCTTTTCTAATTCAATCATATTATCTTTTAGATTAACGTTATAAACTTCACCATCGCTAAAATAAATTTTGCTTATAAGAGGATATGTTAGAGAATCGAGTGCTTGATTCTTTATAACAACACTGTCACTAGATCCATTTATATTTAACACAATATCATTATCATTAATCTTTTCAATAACAATGTCTTTCTCGGTAATTCCACCACCAAAAAGTATAAAGTTTTTTTCTTTACTTTTTAACGTCTCGTAAATAGTATTTACCCCATCACCTTTATTTATAATATATATGTCATCACCATCTAAACCATATATTTTGTCATTACCTTTTCCAGGATATACAATTTTATCAGAATCATTACCGTAAATAGTATCATTACCGTCGCCACCTTTTAAGACTTTAAATAGTCCTTTAATTACATCATCTTTATCAGTATATTCATTAATTGCATTATGATATTTAAAGAAATCATTAACATATTCTGGATATTTTGAGAAAAGATATGCTAAAACTTTATGATGTCCTTTAGTATCCACATCATACTCATACATGATAATCCTATTTAGGTCTGATAAAACATCTATCTCGCTATCTGCCTGTGCCTTTAACTCTTTATCTATTAAAAGTATAATATCTAAATACAACCATTCTTCATTTTCCGATTTATCTTTTTTTATTTCTTTCAAGTTAGAATAGAAATCCTTATAGTGGGTTCTGACTATAAAATTACAATACACATCATTTAATACAGCCTTATAAAGATCGTTAAATATAGATATCTGTTTAGAATCAGTCATGTATAAGGATTCTCTCATTTTATCTTCATCATCCAAATATCTTCCTACAGCAATAATTTTTCTAGGATCCACTTTGTAATCTTCACCTTTTATTATTAAATCATCGCAACCTGTCCATTTAAGGAGAATCTTCTCTGCAAGTTCATTTCTCTTTTTGATATCTTTTTCAGTAGAAAATCGTAATACTAAATCTTGTAGTTCACCCGTCTTATCAAGTGCCATGGCTACCCAAAGAGGATTTAACGTTCCTCCAGTAATCATGTTGGGTAGTTTTCTTATAGTGCGATTTATGTACACTCCATTCGCTACCTCGCTATCATAATCTTTAGCCAGTGGATTATCTTTATTAAACTCCACAGTAAAAGGCTTTTTGTCAGTAAACTTCTTAACATATGAACACGATGTAACCGTCGTTAATATAATCGCCAAAATAAGTACTTTAGAAATAAATGGTTTTATCTTCATTTTAGTTAATCCTCCAAAACTATAATTATTTTTTTTGTATTATCACATGTGTTATTGTATTTTTTTTCACTTTTGATTTAGCTTTTTTTCTGTAGTCATAAGCCTCTTTATCAAACATGAAAATAATAATATACTCAGCATCGCCATCATCTATATAGTAAAATGCCCAATTCGCTTTGCCCATATATATAAACGGAGCTCCAAACTTTTCGTACATCTCATTAGCTGTACTACCCACTCCGATTCCATTAATTCTAACATCTAGCTTGGGTAAGCCTTCAGGTAAAAATATACCCTCTATTTTAGAAGTATCCTTGTTAACTTGAAAAGAACCTATAATAATATTATCTTTATCAGCTAACCTCATCATTTGATATCGTTTATAATCTTTAATGCTTAATCCATATAATTTTGTGCCATATTTCTTACTTTCAATAACAAATGGACACATATCTCTACTTATTTTCTTAATATCTAATAGGTCAAAATCTGAATATTTTTCATCTAAATCACTAAAACTAATAGGTAGGTTTATCTCTTTCCCATTTAGTGTAATCTTTTTATCTAGTTTCTCGAACTTTGCACTGTTGCCATATGCTTTTTCTCCTTCAATATTCCACTTTACAATCCCATCGCTTGTTATATCAGAATGTCTCTGATCTGTTGGCTGTGCTTCTCCATCTTTTAAAAAGAAACTATCATAATCTATATAGTTTAATTTATATTCTCTATTAAAAGAAAAAAACCATCCCTTATAAAACAACCTACCATCTATTTGATTAAATATTTCTTTGAATTTCTTTGATTTTTCTTCTTCAGTGAGTTTAGGTTTATATTTTTCATTGCCTGAAACTTCATCTATCGCTAAACCTTTAAGTACTAACTTAAACTCGTCTTTTTCATTCTTATCAATCTCATAAACAAAGCCATTACTGAAATAAATATTACTGATTAATGAGTGTTTTACAGATTCATTTGCTTGGTTCTTTATGACAACAATATCATTTGACCCTTTTACTTTTAATACAATGTCATTATCATTTATTTTTTCAATAACAATATCTTTTCTAGTTATTCCAACACCAAAAATGATGTAGTCGTTATCTTTGCTTTTTGGCATTTCATAAATAGTATTTACCCCATCCCCTTTGTTTATTATGTATATATCATCACTTTTACTACCATATATTTTATCATTACCTTTTCCAGGATATATAACACTACCATTCTTACTGGATTTAATAGTATCATTTCCATCACCGGCTTTTATAACTTGATAAGAGCCAATAATTACATCATCTCCATCAGTGTATTCATTAGTGGCATTATGATCTTTAAAGAAGGCGTTAACATATTCTGGATACTTTGAGAAAAGATAAGTTAGGACTTTATAATAACCTTTAGTATCATCGTCATATATATACATTAAAACTCTATTTAAGTCTGATAAGACATCTGCCTTTCTATCTGGATGTGCTTTTAACTCTTTATTTACTAAACTTTTAAGTTCGTAGTAAAAAAAATCTTCATTTTCTTTTCTTCTCATTTTCATTTCTTTAAAATCAACACAAAAATCTTTATAATGGATTTTTGAGATAAGAACACTATGCAACTCATCTACCGATAGTTTATATAGTTTGTTAAAAGTAGCTATTTGCTTAGGGTTACTCATGTATATAGACTTCATCATTCTATCTTTATTATCTATATATCTTCCTATAGCAATTATTTTTCTAGGATCTACTTTGTAACCTTCACCTTTTATTATTAAGTCATCGCAGCCCATCCATTTGAGTAGAATCTTTTCTGAAAGCTCATTTCGTTTAGCGATATTTTGCTCTTTTGAAAACTCAACTACTAAATCTTTCAGTTTGCCTGTCTTATCTAAAGCCATTGCTATACGAAGAGGATTTACGTCCGTACCGAAAAATATATTTGGTAGTTTTCTTATAGTGCTATCAATATACAATCCTTTCGCCACCTCGCTATCATAAGCTTTAGCCAGAGGATTATCTTCATTGAACTCCACAGTAAAAGGCTTTTTGTCAGTTTTCGTTTCAACAACTTTTTGTTCAGGCTTAGAACATGATGTAACTGTCATCAATATAATTACAAAAATAAGTACTTTAGAAATGATTGCTTTAATCCTCATCCGTTTAAATCCTCCATTAATCTTTTTCAACAATATACATTTTAACACACATATAAAAAAATAATAGTCCTTTTAAGACTACTATTTTGAAGGCTTTTTTCCTAGATTATTTAAAAATAAGTCGTCCAGTTTGACTTATTTCTCTAAAATATCTTTAATGGTAATTTCTACCGCATTTATAACATTTTTCTTAGGAACCTTTTTATATGAATCCTCAATTTCCAAAGAGTAAAATGTATCTGACGCAAATACAATTTTATATCTTTTTTTGCTGTCTCCCTGTTTTAACTCTCCCTCATAGGTAATTATAATGGTTCTACCATATTTATCAACAGAGTATGGTTCCCCAAGTTTTTCATACATTTCGTTAAATGTATTTCCAATACCTATCCCATCAATTGATAACTGATTTTCTGTAAAAGTAGACGTTTTTAACCCAATACCATTTAGCTCTTTATCATATAAAAAAACGATTTGTGGTCTATTCTCCCTATCAACAAGTGTATATCGATCTAATCCAGCAGTGTTACACATTTTATTTTTTGTATCATTATCGACTACATAAAAACGGCGATCAGTCTCTTCAACTTTACTATAATCAAATAATTCAAAGTTTTTGTAATCAGGATTTAGTGTTGATAGCTTTATAGGAAATGTAATTTTCTTTCCATCTAATCGAATTTTATCTAATAATTCTGTAGCATTCGCTAAACCTGTGAAAAAGTCTCCGTTTTGCCAGTTTATCTTTCCATCAGCAGTTGTATCAGAGTACCTTTTACTATTTGGCTGCTCTTCAGTTTTAAGTATATAAAAATCACTCTCATTTAATATCCCAGGAGTATCAGAATAATTAAAAAGTAACATTTCCCATATAATAGACAGTTTATTTTCTTTGTCATTTTTCAGAGCAATTATTAAGCTATCTATAACCTTTTTCTCCTTCTCAAGAATATTACCTGATTCTCCCAATCGGTATTTCCCATTAAACAATATAACGTTATAAACCTCACCATCGCTAAAATATATTGATCTTATTAATGCATGATTTACTGATTTGCGGATTTGATTTTTTATAATTACTTTATCATCTGTCCCTTTTACCTTAATTTCTATATCAGTATCTAAACTTTCTATGCTTATATCATCGCGGTTTATTTCTCCGCTAAAGACCAAAATGTTATTTTCTCTTTTAGAAATATCCTCATATATAGTATTAACTCCATCTCCTCTACTTATAACATATATATCAGTATTTCCAAATCCATAAAGTTTATCATTACCGCGTCCTGGATAAAAAGTATTAATCGTACTATCACCCTTTAAAATATCATTGCCATCTCCGCCTTTTATAACACCATATAGGAATCCTTTAATATCATCACCATCTGTATAATCATTGGATGAAATTAAATGCTTATCAATATAGTTAGCATATTCAGGATAATACCTGAATAGGAATTCTTTTTTATTAATATAATTAGCATATTTAGGATAATACCTAAAACCAAATTCCTTATCTTCATCATCTATAGAATCCAAATAAGAATACCGTATAATTCTTAGGATTTCAGATAAAACTTCTCCCTTTTTGTTTGGATGGGCATTTAACTCATCATCTATTATTTGCTTCAGTTCCTTATACCTAGTGTATCTGTCACGATAGCCCCTTTTAATATACTCTGAACACTTAGTGGAAAATTCTTTAAAGTGAGTATCCATTAGAAGGAGCGCATAAAGATTTTCCTTTATTACCTTAAAATCAAAATAATATATTTCTGTCAACTTATCTCTTTTGTAATAAACATGTTTATTTAAGTCAATATCCCTACCCAAATATTTTCTTACAGAAAAAATAACTTTAGGATCAACTTCATAGTCATCGCCCTTTATTAAAACATCATCGCACCCAGTCCATCTTAAAAAAATATCTTCTACTATTTGATTTCGCTTTTCTATATCTTCTTCTTTTATGAACTGTTCAACTAGCGATTTTAACTTACCTGTTTTATCTATCTTCATAGCCTCGTGAAGTGTATACATTTCTTTACTAATCTGAATATCTGGTAACTTTCTTATTTCGCCGCTTATGTATAAACCTTTTGCCACCTCACTATCATACTTCTTAGCTAATGGATTATCTTTATTAAACTCCACAGTAAAAGGCTTTTTATTAATTATCCTTTCAATTGTAGAACACGATGTAACCGACGTTAATATAATTACAATAATAAGCACTTTAGAAATAAATGATTTTATCTTCATCTTAGTAAATCCCCCAAAACAAATAGTTAATCTTTTCAACAATATATATTTTAACATACATACAAAAAAAGAATAGCCCTTTAAGGACTATTTCTTAGCTTGGTTCTTAACACTCTCTATTTTCTTTTGAAGCGCTTCCTGATCTCCAAGGTAGTATTTATCTACTACATTGAAGTCTTTGTCAAATTCATAAACTAATGGAACTCCTGTAGGAATGTTAACTCCAACAATTTCATCGTTGCTTAGCTTATCAAAGTGCTTAACAAGTGCTCTAATTGAGTTACCATGAGCTGCAATTAATACTCTCTTACCATCAAGCATATCCTTCTTAATGTGTTCATCAAAATATGGTAACGCTCTTTCAATAGTTTCTTTAAGAGACTCTGTAAGAGGTAAGTCTTTCTTGTCTACATTTCTGTATGGCTCTTGGTTAGCTGGATTTCTATCATCAGACTCCTCTAGTGCTGGAGGCATAACATCAAATGATCTTCTCCAAATCTTAACTTGCTCTTCACCCATTTTCTTAGATGTTTCGCTCTTATTAAGACCTTGAAGTGCACCATAATGTCTTTCATTTATTCTCCAAGTTTTAACAACTGGTAACCACTCTCTATCCATTTCTTCAAGCACTAGGTTAAGTGTCCTAATAGCTCTCTTAAGATAGCTAGTGTAGCATATATCAAAGTCAAAACCAGCTTCTTTTAATAGTCTTCCACCTTCTCTAGCTTCTTCAATTCCCTTTTCAGTAAGACCAACATCAGTC
>PDWJ01008055.1_pt1 | contig 13601 bp, 10 predicted proteins | sample 1430881 | NCBI WGS metagenome assembly PDWJ01 (sample SAMN01162460, study PRJNA174530) | Oral metagenome, whole genome shotgun sequencing project. | biome: Marine environment; feature: Marine mammal; material: Swab sample of the gingival sulcus; isolation source: swab sample of gingival sulcus... | reverse complement strand
CCTTGCACCAACGGGTAAGGCTGCCTCTCGTCTGGAAAATGGAGCAACCATTCATTCTGCCCTGATTCCCTTATCACAAGGGGTTGGGTTTCATCATAACAGGGAAAATCCTTTGTCTGCGGATCTTGTGATTATTGACGAAGGTTCCATGGTTGATCTTGCTTTAATGACAAGGCTGTTGGAAGCCATTCCCCTCCATGCCCGGGTGGTGGTGCTGGGGGATGGAAACCAGTTACCGCCTGTCCAGGCCGGAGCAGTATTTTCTGAATTGTGTCAAGCCGAGTCCATGGCTTCCTGCAGGGCTGTATTGACCCATAATTTTCGCTTCCAGGGAAAAAACGGTATTGAAAAACTTGCTGGTGCAATTCGGGAAAAGAATATAAACGAGGCCCAGGAAATCCTGACCTCAGGCAAATATGCTGATCTTGTATTCCATGATACCTCTGGAAAATCTTCTACCATGGTTCAGGACTGGATCAATGGGTATATCAGAAAAGAATATGCTGCTTTTTGTTGTGCAGAAAATATGGAAAAAGCCCTTGATTCAATGGATTGTTTCAGAATCCTTTGTGCCCATAACCATGGTGATTTGGGTACGGAACAGATGAATTCCTGGTGTGAAAAGATTCTGCTTGGGGATTTTAATTCTATTGGTATGGGTGCATTTCCAAAAAAAATGGTTATGATTACTTCCAATAACTATCAAAAAGGGCTTGCCAACGGGGATACCGGAGTGTTGATTCCGGAAAAAAACAGAACCTTTCGCATGGGAACAGCAGGATTCCTTTCCCCTGATAATAGCGAGATCAAAACCTTTCGATACGCAGATTTACCGGCACATGAATCTGCTTTTGCTGTAACCATACATAAGAGCCAGGGATCTGAGTTTGACCATGTATTGATTGTCATTCCCAATGTATCATCGGCAGTCATGAATCGGCAATTATTATACACGGGTTTGACCAGGGCCAGAAAAAAGGTCATCATCATAGGAAATTTTCAGGTGATTCAAAGGGCAATGGAAGTGGATTTGGAACAAACCTGTCAATTGGCCGATCTTTTGTGAATCCTATTGAAATTTCTCATGTCCCAATGCTTTTGGTATGGGCGTGAAAACATAAAAAGAGATGAAAGATGAATAAGCGCGATTATAAAGTCCTGGAAAAAATTCTTGGAAAAGACCGTGTGACAAAGGAAGCAGGAGACCTGCTCTGCTATTCCTATGACGGTACCCAGCAGTCTTTTATGCCGGATGCAGTAGTGTTTCCTGAAAATGCCGAAGAAGTCTCACAGATCATGCGTCTTGCCAATGATTCCGGGATTCCCGTATTTCCCAGGGGGGCCGGCAGCGGACTCACCGGTGGGAGTTTGCCAACTGCCGGCGGTATTGTTTTGTCCACGGAGCGGATGAACAAAATTCTGGAAATTGATACGGAAAATCTTGTTGCCCATGTGGAGCCCGCCGTTGTCACGGGAGTATTCCAGAAGGAGGTGGAAAAACTTGGTCTTTTTTATCCCCCGGATCCTGCTTCCCTTTCCTTTTCTTCCCTTGGGGGAAATGTGTCGGAAAATGCCGGCGGCCCAAGGTGTGTGAAATACGGCACCACAAAGGATTATATTCTTGGACTGGAAGTGGTTACTCCCCTTGGGGATATTATCCATACCGGGGGCCAGACCATGAAGGGTGTGGTGGGCTATGACCTGACCAAATTGATCTGCGGCAGCGAAGGAACCCTTGGGGTGGTCACAAAAATCATTGTGCGGTTGTTGCCCCTGCCCGAAGCAAAGAAAACCATGCTTGCCATGTTTGGAAATATCCATGCCGCCGCCAAAGCCGTGTCCACCATCATTGCCCATAAAATTATTCCCTGCTGCCTGGAATTCATAGACACATACACCCTGGACTGCATTCGTAGAGAACCGGGAATGGAAATCCCGGAATCTGCCAAGGCGGTTCTGCTCATTGAAGTGGATGGAGATCCAATCATATTGGAAAAACAGGCAGACTGCATTGCCGATTTGCTGGATGGGCCGGATCTGGTTGCGCTGAAAGTTGCCCGGAACCAGCAGGAAAGTGAAGAAATCTGGAAGGTGCGCCGGATGATTTCTCCTGTGTTAAGGAAGATCAACCCGGACAAGTTCAACGAAGACATTTGCGTTCCACGGAGCAAATTGCCGGACATGGTGGAAGCTGCCCATGAAATTTCCAGCAAGCACCAGGTGCCCATTGCCTGCTTTGGCCATGCCGGGGACGGGAATATCCATGTGAATATTATGGTGGACAAGAAAATTCCCGGGGAAACGGAAAAGGCATTGGCAGCTGTGGAAGATATTTTCCGTGCCACATTGGAACTTGGGGGTACCATGAGCGGAGAACATGGCGTTGGTACGGCAAAAGCTCCCTATATCTCCATGGAAATCAATGACATGACAGCCCGTTATATGAAAACCCTGAAAAAAGCTCTGGATCCAAACAATATTTTGAATCCAGGAAAAATATTTCTGGAAAACGAATTATATGGTAAAGACCAGAATCCTGGAAGATTTCCTGCCGGATATTGAACGATGCGTGAAATGCGGTGCCTGTCGTGCCCATTGCCCGGTCTTTGGGGCTGCCCCCAGGGAAGGCCGGGTTGCCAGGGGAAAGATTACCATGGCAAAAGCCCTGATAGAGGGCAATCTTTCCCTCACCTCCCAGGTGGTGGATGATATCAGCCAATGCCTGCTGTGCGGTTCCTGTTTTGTACAATGTCCCAACCATGTGCCTACCCAGGATATTGTGGCGGCGGTGCGTGAGCGAATTTCCAGCAATAAAAAGCTGCCAGGATTTGATACCCTGGTGTCTGCGGTTCTGGAACGTCCCGGGATCATGGATTCCATGGCCCGTGCCGGCCATCGCCTATCCTCCATTCTGGGAGAAAAAATCCCCGAACAAAGTGGGCTTCGTTTACGTTTCCCGGGCATGTCTGCCTTTGAAAACCGTACCATTCCGACCCCTGCGGCCTTGCCCTTCCGGGATCAGTTCCCGGAAGTGATTCCGGGGCATCCTGAGCAGCCTGTGCTTGGATTTTTTACGGGCTGCGGTACCAATTATCTGTATCCTGTCATCGGCAGGGCATTGATTCGCATTTGTCAATTTCTGGGCGTTACTGTGGTGATCCCCAGGGATCAGGCCTGTTGCGGATTGCCTGCCGTGTCCGCCGGAAGAAAGGACACCCTGTCTGTTCTGGCAGAAAAAAATCAGCAGGCATTTTCCCGGCACAAGGTGGATTACATTGTCACGGCCTGTGCATCCTGTCATGAGGGCATACATCGTTTATATGGACAGATGGACGGAGATGAAGTAGTGGCTTTTTCCCAAAAAACCATTGATATCATGACATTTCTTGTTAAACAAAATCTTCCGGAAAAGTTGAAAGAAATGCCCTGTAATGTAGAACCTGTAAAGGTAACCTGGCATGATCCCTGCCATTTGCGAAGTCAGAATGTCACAAAAGAACCACGACAATTATTGCAGGCCCTTTCCTGTGTGGAATTTGTGGAAATGGAAAACGCTGGAACCTGTTGCGGACTTGGAGGAACCTATTCTGTTCATCATTACGACATCAGCAAAAAAATTGGAGAGAAAAAAGCAGTCTCCATTGAGAACAGTCATGCAGCCCTGGTTGCAACGGCTTGTCCCGGCTGTATGATTCAGCTCCAGGACAGTTTGAATCACCAGGGCATGTCCCAGAGGGTCGTACATATCCTGGAACTCATCGCAGGTGTGATTGAAAATGTGGAAACAGTACAGGGGAAAAGGCCGGCAATCAATGGCCATCATTTCCCATGAGTAAGGAAAGAATTGCTGGAATTCCACAGGGAACCCTATCTGTTCCTGGTTTTAGATTCCTCAGCATACCAAGGTGGGAGCCGGGAACTTCCACGGCAGGGGTTTTGATCCCTTTGGCGGAATCGGGACTCACAAGACCGTCGCCAAACCTGCGGCAAAGGTAGTTGTCCCAGGGCAAAACCCTTCCGGCAATGATCCAGGGGGCAATGTCCTCTGGCAGATTTCGCTGGTTTAGTCTTTTCAAAAAGGAACTGTTGGGAAGAATTTCCACTCCGGCAGCACCAGTCCCATCCATGAGAAAATGCAGTAAAGAAAGATTCTTCTGGTCTTTTTTATATCGACCCTGAAAAAATTGATAGAATTGATCCTTTACTTCCAGTAAGATGCGGAATCGGGCAAGCTGGGAACCCTTGTTAGGCGTCCCCACCAGAATCAGATTGTCTATCCGGGGCAGGATATTTTTTTTGGTTTTGCCGGAGTAGTCAATGTCCGGCCGGGTGAGCAGATTTCTTGCCACAAGGCCGCCCATGCTGTGGCAGACCAGGGAAAGCGGCCCCTTGATGGAAGAAGAAGCAAGATTTTTATATAAAAGATTCGTGCTTGCCTCAATGGACTGGTCATTGGGATAGGAAAAAATATACACGGAAAAGCCTTGCTGCAAAAGAGTTGGGGCAAGTTCCTGGAAGGCAAAGCCCGGATCATCCAAACCAGAAATCAGAAGAACCGTTTTTTTTCTGGAAGGAGATTGGACTGCCTGCAATGAAACGTGCGGCCAGGGAAATATTCCATACAGGGAAGCAGATCGTTCCCAGGCCTTTGGAAAGGATGTGCGTACCTTACAAAGCAGTTGGTTGCGAATCTGGATTTCCAGATCCTCCCCAAAGGTGTGCATGAGCTGCAGCAAGGAAAAGACCACTATGAAGATGCAGGCGATTTTTCGGCAAAGTGATTTCATTTGTGGTATTTTTCCATGTTGGGTTGTCTGTTTTGGGGACGATTAAGGATTATATACCCAGACGGCCCGTGGCCGTTATACAAAGAGGATGTCATGCTCATTTCAATAAATCCGGAAAATCCGCAAAAACGTCTGATTTTACAGGCGGTGGAAATTCTCAAAAAGGGCGGGTTGATCGCATATCCCACGGATACCTTCTACGGGATTGGATGCAATATCATGGACAAAAAGGCCATTGAGAAAATTTACGCCATGAAACAGCGCAGTCTTACACGGCCATTCAGTTTTATCTGTCCAGATTTGAGCGACATTGCCAAGTATGCCAAGGTGTCCAATGCTGCCTATCGAACCATGAAACGGTTGCTGCCAGGGGCCTACACCTTTATTTTGCCCGGAACCAAAATGGTGCCGAAAATCATGCTCACCAAACGGAAAACCGCAGGTATCCGGGTGCCGGATCACCCCATTGCCATTGAGCTTGCCCGGCAGCTTGGTAATCCCATTTTGTCAACAAGTGCCACAGATCCCAATGATCCTGATGCACCGGTATTTTCTGATCCTTCCCTGATTCACGATTACTTGGGAAGTCTTCTTGATGCCGTGATTGATGGAGGAAGTGTTCCGAATCAGCCGTCTTCCGTGATTTCCCTACTTGAAGATGAACCCGAGGTTATTCGCCAGGGTGTCGGAGATATTGAATCCCTGTAACAGAGTCTGGGTAAGCTCCTTGAATATTCCCATTTTGTCTTTCTTGGGATACACGGGAACCAGCGGTTCCTTGATTTTGGCAAGTTCGCCTGTCCATTGAACAGCATCGTCCAGATTCCCAAGGCGATCCACAAGTTTCAGGCCCAGGGCGGTTTGTCCCGTATATACCCGTCCGTCTGCGAGAATGCTCATTTGTTCAAAGGGCATATTCCGTCCTGCTGCGGCATCAGTAACAAATTGTTTGTGCAGTTCGTTCACAAGCTCCTGGATGCTGCCGGTGATGGTGCCGGGATTTGCCATGATGGCCTGGGCTGCCGAAGCAATGTAATATCCGCCGGATGCAGCCACAGATCCCATGGAGGCCACCACAATTTTTTGTTTGCCGATTTTAAGAATCTCCCGGTAAATCTCTTGGGATGGAACCATGCCACCTCCGGGGGAATCAATGCGTATGACAATGGCTTTGATGGCTTTGTTTTCCCGAAATTTTTTCAGATCCTTGATGATCTGATCGGAAGACAATATCGGTCCTGTCACTTCCACAATGCCAATGTTTCCATTCTTTTGGTGCCAGTTGTCGTTCCCCAGGGAGGCGATGCTTTTGAAACCCAGGGCAAGAATCCCCATTCCGGCAATAAAACCAACGGTGAGAAGGGTTACTACGGAAAGGCAGAAAAATAAAATGGGATGTCGTCGTGCAAACATGTGTTGTTCTCCTGAATTCTGAAAAAAAGAGCCGGGAAATATGAATTTCGCCGGCTCTTTGTCCGTCATGTGCCGTTGCTGCGGTTTCCTGTCAGCAGATCAGATCCGCATGCAATGTATTATTCTGCGTCATTTTGGCCTTCTTCTTCCTGGATCTTGGCGGCTTCCACATGCTCCTGGATATTGCTCAGAAGAGCTTCACCAAATGCTGTGGTTGTGGGTTTTTGCTTTTTGGCCAATTCTTCCAGATAGGTGTCATCATCTTCGTCCAGACGCTTGATGGAAAGACCGATTCTGCGTTCGTCAGAGTTGATGTTCATTACCTTTGCGGTGATGGTTTCTCCAACCTGGTAGTGATCCTTGGGACTTTTCACGTTTTCTTTCTTGATTTCAGATACGTGAACCAATCCTTCGATTCCTTCTTCCAGTTCCACAAATACGCCGAAATCTGTCAGGTTTGTGATAACACCGGAGATTTCCTTGCCCACTTCATAACGTTGTTCCACGGTTTCCCATGGATCAATTTGGGTCTGCTTGATACCCAGGGAGAAACGTTCGTTGGCCTTGTCAATATCCAGAACAACCGCTTGGATGGTATCATTTTTTTTGTATATTTCAGATGGGTGCTTGATCCTCTTTGTCCAGGAAATATCAGAAATATGAACCAGACCGTCAATGTCATCATCAATCCCCACAAACAGACCAAATTCGGTGATGTTTTTGATTTTTCCCTCGATAACCGTACCAACAGGATATTTCTGGGAGATGACTTCCCATGGGTTTTCAACGGTTTGCTTGATACCCAGGGAGATCCTTCTGGTTTCGGGCTTGATGTCCAGAACCACGGCTTCCACTTCTTCTCCCACAGTAACTATCTGGGATGGATGGCGGATTTTTCTTGTCCAGGACATTTCAGAAACATGGATCAGACCTTCCACGCCTTCTTCCAGTTCAATGAATGCGCCGTAGTCTGTCAGGCTGACAACCTTTCCGGTAACCTTGGAATCCACAGCATATTTTTCCGTGGCAGTTGTCCAGGGATCGGGTGTCAATTGTTTCATTCCAAGGGAAACTCTTTCCTTTTCCAGATCAAAGGAAAGGATTTTTACGTTAATGGTATCTCCAATGGAGAACATTTCAGAGGGATGTTTTACGCGGCCCCAGGAAATATCGGTGATGTGCAGCAATCCGTCCACGCCGCCAAGGTCAACAAATACACCGTATTCGGTGATGTTCTTGACAATACCTTCCATCTGCTTGCCTTCTTCGATGGTCTGGAGGGTGGCGCTGCGCTGTTTGTCTCTTTCGGCTTCCAGCAGAACCCTGCGGGAAAGAACGATATTGTTACGTTTCTTGTTGTATTTCAGAATTTTGTATGTATAGGTCTGGCCAACCATTTCGTCCATATTGCGAATGGGACGAAGGTCTGCCTGGGAGCCAGGCAAGAAAGCTGTCAGACCAATATCAACGGAGAACCCTCCTTTTACTCTGGCTACGATGACACCATCAATGGTTCCGTCTTCATCATAAATGTCCTTGATGGCATCCCATACCTTGACTTTCATGGCTTTGTCGCGGGATAGAATGACCATTTCATCTTCTTCATCCCAGGTATCAATCATTACTTCAAATTTTTCGCCGGGATTTACGGAAACATTGCCCTGCTCATCCATGAATTCGTGAATGGCAATATGGCCTTCGGACTTATATCCCACATCCACAAGGACGGTTTCCTTGCCAACGGAGATAACAGTTCCGATTACCACCTGCCCCTCTTCAAATTGCTTGAGGCTGGATTCGTAAATGTCCAAAAGGGCTTCCATGGATTCATCTCCGGTAATCTGGCTGAGGTCTTTGTTTCCGGAGACGGCTTCTTCTTGTTTGTCTAAGGGTTCAGTAGTCATGTTTTTTACGCTTTATTCTTTGAAAGGAGGTTAATAAAAAAGGGTGTCCGCCTGGGCAATCTCACATTGTCTTGGGACACCGTTCCATATAAATAAAAATAAACTATACTATATAAACTTGAAAATAATAAAAATCAAGAAAAAAGTGCAGATAGCCGGAGTATGGGAGCAAGAAGAAAATTCAGGAATCAGAAATCAAGGACAGGCTGATAACGATTCAGCAGTCGTGTTCCGGGATGTGTGCCATCATGATATCGACAACCTGTTCCACGTTTAAATCGGATGCATCAATGCGGATGGCATCCGGTGCAGGTTTTAGGGGAGAATGGCTTCTGGCAGCATCCTGCTCGTCTCGTTTTTGGATTTCCCGTTTAATGGTTTCGATATCCTTGGCGGGATCCTGGAGTTGATTATGCCTTCGTTGGGCACGGATTTGCAGATCCGCAGAAAGAAAAAATTTTACCTGGGCATCTGGGAAGACAACGGTTCCCATGTCCCGGCCTTCAAATACAGCATCCTGTTTACTGCCAATGTCCTTTTGGATGCCAAGCAGGGCGGTTCTTACCGCAGGAATAGCCGAGGTGGTGGATGCCAGCATGGAAATTTCAGGGGTTCTGATCAGGGATGTGATGTCTTTTCCCGATGAAATTACAGATAATTCGTCGCCATTTTGTCCGGTCTGCCTGGAAAAGGAAATGTCAAGATCCTTGAGAAATTCTTCCAGGATCTGTTCGTCCTGCCAGTTAAGATTTTGCCGGGAAATTTCATGGGCCACGGCCCGGTACAAGGCGCCGGTATCCACATATACCCAGCCCAGACGGCTTGCAAGGGCTTTGCTCACGGTAGTTTTTCCTGCTCCGGCAGGGCCGTCAATGGTAATAATCCTGCTCATTTTGTCTTCTCTCTGTTCAGAATTCCTTTGAGAACGGACACACACCGTTCATTTTCTTCTTTCGTTCCAATGGTAATCCGCAAAAATGTGTCAAACCCATAGGACTTCATGGAGCGGACAATCACGCCTTTTTCCAGCATCCCCTGGAATATCCTGGTAGAGTCCTGGTTCATGTTCACCATGATAAAATTGGCCTGGCTTGGCAGGTGTTCCAAACCCATCTGGCCAAATTCCCGGCTGAAAAAATCAATGCCGCTATGGGTGACAGAAAGGGTTTGCTGTAAAAAATCTTCATCTTTCAGGGCGGCAGCTCCTGCTGCCTGGGCCAGGGAATTTACATTAAACGGCTGGCGGATTTTGTGCAGGATTTCTGCGATTTGTTCATCCATGATGGCATATCCCACGCGGAAACCAGCAAGGCCATAAGCCTTGGAAAAGGTGCGCAGGGTAACGATTCTTGGGTCTTGCAACGGCTCTGCCAAAGAGTCGTATATTTCAGAATCGCGAGCAAATTCAATGTAGGCTTCGTCCACGATAATCAATATGTTTTCAGGAAGTTTTTTGCAAAATTCCATGAAATCATTCCGATAAACCACCGTACCTGTGGGATTGAAAGGGTTTGTAATAAACAGCATTTTTGTCCGGGGCCCAACCTGTTTGAGCATGGCTTCCAGATCCATGGCATAATCTTTCAGAGGAACTTTTACGGGTGTCCCTTTGGCCGTTTTTACACCAATTTCATACATGAGAAAGGAAGGTTCCGGCATGACAGCCTCATCCCCGGGATTCAAAAATCCGTGGGCCAGAAGGGAAATAATGTCGTCTGAGCCGTTGCCGTGGACAATGTTTTCAGTCCGTACCTTATATTTATCCGCAAGGGCATGGGTCAGTTCAAATGCTGAGGCTTCAGGGTAGCGGTTCATGCAGGAAAGGCGTTCAGCTGCTGCCTTGGCAGCCAGGGGGGAACATCCCAGGGGATTTTCATTGGAGGCAAGTTTGATGACAGAATCAATGTTCAGTTCCCTTTTGACCTCCTCCATGGGTTTGCCTGCCTGGTAGGGGGAAATGTCAGCGATGTGGGTATTGGGGATAAATTTCAAATTGTCCTCCATTTCAGCGTGTATTATTTGTATATCGGGCATTCATTTTGGCGTATGTATATATCATATGCCTTTACTTAGAAAGTTAAAAATAATGAAAACACCAAATATTGTTATTGGATAAATGGCAAAAAAAAAGGCGGGCCAAAGCCCCGCCCTTTGTAGCTGATTGTTATTCTTCCATTACGACAACAGGTTTGATTAGATCTGCTGGTTTGTCTTTCATCAGCATTAAGGCAGATTCAATGTCTTCAAATTTATCAAATCTGTGGGTGATTAATTTGGATATATCCAATTTGCCGCAGCTCACAAGGCTGGCAAGTTTTTCCATTCTCAGCCTGCCTCCTGGCATCAGCCCGCCAACGATGTGTTTGTGCCCCATTCCCACTCCCCATTCTACACGGGGAATGAGCAGGTTGTCGCCGCTGCCAAGATAATTGACATTGCCAATTTTTCCACCCGCTTTCAGGCATTTTACGGCTTCGCTGAATGTTTCAACGGTACCGCCTGCAATGATGATTTTATCGACACCTTTTCCGTCTGTTATATGTAAGGCCTGCTCATCAATGGGGCCATTTTTGTAGTTGAGAAAGTCCGTGGCTCCGTAAAAGGAAGCTGCCTCACAGCAAATTTTACGGGTTCCAACGGCAAGAATTCGGGAAGCGCCTTTCAGGTTGGCTCCGGCAACGGCCATGAGGCCAACAGGGCCAATTCCGATTACCAGCACAATATCGCCGAACTGAACATCTGCAAGCTCCGCACCATGGAAACCCGTTGGCACCATATCCGACAGCATGCAAGCGTCAGCAGTTGAGATGGCATCCGGCAAATGGGCCAGGTTGCCGTCGGGATCGTTCACATGGAACAGCTCTCCAAAAAGGCCGTCCTTAAAATTAGAAAATTTCCAGCCGGCCAGCATCCCCCCTGAATGCATCTGGAAGCCAGCCTGGGCTTCCAATGAATTCCAGTCCGGGGTGATGGCGGGCACAATCACCCTGTCTCCTGGTTTGAAGTCTTTGACAAGTTCTCCAACCTTGACAATTTCGCCGCAGCCTTCGTGACCGAGAATCATATCGCTTCTTTCGCCAATGGCTCCTTCCCAGACGGTGTGTACATCTGAGGAGCATGGTGCAAATGCAAGAGGTCTGCACAAGGCATCCATGGGGCCACAGACAGGTTCTTCTTTTTCAATCCAGCCTGTTTTACCGATTTCAAGCATTGCAAAACCTTTCATGATCGAATCCCCCTTTCTATATAATTATGTAACAATATGAAAGCAAAGTTAAATCAACTATGCTTTCGCCCCCTGTTATCAAAATTTCGGTGGCATCTTCAGCAAAATTCTTTTTGTAACTATTTATTATATATATGTATATTTTCAAATTATTTTTTATTCACGATAACTATTATAACTATATGGAACAAAGTTGAAAAGCAAGGAAAAAATTTTTAGTAAATTTATTGAAGCTTTTATGAGAGACAAAGCCTTTTATGTGGAGTCTGATGTGAATGGCGATATGGCTGATGTCAGGCAGATCAGCAAATAGTTTTGGTGATCCCAACGGGAATCGAACCCGTGTTACCGGCGTGAGAGGCCGATGTCCTAACCGCTAGACGATGGGACCACATAAAATAGATGAAGAGATGTATATTGGAAACAAGGAAAAAAGTCAATCCCTTGTTGTATGTGGTGCGAATTTGGCAGGGGGAAATTACAGCCCCATTTTTTTAGCGGCAATTACGGCCAGCTTTTCTCTGAAAATTTTGGAATTGTGGCGGATGTCCACGGGAAAGTGTTTTTCAATGAAAAAGTGCCTGATCTCTGCGGTCAGGGGATTTGTTGATGCAAGTTCTTTGATTTCTTCAAGAAGTTTCTTTTTATTCTTGACTCCGGGTTTTGGCTCCACAAATACCACGGGAATCTGGTTGTGGGCAGGGCCTACTCCGGCAAGGGCAGCTCGGTTCACCTTTTCATGGCTGTTGAAAATGGCTTCCACGGGAATGGTAAACAGGGTGTCTTGTTCTGTAATGACCCGGTGGTTTTTTCGTCCGCAAAACCAAATCCTGCCCTTGGAATCCATCCAGCCAAGATCGCCCATGCGGTGCCAGAATCCACCGTCGGGATCAGGAATTTTTGCCAGGGAATCTGCGGCTGGGTTTTCAAAATACCCGGAGGTGACAAGGGGTGCCTTTACGATAATTTCTCCCACCTGCTTGGCCGGAGCCAGCAGATTTTGATGGAATTTATCAATGGGGGCATCATTGATGGTGATGATATGCACCTGGGTATCGCAAATGGGACGGCCCACACAGATGCCGAATCCTTGCTCGCTCAATGGTCTTGTTTCCTTGAGAATTTCATGGGAGGCAATGGAAAGTACGGGAACCGCTTCCGTGGCACCGTAGGGCGTATGGATTTGGGTGCTTTCATCCAGCATACTGGAAAATTGTTCGATGTTGGCAGGGGAAACTGGTGCTCCTGCGGACACCACCCGTTTGAGAGATGGCAGTTTGATCTGATTTTCCTTTCCGTAACAGCCCACCCGGTTCAACAGAGCAGGAGATGCAAACATATTGGTAACCCCATGGTTTTCAATGGCTTCGATGATGCGGAGGGGATTTACCAGGGCAGGCTTTGTTGGATCCATGTCCGGGATGACCGCAGTCATGCCAAGGGCAGGGTCAAACAGGGCAAACAGGGGAAATGTGGGCAGATCAATTTCATCAGGATCAATGTGGAAATGATTCTGGATCTGGCGGATCTGGGCATCAAAATTGCCGTGGGAATAGATCACTCCCTTGGCAGGGCCGGTGGAACCTGTGGTAAATACAATGGCTGCGGTTTCATCTTTGGTTGTGGGGGCAATGGGAAAAGGTTCGTCCGATGGAATAAACAGATCCTCCAGGGTGCAGCCTCCCCAGAACCAGCGTTTGCCAACGGTGACCCAATGACGGACTCCCTGGAAGTATCCGGGTCTGATGCTGCGAAGCAGGTGGGCTTTTTCAATGCCGATAAATGCCCTGGGCTGACCTTCTTTCAGACATTTGAGCATTCTTTTGATTCCCATGCCCGGATCCACGACAACGGGTATGGCTCCCACCTTGAACAGGGCAAAGATCACCATGAAAAATTCCATTCCCGGAGGAACCATCAATATGGTGCGTGTGCCCCTTGTGATGCCCATGGCTTCAAGGCCGAATGCCAGTTCATCCGACAGGATGTCAAGCTGGGTAAAATTCAGCTGGGCGTATAAAACCCTGTCCTTGTCGTCCCTTCCTCCTGGACAGACAACAGCACGCTTGTAAGGAAATCTTTCCCTTGTCCGGCGCAGGCTTTCGGCGATGTTTGTGTGGGCTGTCATAGCAGGTGTTTCACCTTATATATAAGTCCTGCGAAAAATCCTTTGGGGGGAGCCTCTTTTTGGCCCTTGTGAAATTTCTGGATTTGTTTTCTTGTTGGTTCCAGGAAATCATTGGCCTTTTGAGCCAGTTCCTCTTTTTTTTT
>PDWJ01010186.1_pt1 | contig 13609 bp, 12 predicted proteins | sample 1430881 | NCBI WGS metagenome assembly PDWJ01 (sample SAMN01162460, study PRJNA174530) | Oral metagenome, whole genome shotgun sequencing project. | biome: Marine environment; feature: Marine mammal; material: Swab sample of the gingival sulcus; isolation source: swab sample of gingival sulcus... | reverse complement strand
TCCCTGATGGTCAAAAAACTGATGCTGATATTCCTGCCTTATTATCAATAGGTGCACAATATAAAGTAACTGAGAAACTTTCTACTCAAGTTGGTTTTCACTCATACTTTGATAAAAAGTTAGATTGGGCGAAACAAATGCAAGCAGATGGAACCGAGACAAATATAATTGACAAAAATCTTTGGGAACTGGGTGTAGGTTTTGAATATCAACTTAATGAGAAATTATTGTTAAGTACCGGCTATCTAAGAGGTCAAACAGGAGTGGCTGATACTTACCATAATGATACACGATTCTCATTAGTATCTAATACATTTGGATTAGGTGGAGCATATAAAATAAATGATATGATTAGACTACAAGCCGGTACATATTACGTTGAGTATAATGACAAAACAGTTACAGATACAACTTATGATAAGTATAATCTGGGTTTTTCTATCGGCATTGATTTCACCTTTGGTAATTTGTAGAAATATAACTAATTTGAGAACCTAAAGGTTTTATTCTTAATATAATACAAGGGGCGTTCGCCCCTTGTTGTGTCTTAACCTGAAAATAAATGAAATACTATATATCTGCCCTATTTACGCTTATGGTGTGTATGTCAGGGCTTACGCAAACAATAATAAAACCCAATTTTGCACTTGCAAGCCACCCTATGATGGTTAAAAGTGTATCGTTATCGGATAAAGAGACTGTTGTGGAACTTGCTATTGAAAATAAATCTGAAACGGGTTTTTTCTGTGCCGATAAAAACATAAGTTTAATAAACTCTTTAAACTCAAAAGAGTATTCGCTTCGCAAATCAAGCGGTATTCCTATTTGTCCTGCAACACATAAGTTTAGTTATGTAGGCGAAATACTTACATTTAAGCTTTTTTTCCCTCCTATAAAAGGTGCTGCAAAGTATATTGATATTATTGAAAATTGTTTTGAAAACTGTTTTTCTATCAAAGGAATAATTCTTGATAATTCTGTAAATGAAAACATCAATATTGCATATAAATATTACAATGAGTATAATTTAGATTCTGCTTTGCAAGCATTTAAAACGGCTGTTGAGAAAAACACAGATTATCCTTATGGTTGGCTACACTATAACATAGTACAAGTTTATGCCGAAAAGAATAATTTTGTTTTGGCAAAACAATGGTTCGATAAAATCACAAAGTCTGATTTTAAGGATAAGGATATGATAATAAGCAAGTTAAAAGCCACCAATTATTATAAAAAGTTGATAGAAAAATGATAAGCCCCAATTTAAAAAAACATATTTACAAGAATGTTTTAGTGTTTTTTCAGTTTGCAGGCTTGCTCGTAATTATTCTTACAGGAACGTTTTTTGCCCGTAATACACTTCTTTTGATTATAGAAATACTCGGCATAATACTGGCTGTTTGGGCTTTAGTGAGTATGAAATTCAGCAATCTGAATATATACCCCGATATAAAGAAAAACTCAAAATTAGTTAAAGCAGGTCCTTATAAACTAATAAGACACCCTATGTACACCTCTATTATTGTGGCTGTTTTGCCTCTTATAATAGACCAATTCTCAATTTTACGGCTGATTGCATATCTGGTAATTTGTATTGATTTAATTATAAAGCTGAATTATGAGGAAACAATGCTTAAATTGCACTTTAAGGACTATAATACTTATTGTAAAAATACATACAGAATTATCCCCTACGTATATTGAATTTACCTTATATTTTGTATCAGACCTTAAGTTCATAAGGTTCTACAACAATAAAGCTAGCATTACTTACTGTGAATAACATATTAATAATTGACAACAGAGAGGTGTAGATTTTAAACATTGCTATGCCTGTGTAGAACTTTGCCATAAAAACAGATACGGCAGGTATAGCAAAATACATAATCAATAAAATAAGATTGAACCAAAAAAGAAAACGAACTCCTTTAGACTTTTTATAATTCAAATACAGATAATAAATAAGGAATACAGGTATAGGTATAATAAATAAAACAACAGCAACTTGAATAAGATAAGGGTTTGCTAAGAAGTAATAAAATAAACCCAGAGCAACTGAATAGGCTATTAGGAACAACACCGCTTTGCTTAAATTAAATATATACCTTGATGTTGCATTTTTATAATCAGAACTGTCTTTATTACCCTTTTGCGTGGAAAGATAAATAATTAAACCCACAGACAATAATGTTATAATAACCCCTATTACGCTATATAAAGTCATATAATTGCCTGCTCTGTTTAAAATATTCATATCTGAAGAATAAGCATTAATCAGCCTCACAGAATCATGAAAATTAAAACTAAACCCCAAATAAATTATTATGCCAAAAACTAAACCTGTAGCAATTTTATAGCTTAAATCAACAGCTCTTTTATAGGTCAATCCCAAGCAAGATACAAACACTACAAAAAGAGAAATAGAAGGAAACATAAAAATATCAGGTAAAACACGTGATGTAGCATAATTTATCACATTACCACCTGCTTTGGCAATAATTGAAGTAATAACACTTGAAGACATTGCGTGTATTAATGATTGGTGTATTGAAATTAAAAATAATGTAGATATTCCAACCAAAAACTCCCTGTTATTAATACTGCCCTTTGGGTTTAAAAGTATCTTGAATATATTTAAGTCTAATTTTAATTTTGACATGGCAACTTTATAAAACTCTGATAAAACACTAATTATAAACTCTTTAACAAAGCAGGGGCAAACAAATAAATGTTGCCCCTACTTATGTCTTCGGTCTCCCTGCTTACAACTATATAGCAATACCTTCCATAGATTTCTCTAATGCTCTGGCATGTTTTAAGAAAGTATCCACGTCCATTTCTTTAAATAATAATATGCCGTGGCTAGACCTTACTTTTGCGCTTTCGTTCAAGTAGAAATAATCTTTGCCTAACAGTAATTGCAACTCTTTAAATTGCTCTACCCATATTTTTTGTGCTAATCTGTTAAATTTGCCATCTAACATATAGCTTGGGAAAGAGGCATTAACTTGGGTCATATAGCAGTTTGTAAACGCATTGTCTAACACTGCCAACGAATTTAGTGAAACAGGTACTGCCACATTAGCATCGGCAGGGTGGAAACGGTACCAAACATTTCTGTATCCCCAAATTTTTAATTTTGACAGGTCTTCTTCTTTAGACCACATTCTTACGGCTTCGGCAATTGCTTGCAACACTTTATAATGAGTATCAGGTCCGCTACCTTCAGGGTCTAATGCCAAGCTTATAACGGTAGGCTTAACTTCTCTCAATTGTTCCAAAATGGGAAGCACATCACGTGAGCGTTCCGGTTGCTCGGTAAATATATCGCCTGTATAGAACCCCAAACGTAAGTGATGAACATTCTTAACTTGCATACCTGAGTGTGCCCATACCAACTCCTCTTCAAATTCTCTAATCATTCCTTTGAGTTTTTGAATTTTTCGAGGATTTTTTTCGCCATCGTAGCTTTTCTTCAATGTTGATAGCACATCATTAATTGAATCTCTAAGTCCTGCTTTATTTTTAACATTAAAAATCTCTACCATAGCGCGTACCACTCTATGACATAATCCTCTCTCCATGCCCACTTTATCCATTTCGGCAACTTTGTTCAAATAATGAGATATATCTTTATCCCACTTATATTTGTAACCAACCTCAAAGAAATCGGCGTAATTAATCATCTGAATTTTATCAGCGTCAATCATTTGCTTTGTCTTTTTCAAAATATCAATAACAAAACTATTGGTAACAGCTGTAAATCCTGATGTTAAAACAGAAAAGTGAAACTCATTGGAATCTTCGCGCAACTGTCTGTTGATTACAGGAAGCATTCCCAACATAATATCATCATGATGAGGTCCTGTGTGATAATAAACTTGCTCTTTTTCCGGTCTTAAACCTTTTTTGATTTTATTTGTAACAGACTCTATAACAGTCTCAACCGTATTTTCGTTTAAATTAGGAATCAACTTGCAATATCTGTCTGCTTTTAAATCATCAACGGTTAAATGATGACCGTATTTGTCTAATTTTTTACACAAATTAATAATCGCTCTTTCTGTCTTCAGATGTGTCCATTCGCCTGTTTCATAGTAACGGTCTACGCTATCTTGTAATGTAGATGCTGCACTTTCTGTGGTATAAAAACGTGCATTTTTTAATTTATGAAGAACTGTTGCAGGGTATAAATTATCAGGCTCATTCTCTAAACTGTCTTTTACAACCTGAGCCTTTGCCTCACCGGCTGCAATTATTATGGCAGTTGCATCGGGTCTGTAACTAATTGTTTCTAAACCAATTGTAATCACTAAACGATTTTTTGACACCTCAATACCTCCCAAATCTCCTGCAGCCACTGCTTGAGTTTCAAAGTTTGTTGCCGTTAATCTTGTTGTAGAATAATGGTCGGAACCTCTTGTATTAAAAGCAATATGTCCATCAGGACCTATTCCACCCAAGAAGAACCCTATACCTCCGATTTCTCTAATTTTAGCTTCATACTCCGAACACCATCTGTCAATCATAAATATTGACTTTTGCTGAACTTCTTCCTCATAAGTTTTGGCATCTCGGAAACGAAGTGATAAGTCGATAGTTAAATCGGGAAATACTTCGTAAAAATGTGCTCCGTTGTATAATGGTATTTCATCGGAATTAATTAATAGAGCATTATCTTTATTCAAACCAAAACCATCAATATAGAATTTTTTTACGTAGTAATTGAAGCTATTAGCCTGAGTTGAACTGATAGGATAAAATTCATCAATTTGTACAAAATGTAAATTTGATAAGTCAGGTTTCTTTACATCTAAATTATATTTGCTGCGAAGGTCTTTTACCTTTGCATCATTCCAATTTGCCAATATATGACTTGTCCATTTTATAAAATGTTCAGGGGTTTTACCTGTTGGCAAACTAATTACTCCTGTGGGATTTTCTGCCGACCACTCTAAAAACCTTAAAGCGGTTAGTAAACCTAACTTTGGAAAGTTGTCTACTGTAATATAAGGCATTTTTGCAGTTATTTTTTGTGCACTTGATAAATCAAAAAATGCCTTTTCTACCTTTGTTAATTTACTTATTTTATCCATTTTGATTTTATGTGTTGGTTAATTATGCCTGCAAATTTGCATAAATTTTTATAAATAAAAAAATTTTTTACAAAAAAAATGTAAAAATCTTCTTTATTACAATAATTAACTTTACTTTTGCGAACTAAACATTCTATTTTTTTGTTTAACAAGACATAGTTTTTTAATAAAATAATAAAGAGAGTGGCAGTTAGTTAAATAAATTTACTTCAAACATGTTTGCTATAATATTTTTGCACAACATTACAAGGTCTTAAATAAATTTATAATAACTACCGTAAGTTAAAAAATGAAATATTGAACTCATAGCGTACTTATCTACGAAAAACCCAACACCTAAACTAAAAAACCAAAAAAACATGAAACTATCAATTAAAATTTTTACCGTATTAGCAGTAGTATTTTTTGCTGCATGTAGTAATTCAAAGAATTTCACAGCTGATGATGTGATAATTATTCCTAAACCAAATAAATTAGAAATAAAAAAATCCTCTTTCACTATTAATTCAGCAACTAAATTTAAAACTAATGACGCCAAACCTAATAAGGCATCGTCTTACTTAAATTTTTTGCTTAAAAAAGCCGGAGGTTTCGAGCTTGCTGTCGGCAAAGATGCAAGTAGCAATGTAATAGAATTTATTACAGATAGTAACTTAAAGCCCGAAGCATACATATTAGATATTGATAATAACGGAATTAAAATAAAAGCATCGAACGAAGCGGGCTGGTTTTACGGCATTCAAACCTTGAGGCAGTTATTACCCTCTGACATTGAGTCATCCGTAAAATCCTCAACTTCTTGGCAAGTTCCATGCGTACATATAGAAGATGCTCCGCGTTTCGCATGGCGAGGAATGCACATGGATTTCAGCCGACATTTTTTCAACATCGATGAGGTTAAGCAATTTCTTGACTACATGGCTCTTTACAAATTAAATACTTACCACATGCACCTAACCGATGACCAAGGTTGGCGTATTGAAATAAAAAAATACCCCTTGCTTACCGATAAAGGAGCATGGAGAGTAGAAAGTCAGCACGATAAAATTTGTAAAGAGAATGCAAAAACAGACAAAACCTTTACAATTGACCCAAGTAATTATCATGACAAAGACGGCAAAAAAATGTACGGCGGCTTTTTCACTCAGGAGCAAATCAAAGAAATTGTTGATTATGCAGACAAACGTTGCATTACAGTGATGCCCGAGATAGATGTTCCCGGCCACTTTAAGGCTGCCATTGATAATTATCCTTATCTTGCATGTAGAGGCAAAGCGGGTTGGGGATATATGTTTTCAATACCTGCATGTTTGGGACCAAAATGTTATTAAAGAACATAACTTGAAGAATGAGCATGAGTTACAATCGTATTTTAACCGTAAAATTGAAGCCTTTTTAAAAACAAAAGGTAAAAAGCTAATGGGTTGGGACGAAATTGTAGAAGGAGGATTAAGCAAAGATGCCTCTATGATGTGGTGGCGTAATTGGGCTCCGAAGATGCGTAATAAATCTGCCGATAATGGTAATAAAATGGTTATTTCGCCCGATTTTGAATATTATTTTGATTTTAAAAATGATTTAACACCGGTTAAGAAGGTGTATGAATATGAACCTATCCCCGAAGAATTTACCAAAGAGCAAGCAAAATTCGTAATGGGAATACAAGCTAACTTATGGTCGGAATGGATACCTAACTTTAAGCGTTTGCAAATACAGGCATTTCCGCGTATAATGGCACTGGCAGAAAGTGCATGGAGCAAAAAAGATGATAAAAGTTATAAGGATTTTAACAAACGAATGAATAAGTTTTATGACCGCTTGGAGAAAATGAATATTTATTACTATATGCCTAAAATTCAAGGTCTTGACAAGGATTTTTCATTTACTGACAGTGCAGTTATTGCTTTAAGCGTAGATATAGATAAGGCAGATATTTATTACACTCTTGACGGCTCAGAGCCTACCGTTAAATCAATAAAGTATACCGGTCCTGTTGTTGCAAAAAATAGCGGTAAAATAAAAGCACGAGCATTTAGAGGCGATATCACAGGCGAAATTTACTCTGCAACATTAGATAAGCAAACATACAGAGAGGGCATTAAAATGAAAGACAGTAAAAAGGGCTTTATGCGTATAGTTGAAAAGGGCGAGTTTAAATCGGTTGAAGATGTTAAATTTTCAAAGGATTTAAAAGCTAAACAGGTAGATACCGTAAATATGGGCGAATATAAAGGCAGTGTGAATATAGCTTATAAGTTTACAGGATTTTTCAAAGCTGACGAAAAAGGCATGTATGAGTTTTCCACAAAATCTGATGATGGCAGTTTATTGTACATAGGCGACAAATTGGTTGTAAATAATGGAGGTAATCACTCGTTACGCAAACGCACAGGAATGATTGCTTTGCTAAAAGGTTATCACCCTATTACAATTATTTTCCATCAAGGCTACGGAGCCGGTGCAGTATCGGCATCGGTAAAAACACCCTCAGGTAAAGAAGAGATTTTAGACAGTAAATTTGTAAAACAAGGCTTAGCAATTGAAAAGAAGTAACTGTTTTGGCTTGTTTTTATCGCAAAGTTAATTGCATATATACAATTAGCTTTGCGAAAGTTTTGACTTTTTCTCAGATAAATAACTCTTATTTTTTCATTTCAACACTTCGTTATATTTTTGTAACAGTCTAATTATTAGCAATATAATTACCATTTACTAATTTAACAAAGTGTTGTCATTTTTAACTTTTACTTTTAAAATGAATAATCTATTATCTGACGAATTTTTTATGAAAGAAGCCATAAAGGAGGCAAAAAAGGCAGGTGAAGTGGGCGAAATTCCCGTTGGTGCGGTAGTGGTTTCACGGCAAAAGGTAATTGCACGCGGACACAACTTAACACAAACACTAAACGACCCTACTGCACATGCCGAAATGCAAGCATTTACTGCTGCAAGTAACTACCTTGGGGGCAAATATTTGAATGAATGCACTTTATATGTCAGCTTAGAACCTTGTGCAATGTGCGCGGGTGCCGCCTATTGGACACAAATTGGCAAAATAGTATATGGTGCATCTGACGGAAAGAGAGGTTATACTATATGCAATAGTAAGATGCTACACCCTAAAACGGAGGTAATACACGGAGTTATGGAAAAGGAATGCTCTGCCCTACTGACTGATTTTTTTAAAACTAAAAGATAATTGAAAAAACTAGCAATAATAAGCACACACCCTATACAGTATAATGCGCCTTTGTTTCAGATGCTTGCCAAAAGGGCTAAAATATTAATAAAGGTATTTTATACATGGGAAAATTCCCAAAACAAAGTTTACGACAGAAAGTTTAAACGCAATATAAAATGGGATATCCCGATGCTTGAAAATTATGATTATCAGTTTGTTAAAAATATTGCAAAAGAGCAAGGCAGCCATCATTGGAGAGGCATTATTAACCCTACTCTTATACGTGATATAGAAAATTGGCAAGCTGATGCCGTTTTGATTTTTGCATGGAATTTTCAAAGCCATTTTAAGGCGATACGATATTTTAAGGGCAAAATACCTGTTTTATTTAGGGGCGACTCCACTCTATTAGACGAAACCATAGGCATAAGAACATTAGCAAGACGCTTGTTTCTTAGCTTTGTTTACAGATATATTGATTATGCCTTATATGTTGGCACTAATAATAAGCAATATTTTTTGAAACACGGCGTAAATAACAGCCGCTTGGTGTTTGCTCCCCATTCTATTGATAATAAAAGATTTACTAATATATCTGACGCCGACAATGCCGCAGTAAATAAATGGAAAGAACAACTAAAACTATCCGATACAGATATTGTATTTTTGTTTGCAGGTAAATTTGAAGCTAAGAAAAACCCTTTATTTATAATAGAACTAGCCCGAAAACTAAATAACTACAAGTTTATTTTGGCAGGTTCAGGGCATTTGGAAGATAAGATAAAATCAGAAAGCAAAAGTTTAAACAATGTAATACTGTTACCATTTCAAAACCAAAGTTATATGCCTGTTTTATACCGCTTAGCCGATGCGTTTATTTTACCATCAAAAGGACCCGGGGAAACTTGGGCATTATCAATAAACGAGGCTATGGCATGTGGAAAAGCAATTTTTGCATCTAATAAAGCCGGTGCCGCTGTTGATTTAGTACAAAATAAAAAAAACGGCTTTATTTTTGCCCCTGATAATACATCTGACTTAATTAGCCTTATGAAAGGTTTAAGTAAGCAACAAATTATTGAAATGGGATTGCACTCAACAGAAATTATTAAGCAATACTGCTTTGACAAGATTTGTGAAGCAATTGAAAATATTGTAATAAACATATAAATTGAAAGAAAAACCTCAAATAGCAGTTGTTCTACCTGTTTATAATGGTATTAAGTTTTTAAAAGAAGCCGTTCAGTCGGTTTTAAACCAAGATTTTGAAAACTTTGAGTTTGTGATATGCGATGATTGTTCCTCCGACGGCAGTTATGAGTATCTGAAAACAATTAAACATAACAACTTACTTTTATTACGTAATGACCGGAATATGGGTTTGTTTCCAACTCTGAATATTTTAGTAAAAAAAGTAAAATCGCCCCTTATACATTTATGGTCGCAAGATGATATTATGTTGCCAAATTGTTTAAGTGAAACCATTAAATACCATGAGGAATTCCCCGATGTATGCTTTAGCTTTTCTCGATTTCAAGCTATTAGTAACACAGGTAAACGATTAAAGCCTCCTGAAACTTTTAAACATAAAAGTTTATCACCTAAAGCTCACGCCATCAGCTCAATATTATACGGCAGCATATCAGGCAGCATATCAAATGTATGCGTTCTTGCAAAAGATTTACAAAAAATTGGCTATTTTAATACAAGTATGAAATACTCCGGGGATTTTGATATATTGTGCAAATTGTCAAAGCATAAACCAATAGGTATGAACGGTATGATTCTAGTGCATATCAGACAACACAATAATCAACTGAGTAAAAAACTGGAAGCATCTTACTATAAGCTACAAGAGAATTTAAATATCTATGAATGTTTTTTGCAAACTCTGAATTCAGACATCAGACCTTATGCACAAAAAGCTCTAAAATGGAAAATCCATCCTCTTTACTTTACACAGTTTCTATTTATTCTGAAACAAAACAGACCACTATCCTACAAATATCTTAGATTTTTAAGGAATTATGACAGTATATATTTATTGGCAATTCGTTGGGCTGTTGTTAATTTTCTAAAATTAATAAAAAAAGAACAAGTGTTTTATAGAAGATATTTATATAAACCTCTTGGTATTGTTAATTAATTTATACACGTTATATATGCCAAGATGATATGGTTGAACACTTCGTTAAATTAGTAATTAGCAATTAATAATTAGTAATTACAGCCCTGATAATCAGAATATTAAGCAAACACTTTAAGGTCTTGTAAAATCCTCATAATCAAACTATTACAAAAACATAACGAAGTATTGATGGTTGAACACATTATAAATTTATGAATATTAGTAATGGTTACCGAAGTTTAATTCTAGTATGGTACTGGTAAAATTCAACCACCACAATCCAATTTATGCCGTTTTTGTGTTTCAATTCCAATATGGCACGAGTAAAGTTTGTATTATTTGCTTCATTGGGAAGTTGATATTTCGAGTTTCAATTCCAGTATGGTACGAGTAAAGTAGTACGGCGTAATCCGCGATGTCGTAATCGTTCAAGGGTTTCAATTCCAGTATGGTACGAGTAAAGTTTACAGAGAATGCGCAATTTTATGCGTATGCAAAAAGCCGTTTCAATTCCAGTATGGTACGAGTAAAGTACGATATAAGAGATGCCGATATAGTAGAAACAATGTTTCAATTCCAGTATGGTACGAGTAAAGTTCTGTTTCTTTAATGTCATAATGCTGTTTACAGTTGTTTCAATTCCAGTATGGCACGAGTAAAGTAACTTTCAAGTTAAGAGTTTTGTTTGCAAAATGGTTGTTTCAATTCCAGTATGGTACGAGTAAAATATAATGTTGTTCATATTTTGTTATTAAATATAAACTAAACACTCATGGCTATACTACTCTTTTTTAGTTCATCTGCCATATTATTTAGTGCTTGACTTATCCGTTTAAGCTGATTAGCTGTTACAGGCTTAGAACCAGCCACATAATGTCTGAAATTTGACGGACTCATCCCTGCATATTTAGCCACTTTTGTAGCATTTAAAAAATCATACTTATTAAAGAAGCTCTGCAAATCATATACCCAATTAACTTCTAATTCGGGTAAATCTGCATCAGGATATTCCTCTCTCATTTCTTGGTAAAAAGTAAAGCAATCTTCTTTTGCTTCTTTCACTGTTGTTCCACTTCCACCTAAATCAAAATTGGCAAAAGGGTGGTCGCAACTACAAATAAAACCATGTGCTCCATTTTTTATTACCTTAATAGTTATTTTCAGTTTTTTCATCTTTATTTATTTTATTTACGTTAATTCAAAGAAAGTGATATCTAAAATTAAAGTTCTCTATTTTCTTGTGCTCTTTTAATCATGGACTTTGCTGTTATCTCATTAATATCCGGGTGTCGTGCAAATGGGAATTTACGCCCATTTTCGTAAATCCAAATATCATGGTTACTCCCATTTCGACAAAAACTACAACCCAAATCTATAAGTTTTTTCTCTAATTTTTTTCTTTTCATAAATATATGTATTGAATAACAAGCTCGCACAAATATACGCATATTTGCGTAAATGCCAAAATATTTAGTAAAATAAAAAAAGAAACATCAATTTACATTATCCATAATCCCTATCAAATTCAACAAATTATGAGATTAGTTCTTCTTTTTATAATTTAATTACACAAATGCTTTCAAAACAGTATTGGTAAGAATACAAGAGGTTTGAACTTACGCCCCCTCCCAAACGAGTTTCAATTCCAGTATGGTACGAGTAAAGTTGTTTAATAAGGCAAAAAACCGCGGTGTTATTCTCCGTTTCCCAATATGGTACGAGTAAAATTACCATATCAATTTTCCGTTATGTCGCCACAACTCTGCTCCAATGACAAAATATTTTAATTGTCACTGTTATCATTCTTCGAGTATTCTTATTAAGTCCTCATTCACATAAAAAACCTCTGTACCATATTTTCTTGGGGTTAAAATTTTATAATTCACTAACTCATTCATATATTTTGTTAATGTAGTCCTAGACGTTTTACCAACAATTTCACCAATTAAACCGGGTTTAATATAAGGCTGACTAAATATAGCCTCGTTTACTTCTTTATTGTACCATTTTATTTTCCCTCTTGCATATTCAAGGGTTGATTCCATTTGAGATAATATTTCATTAATTCTGGTATTTGTTAAAACTGAAGTTTTTTCTGTTGCTTCCAACATAAACTCAATCCAGGCTTGCCACGCATTACGTTGTGTTACTGCTGCCAATTTAAAATAATAATCATCTTTGTTTAAAATTATAAATTTGGACATATAAAGCACCGGCTGACTTAACAACCCTTTACTAAATAAATACAAGAGATTTAGAATCCGACCAGTTCGCCCGTTTCCATCTTGAAAAGGATGAATTGCTTCAAATTGATAATGTGCAACACACATTTTCAATAACGGATCTGCCGGATATTTTTCATCATTATTTAAATAGTCAACCAAATTGTCCATTAATTTTTCAATAACAGCATTTCCTCTGGGAGGTGTATATACAATTTCTCCTGCACGAAATTTACTTTCACCCCTCCTAATCACAACTTGTGACTGTGGAGGTCTATAACCGTAAGAAGATTCTTTTATTTGGTTAACAATCTGTTTAATTAAATTTGTATCTATCCCCTCATTTATTTTCAATGCTTTATACCCTGCCCATAATGCTTCTCTATATTTTAAAACCTCTTTTGTAGCAGGATTTATTTTGGACTCATTGTATGTTTCTGAAATTGCTTTATATAATTCATCTTCCGTTGTGAAAATATTTTCAATTTCTGTTGAAGTTTTGGCTTCTTGTAGTGCCAATGTATTTATTAACATCAAAGGGTTTGGTAGTCTATTCAGATTTCCATTCACAGTTGCTAATGCTCTTGATGCCAAAACAAGTTTCTTCAGAATAAGAGGATTATTTTCAATATCTTCACCAGGAGGTAGTAAGGGCAAATCATTAAAAGGCTTTTGTCTATCAAATGTTTCCATGTCAATCTATGTCCAGTTTTGTCAATTTAATGAACATTGTGCAAATATATGTCCAATTTTTGACATCTCAAAACTAAATGTTCAAATATTGGTAAATTTTGAACAACAGATAGAATTAATTTTATAAAATGACCGTTAATTAACAATATGTACATTTGCACTAAAACTATGAACTTATAATGGTACTTAAATTAGCAATACTTACAAAAGCTATTATTTAAATTCCTAGATATTCCAAATGAAAGTTTTTTGTTTCATTTATTTAATGTAACCAATAATAAGTTTCAAT
>PDWJ01011128.1_pt1 | contig 13628 bp, 11 predicted proteins | sample 1430881 | NCBI WGS metagenome assembly PDWJ01 (sample SAMN01162460, study PRJNA174530) | Oral metagenome, whole genome shotgun sequencing project. | biome: Marine environment; feature: Marine mammal; material: Swab sample of the gingival sulcus; isolation source: swab sample of gingival sulcus... | reverse complement strand
GGGCTGGGTGTCATCCTCTCGACCCATCTGCTGGCCGATGTGGAAACCGTCTGCAAGGAAATCCTGGTTCTGCGCGACGGGCAGCTGCTGGCGCGGGAATCCGTGTCCGCGGTGGGGCGGGATCCTCTGCAGGTTTTCGAAGTGGAGGGCTTTGGCCCGGAAGCGGAATTCCGGGCCGGTCTGGCCGCCCTGGGCGCCGAGGTCACCGAGGACCAGCGCCTGTGGCTGGTGCGCCTGGACATGCGGCGACTGACCGATCCCGCCCCGACCGATGCGGAAGCGCCCTTCCCCGCCGCCGCGGGTGTGCGCGCCATCCTGCAGGTGGCCGCGGACACGGGCTACAGCCTGCGCCGGGTGCGTCGGCGTCCTGTTTCTCTTGCCGATGAATTCTACAAGATGGTGGAGGCCTGATCCCATGCCTGTTTACGAAAGAGGATACACCCACTGGCAGCCCTCCGGGGAACGCGCCTATCCCGCCTGGTGGGTCATCGCCCGCCGGGGCATCACCGAGCCGCTGAAAAGCCGCTGGTTGCTGATCCTGATCAGCGCCTCCTGGGTCCCGGCTCTGGTCAAGGGCATCATGATTTACCTGACCATCCGCGCGGGCAATTTGCTGGACGTCCTGGCCGGCAATTGGTCCAGCATCGACGCCACCGGCTTTCTGGCCTTTCTGGAGGGGCAGCGCTTTCCCGTGTTCATCCTGCTGGCCATCGTGGGGGCCGGGCTGATCGCCCGTGACCGGCGGGATAACGGTCTTTCCCTGTATTTCAGCCGCCCTCTGGGATTGCGCGGCTACGTGGGGGGGAAGGCCGCCATCATCATTTTCTATTACTTCCTGGTGACCTTGTTCCCCACCCTGGCGCTGTGCCTGTTCAGCTATCTGGTGGCTCCGGAGGCGGGCGGCGTGGAGCTGCTGTTGCTGATCCCGCTGCGGGTCTTGCTCTTCTGCTCCCTGATGGGGCTGGGCATCAGCCTGGTGCTGCTGGCCTTCAGCAGCCTGGGCAAGCGCTCCATCTTCGTCATGGTGTGGTGGACCATTCTGGTGATGGGCACCGAGACGCTGCAGCTGATTGCCAAGGGTCTGGGCAACAGCAGCCTGCAGGCCATCAACTTCCTGGGCAACTACCACAACGCCGGGGCCTGGCTCTTCGGGGCGGAGCCGCGGCTGGGGGTGAGCAGCGGCGTCAGTCTGGCGGTGGTGCTGGTTCTGACCGGCGCGGCGATCGTGGTGCTGCGGCGGCGTATCCGCCCGGTGGAGGTGGTCTCATGAACGAGGTGCGTGTGGGACGCGACCAGGTGCGCATCAGCGCCGACCGGGCGGGCAAGTGGTTTGGCGAGGTCATCGCCGTGAACAACTGCACCCTGAACATCGGCAGCGGCGTGGTGGGGTTGCTGGGGGCCAACGGGGCCGGCAAGAGCACCCTGTTCAAGATGCTGGCCGGGCTCATCGAGCCCAGCCGGGGCCAGGTCCTGGTCCACGGCCGCCGGCTGCGCGAGGATGTGGGCTGGTACCACCTGGTGGGCTTCTGCCCCGAGAGCGACGCCCTGCCCGAATGGATGACCGGTCGCGAATTCCTGCAGTTGGGCCTGCGCCTGATGGGCTTCGGCAAAGACGAGGTGCGGCGCCGCACGGATTACTGGCTGCAGCGTTTCGACCTGACCGAGGCGGGCGGGCGCCGACTGGGCGGCTACAGCAAGGGTATGCGCCAGAAGGTCAAGCTGGCCCAGGCTCTGGCCCACGATCCGGAGATCATCTTCCTGGACGAGCCCCTCAACGGCATGGACCCCGTCTCGCGCAAGCGGACCATCGACCTGGTGCGCGAACTGGGCGCTGCCGGCTGCACCGTCCTGGTCAGCAGCCACATCCTGCCCGAGGTGGAGTCCATGACCAGCGACATCATCCTCATCGACCGGGGGCGGGTCCTGGCCGAGGGCAAGATCACCGAAATCCGCGACAAGATCAGCGACCACCCCACCACCGTGGCGCTGGTCTCCAGCGCGGCGCGGGAGGTGGCCGCGTTCCTGATCGGCCGGCCCCACGTGGTGAGCGTGCAGATGGAAGACGCCAGCCGTGTCGTGGTGCGCACCGACCGCGCTTTGGAGTTCTACGCCGCCTTGCCCGGCTGGGTGCTGGACAACGGCCTGAGCATCGAAGAGATCATCACCCTGGACGACAGCCTGGAGGCCGTCTTCCAGTACCTGACCGAGAGTTGATCGAGGACGAACATGAGCAATCATCTGGAATACCGGCCGCAACCTCTGAAGTTCGATGGGGCCCCCCGCCCGCTGCCCAGCCTGCCGGCGGTGCTGTGGATCGCCTGGTTCAGCGTGCGGGAAATGATCCGCCGCCGCCGCCTGCTCAGCCTGGTGGCCATCAATCTGCTACCCGTGGCCGTGGTGCTGATCATCCGCATCTGGTTCCAGGACCAGGGCCTCAGCGCCCAGTTGCAACTCAGCAGCCTCAGCCACAACGTCTTCATCCCCTTCCTGATCCCGGTGGTGGCCATGTTCGTGGGTGCCGGGGCCATCGGTGAGATGGTGGAGGAGGGGACCATCGTCTACCTCTGGACGCGGCCCATCAGGCGGCGCTCCATCTATCTGGGGCGCCTGCTGGCGGCCCAGCTGACCAGCAGCCTGGTGTTGAGCGGTTCGCTGATCCTTTGCTTCCTGGTGATGGTCAGCTCGGGATTGGATGTGATCGACTGGGCATTCCTGAAGCTTTACCTGGTCACATTCCTGATCATCGTGCTGGGGGTGTTCAGCTACAGCGCTCTGTTCGCGGCCATGGGGACCTTCTTCAAGAAGCCGGTGACTCCGGCCATCCTGTTCACCTTCATGTGGGAGAGCATGGTCAGCGATGTGCCCGCGCGGGTGCAGGAACTGAGCCTGCGTTTCCATCTGCAGAATATTGTGGACAAGCCGCGGGTAGTGTCCGAGGGCCTGGACGGCATGCTGGGCGCCCTGCTCCAGACGGCCTTCGTGCGCACACCGGTGCCCAAGCTGCAATCGGTGGTGGTGTTGCTGGCGGTGATGGTCTTGTGCGTCGCCTTGGGCGTGTGGTTGCTGCGCGGCAAGGAAATCGAGAAGTGAGGCTGCCCGCCTCCTTCTTTGCCCGCCCCACCCTGGAGGTGGCTCCGGAGCTGCTGGGGGCCATCTTGTGCGTGGAGCACGAGGGGTGGGCTTGCAGCGGCCGCATCGTGGAGGTGGAGGCTTACCTGGGGCAGGATGATCCCGCCAGCCACGCGGCGGGCGGTCCGACCCCGCGCAGCGAGGTCATGTTCGGTCCCCCGGGCCGGGCCTACGTGTACCTGATCTACGGGATGCACCACTGCCTGAATTTCGTCACCGAAGAGGACGGTCGGGCGGGGGCTGTGCTCATTCGCGCCCTGACGCCGCTGACGGGCCGGGACCTCATACGGCAGCGGCGCGGGAATGTGCCGCGGCGGCATCTCTGCGACGGGCCCGGCAAGCTGTGCCAGGCCCTGGGCATCGATCGCGCCTGGAACGGCGTCCCGCTGGATGGTTCAGGGGAGCGCCGCTTGTATCTGGAAGCGGGGCCTGTCTCGCCGGTGATCGAGAGGACCCCGCGCATCGGCATCAGCAAGGGGGTGGAACGGCTTTATCGTTTTCTGTTGCCGGCGCGCCAAGATCCGCGCTAACGTCCCGATTTCCCGCCGATGGGCCGCGCAGGCCCCTGTTGACGGGGGGGGCGTCAGGAATTAGCTTGCTGTTGTTGAAAACGGTTATCGACGCAGGCGATCCGGCAGCTGCCGGGCGCCATCGGTCCATGGTCCGGGCCCCGAAGAACGGCCTCGGAATTTCTCGACTCCCGCGCCCGATCCGGCCGGGAATCCAACCCTGGAGGCATCACAGCCCATGAGCAATCGACTGCAGATCCTGTTGGCTCTGGTGGTCCTGTTGGCGGCGTCTTTCGGCGCCCAGGCCCAGGCCCAGACCCAGACCTACCTCGACCTGGAAAGCCAGGTCCAGGAATTCACCCTGGACAACGGTGTGCACTTCATCGTGCTGGAGAAGCACGATGTGCCCGTCTTCTCCTTCCGCACCATCTTGAACGTGGGCAGCGCCAACGAGACCCGTGGGATCACCGGCCTGAGCCACATCCTCGAGCACATGGCCTTCAAGGGCACCGACGAGATCGGTGGCAAGGATATCAGGAAGGAGCGCAAGGCCATGGAGAAGGAGGACGCGGCGTTCGCGGCCTTCAAGGAGGCCCGCCTGGTCATCGCCCCCAAGATCGAGCGCGCCCGGATCCAGCTTGACCGCATGGTCCGCGCCCTGCCCGCCGAGCGGCAGGAGGTCCTCGACTCGGTTTTCTCCGCCACGGACGACCCTGATGTCGAACTGCAGTTGGACAAGGGCTGGGTGCATGTCCTGCATGCGGTCGGCACCGAGCAGGAGAAGGTGGAGAGCTTCAACCTGAGCGCCAACGAGCGGAAGATCGTGGACTGGTACCGGGAAAAGATCCAGCCCCTGGAGCAGGAGTTCGCCGCTCGGGAGCAGGCCTTCGAAGATGCCAAGGACGAGGCGCGCCAGTTCGTGGAGTCCAACGAGTTCGGCCGGATCATCGAGGAGAACGGCGGGGTGGGCATGAACGCCAGTACCGGCACCGATTTGACCCGCTACATGTACAGCTTCCCCAGCAACCGGCTGGAGCTGTGGGCTTACCTGGAGGGCAGCCGCATGGCCGGCCCCGTCCTGCGCGAGTACTACACCGAGAAGGACGGCCCGGTGACCGAAGAGCGCCGTATGCGCACCGACAACAACCCCATCGGCCGGCTCATCGAGGTATTCCAGAACCAGATGTTCATGGCCAATGGCTACCACCACTCGACCATCGGCTACATGAGCGACATCGAGAACGTCAGCCGCCAGGATTGCGCCGAGTACTTCAAGACCCATTACCACGGCGGCAACCTGGTGGTGGCGCCAAGAAGTACTTCAGCGACATCCCCGCCGGCGAGCCCTCCGAGGTGGAGACCTTCGAGCCCAAGCAGCTGGTGGAGAAGCGTCTGATCATGACCGACCCCAGCCAGCCCTTGTTCGCGGTCGGGTACCATATCAACAATGTCAGGCATCCGGATTGGCCCGTGTACGAGGTCATCGCCGACGTGCTGGGCCAGGGCCGCACCAGCCGCCTGCACAAGAGCCTGGTCAAGGAGCAGAACATCGCCGTGGCCACCCAGTGCTTCGTCGGCTTCCCCGGTCAGAAATTCCAGACCGGTCTGCTGCTTTTCTCCATGCCCGTCAAGGGTAAGACCGGTTTCGATCTGGAAGAAGCCATCTACGCCGAGGTCGACAAGATCATCGAAGAGGGCATCACGGCAGAGGAACTGGCGGCGGTCAAGCAGCGCGCCCGCGCCAACTTCATCCGCGGCCTGCGCAGCAACAACGGCATGGCCGAGCAGCTGGCCTGGAACCAGACCGTCATGGGCGACTGGCGCGAGCTTTTCGACCAGGTCGAGGCCATCAACTCCGTGACCTTGGACGATGTGAAGCGCGTGGCCGCCGAGATTTTCGCGCCCAGCAACCGCACCGTCGCCATCATCGAAACCGAAGATGCCTCCTAGTCGGACCGGCATGGAAAGGATATCGACATGAATAAGCTGAATCGGACCCTGATGCCGGTTCTCGTGCTGGTCCTGATGTTGAGCATCACCATCAGCGGCCAGGCAGAGGCCAAGAAGCGGTGGGAAAAGATCAACATTCCCCAGCTGAACGAGATCAAGATGCCCAGCTACGAGCGGGTGGCTCTGGACAACGGGATGATCGTGTACCTGGCCGAGGACCATCAGTTCCCCCTGGTGGAACTGAGCGCTTCCATCGACGTGGGCAGCATCTACGAGCCCGCGGACAAGATCGGTCTGGCCGCCATGACCGGTGAGGTCATGCGCAGCGGCGGCACCGAGACCATCGGGGGCGACGCCCTGGACGAACTGGTCGAGGCCCGCGGCATGACGGTGGAAACCTGGATCGGCCAGAGCGAAGGCGGGGCCTACCTGAGCGTCCTGAAAGAGGACACCCGCCGGGGCATGGAGTTGCTGGCGGACATCCTGATGCATCCCGCCTTCCCCGAGGACAAGATCAAGCTGGCCAAGGAAGGGCAGAAGGCCGGCATCAGCCGCCGGAACGACGACCCCATGTCCATCGCCAGCCGTGAGGCCATGAAGGCCGTCTTCGGCGCGGACCATCCCATGGCCCGTCACGCGGAATACGCCACCATCGCCGCGGTCACGCGCCAGGACATGGTGGACTTCCACAACCGGTACTTCGGCCCGAACCGCATGTACCTGGTGGTCATCGGCGACTTCAACAGCCGGGAGATGATCAACCTGATCGAGAGCAGCTTCGCCGGCTGGGCGTCCGTCACCGCCGCGCTGCCTGCCGATCCGGAAGTGCCCGATTTCCCGCGCACCGTCAACGTTGTGGACAAGGACGACCTGACGCAGACCACCGTGCTCATGGGCCATAAGGGCGTGCGCGCGGACAGCCCCTACTACGCGGGCCTGCAGGTGGCCAACCGGATCCTGGGCGGGGGCTTTGCCAGCCGCCTGTTCAACGAGGTCCGTAGCCGCCAGGGTCTGGCCTACAGCGTGGGCAGCAGCCCGGGCACCGGCTTCCGCTTTCCCGGTCTGTTCATGGCCTACACCATGACCAAGAGCGAGAGCAGCGAGAAGACCACCGAACTCATCCTGGCGGAGATCCAGAAGATGCTGGCCGAGGAAGTCACGGCCGAGGAACTGGAGCACGCCAAGGACGGTATCCTCAACTCGGAGGTCTTCAACTTCGACACCAAGCGCGAGATCTTGGACCGTATGGTCATGTTCGAGCGCCTGGGCTACGATCCCGACTTCCTGCAGCAGTACCAGCAGAAGGTCCAGAACATGACCGCCGCCCAGGTCCTGGAGGCCTGCCAGGCCGTCTGGCACCCCGAGCGCATGACCATTCTGGCGGTGGGCAACTACGCCGATTTCGATGGCGATTTCAGCACCTTCGGCCCGGTGAACATGGTGGACATCGAGATTCCCGAGCCGCCCCTGGACATTCCCGCGCCCACGGCCGAGAGCCTGGCCCAGGGCAAGGCCATGCTCGAGGCCTACGCCGAGGCCCGCGGCGGCCTGAAGAAGTTCCAGGCCCTGAAGGGCACCCGTGAGGTGATGGTCCTGGACGCCACGATCCAGGGCATGGCCCTGAACTTCACCATCGAAAAGACGGTGCTGTATCCGGACCACATTCTGACCATGCAGAAGACGCCCTTCGGCAACGTCGTCACCAGCGTCAACGGGGACACGGGTTGGGCCCAAGGTCCGCAGGGTATGCAGGATCTGGGGGCGACGGATGTGCAGAAGATCAAGGCGGAGGTGCAGACCGAGGGCATCGGTGTCTTCCGCAACCTCGACACGCTGGCGTGCCAGGCCCTGGCTCCCACCGAGGTGGACGGCGTGCCTTGCCTGCCCGTGCATGTCAGCGACGGGGATGACTACCAGATCTTCTTCATCGACACCACCACGCATCTGGTGAAGATGGTGCAGGCTCCCGGCGTGTCGCCCATGACCAATGCTCCGGTGACGGAGAAGCTTTATGTGGACGAGTACGCGGACATGGATGGATTCCTGATGCCCAAGACCATCCGCATAACCAATGATGACGAGCCCTTCGCCACGGGCACCTTCCAGGAATTCGAGGCGAACCCGAAGGTGGATATGTCCATTTTCGCCAAGCCCAAGAAGTAGCTTTCCGGAGCCGGGCTTGCGCGGACCGGTTCTCCGCGATGCGCGCCATGGCAGGCCTCCCGATGTGGGGGCCTGCCTGGTTTTTCTGGAGGCTTGGAGTTATGGGCTTGAGGCTATTGGTTTGGACCTATTGATTTGGTCCTATTGGTTTGGTCCTATTGACCTGATGGGGCCGGAGTGGTATTCTGCAGGAGCCAAAGACATAGCTGCTTCACGGTCTACCTGAGCGAAACGAAAAGCGCGTGAGCCTCGGTTCAACTCAGGATCTGTCGCCGATGAAGCAGCTATTGTTGTATTTTAGCACATTTTTAACCTTAATTGTACAAAAATAGGCAATATTTGATAAAAACTATTTGCTTTTTATGGACAAGATGATGGATAGAATTGTCACGCACCATGGGAGAATTTTCCTGAATACCAAGGGGATTCCCCGGGTAGAAACCTGGAGTTGAGTGGATGCAACCCGCGCCTCGGGAACACGTATCTGAACAAGGGCCTGGCGAGGATTCCCTGATCGCCGCCTCCATGTCCATACCGGGAGAATGTCATGATTTTTGTGGAACTGATTATCGGTCTGTCCCTCTTGATGTTGGGCCTCAGCGTGGGCCTGCTACTGCTGAAATTCGTCTTCGCCCTGGTTCTGATTCCCCTGAAGGTGGTCCTTGTGCTGACCAAGGGGTTGCTGGGATTGCTGCTGCTGGTGCCGCTGCTGTTCATCGTGGGCTCGGTGGTGATGGCGGTGCTGCCTTTGGGGCTGCTGGCCTTGCTGGTGCCGGTGCTGATTCTGGGCGGTGTGACGGTCAGCCTGATGGGGGGCTGAGATCTTGGTTCTGGGCGTTGAGATTTTCTTTTGCCCTTCTGCTCCTGTTTCTGCTCCTCGTTGTGGGGGCCCTGCCGAACCCGGCTCTGGCGGGTGAGGAGATCATCGAGAACGATGCCCGCCGCATCCCCTGGGATACGGTGCGCCGCGCCGCGCTGCTGACCGGCCGTTTCCCGCCGGCCACACAGCCGATCAGCCGCCAGGAATTGAGCCGCCTGCGGACCGGTCCATGGGCTGTTGGGTCCTCTGCCTTGGCGGATCGTCCCGCCTCGGGGATGACGCGCTATCTTCCTTTGGAATATTCCCGTTTTCATGGGGACCTGGAACTGGGCTGGCAGGAACTGGGCCGCGCCGAACCCGGCGAAGCGGGCCTGGAGTTACCCGCCGGCGGGTACTTTTTGTGGGAGCCGGGTCTGGAAATAGCGGGCCGCCGCTGGTGGGCCGCCGCCTCCTGGCGCCTGACGGGGCGCCTGTGGGAGGGGAATGGCCCCCTGGCCCTGAACGACCCGCTGGCCTATCCCGGCCGCCCCCTGCCCGCCGGCCAGCAAGGCACCCGCAGCGCCCGCATCCGCCAGGGGCAGACGCGGGGCGAGCTGACCCGTCTGGTGCTGGGCTATCGGCACGGAGGATGGAGCCTGGCGGCCGGGCGATTCCCGGCGCGAACGGGGCCCGGGGTGAGCGGAGCGCTGGTCCTGGATCGGAACGCACCGTCCCTGAGCATGGTGCAGGTGCGGCGCCACACGCCGTTGCGCTGGTCCGGATTTCTGAAGCCGTTCGCGCCGACGGATCTTCTGTTCCGGGCCGGTCGGTTGAGCAGGCGTGAAGCGCGTTATCAGGACCAGTACGGTCATCAGGCCAAGCGGGCTCATCCCTGGTTCTTCCAGTGGCTGATGGGCTGGCAGCCCGCTTCCTTCTTCCGCGTGGCCTGCACCCAGGGCACCATGGCGACCGCGCGCGAGGGCACCCTGTGGCCGGACCTGATGCAGGTCAACTTCCCGCTCATCGGCACCACCTGGCGGGAGATGGAATCCGGGCCCATCACCGACCGCATCTTCGCCGTCCAACTGGAACTGCGCTGGAGCCGCGGCCCGGTGCCCCTGCTGCCCCGTGAGGCGGGGCGCGCCTACTGGGAATACGGGGGGACGGATTTTTTGCCCGGCGGTCCGGGCGGGATATTTCCCGAGCTCAGCATCCCCGCTTCGGTGTTGGGGGTGGAACTGGTGTCGCGGCGCTGGGATCTGATCCTGGAGGGCTTCGAGACCCAGCACCCGCATGGCCTTTGGTACAGCAACAGCGGCTATCGTGAGGGTTATACCGAAGAGGGCACGGTGCTGGGTCACGAAGCCGGCGGCGGGGCCGAGGGTGGTCTGGTGAAGGTGGCGCTACGACCGGGACGCGGCCGCCGGCAGGCGGTGGCCTGGGCGCGACACACGCGCTGGGATCATGCCCGTCTGGGCCCTGGATCGGTCACGCGCACCACGGTGGGTCTGGAGTGGGGCCGCAATCCTGTCCTGGCGGGGGCGGGGCACCTGTGGCGCGCGGAGCTGCGCTGGAACCGGGAGCGCGTCGCTCCTGCCGTGGGGCCGGAGATCCGCCGCGATGCCCTTCTCTTCCTTATCCGCGTTTCTTCATACTGATCGTCAAGGTGAAAACGGCGGCCGGCTCGTCGCCCAGCTTGTCGGGCACGGTGGCGGTGACGGTGACGGTGTCTTCCTCACGCTCGCCGCTGGCCTCGGCGCGATCCAGCAGGGCGGCCAGCTTGCGCCCATCGTGGCAAGTGAAGACGCAGGGCCCCTCCACCCGCTTGAGAAACTGCGCCCGGAAATCCTTGAACAGAAAAGCGACACGACTGCGCCGCCGCCGGATCAGGTTCATGACGATGAGCCCGCCGGCCATATCCGCGCCGATGCACAGGGCACCGAAGTACATGGTCCGCAGGTGGTTCTTCACCAGCCAGGTCAAGGGGATACGGATGACGCAGGTCTGGGTATCGGCCTGCACGACGCGCGGCCGCACCAGGGCGATCAGGGGGATGCGGGTCAAGGCGTAAAGGCGGATGGCCCAGGTGGTTTTGAGCATTTTCAGGTCGGGCATGGGACTTCTCCGGCGGGTTCAGGTCGTGGGCATGATAGCGCGTGTCGGGCCGGGGGGCAATCAGCTTGCAATCAGGGCACAATGGCTGGGGCGGCCAGACCCGCACGGTAGGTGCTGATGGATAGGCAATGCTCCGGGGATGGCTGACGGTGGCGATGAGCGGAAAAGCAGAAAAGCAGGATCAGGAGCGTGGGCGGGGGCCGGCCGGGGTGCGGGGGCGCGGGGTAGAAGGGGGTTGGCCTCGGGGCGATGAAGGGATTGCTTGCAGGTGGTTTCGGTGGTTTTTTTGTGCTATCAGATGCCCACCGGCGGGTAGTTTTGGGTGGGCGGGGGGTGTTTTGTGGGTTTTGAGTTTTAAATAATTGGTTTTTTAACAATATTTTACTGGAGTTTGCGCGGCACGGTGCCGTTTTGTGGTTCAAGGAGATTGTGGAGAGGGAGCTTTATAAGGAACTGGGGTATGGCTCCGTTTATCAGTATGCGGCGGTGGAACTGGAGTTCTCCAAGACGCGGACGGGGGACTTTCTCCACCTCGCGCGGAAGCTGGAAAAGCTGCCCCGGTTGAAGAAGGAGATGGAGGAAGGGAAGATCGGCTATACCAAGGCGCGGGAGATCGTGAAGGTGGCTGATGATAAGAACGAGAATCGTTGGCTGAATGCAGCCAAGCAGAAGAGCCGCCAGGAACTGCGCGAAACGGTGAAGCGGGCCAAGCAGCGGGCCAGGCGGGAACGGGCGAAGAATCCGGCTCAGGGTGAATTATTGGCGAGCCCCCATCCCTCCGGCGCGCTTCCCGTGGCCCTCACCCACAAGGTCATCTTCGAACTGACCAGCGAGCAGTTGGCCCATTTCGAGGCGCTGGTCGAGGCCATCGGGAAGCAGGGTGGCGCGGTAGCCGGTTCGGGTCGGGCGATCATGCTGTTGGAGGCCATGGCCTCGCTGGCGGGCCGGGCTGATTCCAGGGCCGTGGCTAACCCCAAAGAGCCCCACACCCAGATCCACGTCCACCACTGCCCCGAATGCGAAAAATCCCACATCACCACCAGCCGTGGCGAAACCGAACTCACTCCTGCGGAATACGAGAAACTAGCCTGCGACGCCCGCGTTGCCACCGACGACGGTCCCAACAAATCCGCCATCCCGCCCAGTACCCGCCGGCGGGTACTAGCCCGCGACCAACACCGCTGCCAAGCCCCCGGCTGCCCGCATACCCGATTCCTGGAAATCCACCACACCATCCCTCGCCATCAAGGCGGCACCAACGCCGAAGAAAACCTCACCACCCTGTGCAGCGCCTGCCACCAACGGGTCCACGACAAGCAAAAAACCGCCCGGGGAAAAAACCACCAGGCGGGTTCACAACCCAAGGGACGTTGGCCTGGGAGGGATGTTGACCCAACCCGGAAGGGGCGCTGATTCGGAAAAGCCGTTGAGCCAGGCAGCTCATGAAGATCACGTCACAGAAATTCATACCGGCAGTGTGCCCTCTGCTGCTTTCTGGACGGCAAGGGGACAACGCCAAAGAGTTTCGGGTGGATCGAACTAAGCGCCATCAAGATGATATATCATCGTTACTCCTGGACATGAAATGAAGATGAGACGCGATGGCTCTGGAGGTTCCCTGGAGGCGGGTTTGACAAAAACTGATTTAATATTAGTATTTTCGAAGTCAATAATATACGATGCCTTTTGAAAAAATCCGAAAGGAGTCTCTCATGACCGTCACGCGCGTGGTACACATCGTTGCCGGCATTTTCATTCTGGGCAGTCTGGGGCTGTCCCATTACGTCAGCCCCAAGTGGCTGTGGTTCACGGCTTTCGTGGGAGCGAATCTTCTGCAGAGCGGGTTCACGAACTGGTGCCTGATGGACACGCTGCTGAAAAAAGCGGGTGTGCCGGAAGGCTAGCTCAGGTCCGGAAGTCTAACTCAAATCCGAAAGTCTGGCTCAAACCCCAAAGCCTAGCCCAATCCAGCTGGCCAGCCTGGGGCCTCTGCTACCGCAGAGCCATCATGTCCGGAAAACACTGTGCTTGGCCGGACGGTCGGCCATGGTGTAGGCTACAAAGAGTATTGAAGGCCGTTTGCGGGTCACTTCGAGAGTCGCCTGGGCCTGGAGAGTACGGAAAATGAGGAGAGAGCCATGAATTCCAGAATCGTTCGCCTAGTCCTTTGTATCGGTCTTCTGGGCATTGTCGCCGCCTGCCAGGAATCCCTGGACCAGGACCAGGATCAGGATCAGGACCAGCCTCCGAACAAGACTTCGCGGCAGGAAGTCCGTCTGATCCCGATGAAGGACTTTTTCAAGAATCCGGAGCAGACCAGCTTCCAGCTTTCGCCGGACGGCGCGCATCTGGCCTTCCTCATGCCGTGGGAGAACCGCCTCAACGTGCATGTGCAGCAGATCGGTTCGGACGAGATCACGCGGGTGACGGAGGCTACGGCCCGGGACATCGGCGGCTTCGCCTGGGCCAACAACAACCGGCTGGTCTACGTCCAGGATACCGGCGGCGATGAGAATTTCCATGCCTTCGCCGTGGGCATCGACGGTGGCAACCCGGTTGAGTTGACCCCGTTCGACGGCGTACGGGCTGAGTTGGTGGACGATCTCGAGGATGACGACGATCACATGCTCATCGCGCTGAACAAGCGTGTTCCGCAGGTCTTCGACGTCTACAAGGTGGACATCAACTCCGGCGAGATGACGCTGGTGGCCGAGAACCCCGGCAACATCTCCACATGGGTGACGGACAACGACGGCCGGCTGCGCGCGGCCACGACCACCGACGGCGTCAACACCACCCTCCTGTACCGGGAGACCGAAGCCGACGCTTTCCAGCCCATTTTGACGACGAACTTCAAGGACAGTGTGACGCCGCTCTTCTTCACCTTCGACAACCGTCAGCTATACGTCAGTTCGAACATCGGTCGCGACAAGAGCGCGATCTTCCTGTTCGACCCGAAGACG
>PDWJ01003943.1_pt1 | contig 13631 bp, 10 predicted proteins | sample 1430881 | NCBI WGS metagenome assembly PDWJ01 (sample SAMN01162460, study PRJNA174530) | Oral metagenome, whole genome shotgun sequencing project. | biome: Marine environment; feature: Marine mammal; material: Swab sample of the gingival sulcus; isolation source: swab sample of gingival sulcus... | reverse complement strand
GATATTAAAAATAAAGAAATCAATCCCGAAATAACACCAAGTAAAAAAGCTGTAAAAGTTCCCGAAGCATCTTTTGAAAAGCTTGCATAAAGCAGAAAGACTAGGGGCAAAATCAAAATCAGTAGTACCGTCATAAGATAATTTTAGCAGAAAGAGATTTCTTTGCCAAGAGGTGCGTTTTCATTATAGCTTCAATTACGCTTGCGAAGAATCTTAAAAATATCAAATTGTAAGTTAATGTAAAAAAAATATCATTCAAATATAGGCTTTTAGCAAAATTTTATAAATTTACTCTTGACTTTATCAAGATTTTAGTATAAAATTCAGCTATAACCAAAATTGTATGGTGATGTTGTTATCACTTAAATTAAACAATTTTGAAAATGGAGGAAAAAATGGGTAAAAAAGTTTTTAAACTATTTTCACTCGTGCTTATTGCACTAATGGTTCTTGGTGTCTTCGTCGGTTGTGGCGGTAATACTGAGAAATCAAAGACAGTTTCTGCTGATGGCGAAAGAAACTTTGATGAAATTAACTATACTTATAGAGAAGTATGGTCTGCAGGTCCTTTGAACTGGAATCCTCACTCATGGGAAATGAGTGGTGATAGTGCATTCATGGATTATCTTACAACACCTCTTGCTTATTCTAGAAAGGCTGCTAAAGACGGTGAATGGGAATGGGCATACAGTGCTGCAACTGGTGTAAAGGATATTACAAAAGATTTTGCTGACAAAGCAAAATATGATATTCCTGCCGATGCAGTTAAAGAAAGAGTTTTCCAGATTGATTTGAACCCTTCAATGAAATGGGAAAATGGCGAAAAGATTACTGCTGATGATTATATCTATTCTATGCAGATGCTTTTAAATCCTGAAATGAAGAACTACCGAGCTAATACATACATGGTTGGTGAAACAGCAATCTACAATGCAAAAGGTTATTACAAGAATGACTTAGCAGGTAAACCTATTTATGCAGACTTTTCAGCTGATGATGTTCCTGCTGATGCAGTTCCTTTGCTAACTCTTACAAATAATGTACGATTCTTTGGTGATTCTGCTGAAGCATACTACAATAAAGAAAAGTATAAGGGTAAGTTCATTGCTAATGATGTAGACCTTTTTGAAAAGTATAAAGGTAAAGAATTCTTTGAAGCAACTGAAGAAGCTAAGAAAGATATGCTAGTTATTGCTAAAGCCTTTGGTGATAACAATGACGGAGCATGGAAAGAATTTGCTGTTTATGACACAGGTGAAAAATATGCTGAAACCCCATGGGAATCTGTAGGTTTGCTTAAGACAGGTGAATATCAGCTTGTTTACATTACACCTCAGCCTGTTCAGATGTTCTACATGATGAATAATCTTGGTGGTAACTGGTTGGTTCACAAAGATACTTATGAAGCAAATATGAAAACAGTTGCAAAATTAAAAGCTTCTCAATATGGTACTAGTAAAGACAACACTATGTCTTATGGTCCTTACAAAATTCAAGCTTATGAAAAAGCAAAGCAAATTAGATTGGTTCGAAATCCTAATTGGGGTGGTTACCATGACGACTTGCATAAAGGACAATATCAAGCCGACGCTGTTGTTATTGACATTATTCCTTCTCATACAACTATGCTACAGAGATTTGGTCAAGGTCTTGTAGATGAAGCACCTTTAGAAGCTGATGATGTTGAAAAATACAGAAAGAGTGATAGACTTTATTATACAGATCTAACATATACAGCTAGATACATCTTTGCAACTAGCACAGAATCTTTAAAAGCTAGAGATGCTGAAAAAGGTAGTGGTAAGAGAATTGTATTACATTACAAGGATTTCAGAAAGGCTCTTTCACTTTGTATAGACAGAGATAAGTATTGTAAAGAAGCTACAGCCGGATTTAAGCCTGCATATTTCTTGTTCAATAGCTTGTACTACTATGATATGGCAAATGATCCAAATTCTATCTACAGAAATTCTAAATATGCTAAAAAGGCTATCTTAGACTTGTATAAAATGGATTACAATGATGGTAATATGGAAGAAAAGTATGAAAGAATTACAGGTAGAGATCTTGGTTTAGCTAAGGACCTATTTAAATCTGCATATAAGCAAGCTGTTGCTGATGGAAACTATAAAGATGGTGAAGATGTACCAATTGAAGTTATGGTTCATCCAAAAGAGTTAAAACCACAGCAGATCAAGCAACAGGACTTACTACAAGAATTCTTTGATGAAGGTTCTAAAGGAACTCCTTTTGAAGGTAAAATCAAGGTTAAATTTGAAGCCGGTGATGAAAAACGATATGACAATGTTAATGCCGGTAAAAACATGGCTATTCATGGTGCTTGGGGTGGTGCTGCTTTCTATCCATTTAGTACTATTCGTGTTTATACAAACCCAACATATATGGGTGGTTTAAACAAGATTCATGAAGGTAATGGTTGGGACCCAGGAAAGGCTAAGTTGACCCTTACTATTGAAAGAACTGATGGTGAAACTGTAACTGAGGAAAGAACATTTGAGGAATGGAGTAATGCAATCAACGGTGACGGTGATTATGCTTCACGACCAGGTGTTGAACAACTTCAAATTCTTGCTGGTCTTGAAAGAGGTGTTTTGGAAACATATCAATGTATTCCTGTAGGTACATACACTTCTGCAACATTATTATCATATAAAATTGACTACCAGACTGAAGCATATAATATAATGTATGGATATGGTTCATTCCGTTACTTGAAATTCAACTATACAGATGAGGAATGGAAAGCTTACATTCAGAAAAATGGTGGTGAGTTGAATTACGAATAAAATTAATGCTTAAAATAATAATTTTAATGAATTAGTTTTAATCCACAGTAGGATTTATCCTACTGTGGATATTTAAGTCAGAGAGGCTATTATACATAGCCTCCTGTATAATTTTGAAAATAAGGATTTCGTTTATGCGAACATTTAAATATGTTTTAAAAAGACTTTTCTTGGGATTAATTCTCTTTTTTGTTGTCTTGACGATAAACTTTACGCTCATCAAACTTCTTCAGCCTGAACTACCCATGATGGGATTTGAAGCTGAAACAGAGATGGCGCGAAGAGAGGCTCTTGGTTATAATAAACCCATACCAGTACAGTATATGATATTTTTGAAAAATCTTTTTACTAAAGGTGAGTTGGGTGTTTCATGGAAAATTGATTATATGCAACCGGTAGGTAAGATTATTCTATCTAAGTTGCCTCCAACTATAATTTTGAATATATATTCATTGATATTTTCTCTTCCTCTAGGAATCATACTTGGTATTATTGCTGCTATTTATAAGAATAAAATGATAGATCATATTATATCAATTGTTGTTATTTTATTTATATCAGTTCCTTCATTTGTTTTTGCTTTTCTTATGCAATACTTTTTGGGATTCAAATTAGGTTGGTTCCCTGTTATAGTTTATTCATTGTATGATGGTGGTGGTTCTTGGTGGACATGGAGAATGTTTGTGTCAATGGTTCTTCCTATTATGGCCTTGTCATTTTTTACAATTGCAGGTTATACTAGAAGTGTTAGAGCTGAGTTAACAGAAGCTTTAACTAGTGATTATATGCTTTTAGCTAGAACTAAGGGACTTACAAAAAGTCAAGCTATTCGTCGTCACGCTTTGAAGAATGCTATGGTTCCTATATTGCCAAGTATTCTTGCTTCCATCATTGGTGTTATGGGAGGATCTATCATTATTGAGCAAATCTTCTCTGTTACCGGTATTGGTGCTTTATATATAACTTCAATTAATTTGTTGGATTATGATGTATTTATTGCTACAGGTATGTTCTACTCAGCAATTGGTATTGTTGCCAGCATTATAATTGACCTTAGTTATGGTTTCTTAGACCCACGAATTGTTATGGGAGAGAGGTAAATTATGGATGAAATAAAAAAAATCCCCCAAGAAAAATTTGAGATGGTTCAAGGTGATGCAAAGATTTTTGATGCAAAGTTTGAAACTAAGCCTATAGGTTATTTTAAAGATGCTTGGATTCGTTTTAAAAAGAACAAAGCTTCTGTTACTGCTACATATATTATTGGTTTAGTAATTCTCTTTGGTGTTATAACACCGTTTTTTTCTCATTATGATTTAGCTTATTCTGATGCAGTTTATGCAAAAGTTAGACCAAAACTTCTTATGTTTGAAGGTTCCGGCTTTTGGGATGGTAGTAAATCTGCTAAATATAATGATCGATTCTTTATCTATTCTGTTGCTCTTGGTTATGGGCTAAAAAATGGTGAGGGAGAAATTCCTGTTTCATGGGAAGATGCTGTAAAAGCCTCCTCTATTATTTCTTATGGCGAAGAGTTTAGTGATGATAGAAATACATACCGATATGTAAATATTGACTCTTATAAAAATGTAGGTTTTATATTTACAGCTGTTACTAGAGAAAAATATGATGATATAAGAGCATGGGAAAAGGAAACTGGTATACAAGTACTTTATCCTTTAATTGACTTTAAGTCTGACTATGCACCTCAATATGAAGATGCAAATATGTGGTATAGAGTTGCTTCAGATCGTAGAGAAACTCCTGTTGATAAAAATGGCAATAAAATGACTCTTGCCGAGATCAAAGAAAAGGGGCTTATTGATAATTATCTTCGTGATAAAAATGGTAGCGTAGTATATACTACCCCAAAGGGTTCCACCATGTTAGGTGTTCGAGTTCTCTATTATAACTATTATCAATTCTTAAATAATGGTTGGATTCCACGAAATGCTTTTGGTACTGATGCTCAAGGTTTTGATATTATGGTAAGACTTGCTCATGGTGTTAGATTATCATTGGCTCTTGCAATTTGTGTTTCATTGATTAACTTTGTTCTTGGAGCTATTTACGGTTCTATAACAGGTTTTTATGGTGGATGGATTGACTTAATCTTTGAGAGAATTAAAGATGTTCTTGGAAGTATGCCTTTTATTATTATTGCAACCTTATTCCAACTACACCTTGTACAACCGGGAAAAGTCTCCGTGTTTACGGGTCTGTTATTTGCATTTGTTTTGACCGGTTGGATAGCTATTGGTGGAACTGTAAGAACTCAGTTCTATCGTTTCAAAAATCAAGAGTATATCTTGGCTGCTAAAACTTTGGGAGCTAGAGATGCTCGTTTGATGTTTAAGCATATTTTCCCAAATGCTATTGGTACAGTTATAACAAGGTTTGCTTTGATTATACCGGGAACTATTCTTACGGAATCAACACTTTCATTCCTTGGAATTGTTAGCTTCCACGGAAAAGATATGGCTTCTATAGGTACAATGTTGGGTACTGCTAGAAATTATCTTTCTACTGATCCTCACATGTTATTCTTCCCTGCCGCAACAATTTCGTTAATGATGATTTCGTTTAACTTGTTTGGTAATGGTTTAAGAGATGCGTTTAACCCATCGTTAAGAGGAGTTGATGACTAATATGGCAAATAAAACAAAATTAGAAGTAAGAGATGTAAAAATCTCGTTTTGGACAAATAATGGATATGTTCAAGCGGTTAGAAATGTTTCTTTTGATCTTGAAGCGGGTAAAACTTTAGCTATTGTTGGTGAGTCCGGTTCCGGAAAATCAGTTACAGCTAGAGCTATATTGGGCATTCTTGCAGGTAATGCAATAGTTGAGAATGGCGAAATTTTCTACGATGGTAAAGACCTTTTGCAAGTTCCTGAAGAAGTTTTTCATCATATTCGTGGTAATAATATTGCTATGATCTTCCAAGATCCGCTTTCAAGTTTGAATCCTATTGTTAGGGTTGGAAAGCAGTTGACCGAGGCTATGTTAGCAAACAATCATGCTGCCAGAAAACAGTCAAAACAAAATTATAAAGAAATGGCTAAGGCTATGACTAATAATATGATTGCTTCAGGTCAAGATGCGGGTACTGTTAAAGAAAAAATGAAGATGTTCTCATCTTTTATTAAGGAAGCTAATAAGCTTGAAAAGTCTTACGATATAGCCCATGATACAACAGAAACTACAATTTCTAATATCGAAGGTGCTAAAATCGAGCTTATTGATGGTAAGCCTGCTGATGTTGCACAAACAATTAAGGCTATTGCTCAATATGCTAAAAGATGTGGTGATATTTTCTTAATTTCTCCTGATGATCCTGCATTCGTTTCAGCTATTGAGAAAGTACAGGTAGTTGCTTCTCAATACAAAACTAGCAGTGGAACAGAGAGTGATAAAGTTAAGGTTGAAGATGCTCTAACAGGTTTGAAGATGATTCTTGAAAAAGGTCTTGAACGACCTAAACCTAATTTCCTTTCAATTGGATACTTGTCAAACAAAGAAGGTAGAGATTCTTTGCTTGGTAAAAAAATTGATGAACTTAATACTACTGCTGAGCAATTATTTAAAACAGAGTTTAGAGATGATTTCAGTGCAATGCTTGCTGAAGGTGTAAAGCATTCAAATAAAGTTGCAAGTGACAATAAGAAAAAAGTCATCAAAGAAATTGATTCAGCAATCACAACTCTTAGATCTTCATTTGATATAAATAAAGCTGAAAGTATTGTAAAAGTATTGAAACCACTGGTTAAAAATGCTATTGATAAGCTTGACCTTGTTAAGAACAGTCTTTCTTATACCTTCGATACTTCAGTTGATCACTTGATTGAAATGTATAGAATGACAGAAAAATCAAAGTCTGTATCAGAAAAGAAAAAGGCAAAGATTATTCGAGTGCACAAATTACCTTTGCATGGTGATCTTAATAAACTTTCAGAAGATTTTATTAATATTCTAGAAAAGGTAAAAGCTTCATTTGAAGAAAGACTTAAAATTGATGCTGATATTCAACCTGGTGCAAGAGCCATGGATATAATTGAATTTATGGATCATGAAGCTTCTAGAATGAATTATAAGATGAAGTACAGTTTGGCTAAAGCTCGTGCAATTGACCTTATGGATGAAGTTGGTATTAAACAACCAAGACAAAGATTTATGCAGTACCCATTTGAGCTTTCAGGTGGTATGCGTCAAAGAATTGTTATTGCTATCGCGCTAGTATCAAATCCGGAAGTTTTGATTTGTGATGAACCTACTACTGCTTTGGATGTTACTATTCAGGCACAAATTCTTGAGTTGATTAATGAATTGAAGAGAGAGAGAAATCTTTCTATTATCTTTATTACTCATGACCTTGGTGTTGTTGCAAATATGGCTGATGATATTGCAGTTATGTATGCAGGTAAGATTGTTGAATACGGCTCTGTTGATGAAGTATTCTATGAACCTGCTCATCCTTATACTTGGGCTCTATTGTCTTCAATGCCTGACTTGGAAACAAAGGAAAAACTTGAATCCATACCTGGTGTTCCGCCAAATATGATATTCCCACCAAAGGGTGATGCTTTTGCTCTGCGAAATAAATACGCAATGCAAATTGATTTTGAGGAGCAACCTCCAATGTTTGAGATTACTCCTACACATAAAGCGGCAACTTGGTTGTTGCATCCTGATGCTCCAAAAGTTGAACCACCGCTTATTGTTACTGAAAGAATTCGCCGTATGAAGGCTGATGCAGGAGGTGCAAAAGATGAGCAATAATTCAAATGACCCTATCTTAGAGGTTAGTCACTTAAAGCAATATTTTAAGCTTGGAAGAAGAGATTTAAAAGCTGTTGATGATATTAGCTTTAATGTAAAAAAAGGCGAAGTATTTGGTATTGTAGGTGAATCAGGCTGTGGTAAAACTACTATTGGTAGATCTATCATTGGTTTGTACGACATTACAGGTGGTCAAATTCATTATAACGGAACTAGAATTAATGTTGGTATTCCGGGATTAAAGCAAGAGATTAAAGACGCAAAGGCTGCCGGTGATTCTGAAAAAGTTAGTTTGTTGCAGGATGATCTTGTTATCGCAAAGAAAGAAATGAAGGGAATGCGATATAATAGCATTATGAATGATATTCAGATGATATTCCAGGACCCTATTTCATCTTTGGATCCTCGTATGACTGTTCGTGAAATTATTTCTGAAGGAATGATTATCCGAGGTGAGCGAGACAAGGCTAAAATGGAAGAAGAGGTTAAAAAGGCTTTAACTAAGGTTGGTCTTGTTGCAGAACATGCTGAACGATATCCTCATGAATTTTCAGGTGGACAAAGACAGAGAATTGGTATTGCTAGAGCTATTGTTATGAAACCTGAGATTATTATTGCTGACGAGCCAATCAGTGCTTTGGATGTTTCTGTTCAAGCACAGGTTATTAACTTGTTGAATGATCTTCGTAACGAAATGAACTTGACAATTCTATTTATTGCGCATGACCTTGCAGTTGTTAAATACTTTTCTGATAGAATCGCGGTTATGTATTTTGGTAAAATGGTTGAATTGGCTGATTCAGATGAATTGTTTGCTCATCCATTCCATCCTTATACACGATCCTTGCTTTCAGCTATTCCTGTACCTGATCCACAAACAGAACGAAACCGAAAAAGAGAGGTTTATGTTCCTGCTTTGGCTCATGATTATACTAAGGATAAGCCTAAATTTAGAGAAGTACGAGAGAATCACTGGGTTCTTTGTAACGAAGCTGAATATCAAAAGTATGTTGCAGAATCTAAATAATCTACCGTAATAAATTTTAATAAAACCCCTAAAACTTATTGAGTTTTTAGGGGTTTTTTTGTACACTGATGCACCGGGAGTTGATAATGGAATTTAATGAGGATTTTAATAGTCCGTTTGATAGTATAAGTGAAGAAAGAAAAAAGGAAGAGAAAAAGATTGCTTTTAATAAAAGTCTTATAAAAGCTTTTATTTATGGTTTTATTTTCTCATCCGTTTTATTTGTTATTCTTGTATTGAATGGAACTAAGGGGTATTTGTATTATATTGTAAATTCTTTTTTTGTAGTGGGTGTAGTATTAGCCTGTATTGGGGCTTTGTCTGCAATTAAAAAAGAAGGTTTGTTTGATATAATTGAGTTTGGTTTTATTCAACTTGGAGAAACTATAAAATATTCGTTTTCGAATAAAGATATGAAGCGTGTTGATGCAGATCTTATTTCATATAAAGAAAGAAAACAAGCGGAAAGGATAGCTAATTGGCCCTTTTTTATTGCCGGTGTGGTCTATATCGTTATTTCTTTTATAGCCCTTATGTTTGTTTAAGAGGAGAGTAAGATGTCTGATAATTTTGATGATGAGAATAATCCGTTTGGTAGTAGATTTTCTGATGAAGGTTTGTCTCAGGGAGAAATAAGTGACAGCTTGTTTTTGAAGTATATTGTTACTATTGTTATAACTTTAATTATTGCAGCTATTATATTTGTTGTAAGCATTTATGATGATTTTGAAAATCTTAATCTTAAAGATGCTGTTTCTGCTGCTTCTACAGCTCTTTTTATTGCAGGTATTGCTTCAGGTGGAATAGGCGCTAAATATGCTATGCGTTCAGTTAGACCGGTGCCGCGCTTAAATATCTATGATTCAGCCTATAATTCTCCTGGCGGATATTGTGATAAAAGTAGAAAAGAACGGACTCCTTTCGCAAAATCAAATTGGATAGTTGTTGGTTTTGTTGAGATAATTTTAGGTATAGGAATATCCTACGGCTATGAGTTTTTAGCCAAAATTTTAGGTTAAAGATATAAGAAGGTGTTTTATGGTTTTTAAACAATTGTCAGTTCGAGCTTTGTTACTTGCAGCTTTTGGATCAATTTTAATTACGACAAGTTCTATGTATGTGGCTTTAAAAATGAGTGCCTTGCCTTGGCCTACTGTCTTTGTTGCTGTTTTATCAATGGCTTTGATTAAGTTGATGGGTAAAGGGAATATTCAAGAGATAAACATTGCCCAAACAGGTATGTCTGCAGGGGCAATGGTTGCAGGTGGTCTTGCATTTACCTTGCCGGGTTTATGGATTGCGGGAATTTTTGAACCTTTTGATAGTTCTACACAATCATTTTTAGAATGGATGATGCCAAAATTTTTTCCTGTTTTATTTGTAAGTTTTACGGGAATTATAGCCGGTACATTTTTATGCTTTTTAATGCGTAAAAGATTTATCGAAAAAGATAATTTACCTTTCCCTATAGGTGTTGCTGCTACTGAAACTTTAAAAGCAGGTGATAAAGGCGATAAGAAATCTATTTTACTTTTTTCATCTATGGCTATAGCAGGGGTATTTACCTTGTTTAGAGATTCGATAAAAATAGGAGGCAAGTGCTTAATTTCGCAGGGCTTTGCAACGCGTATAAAAAAGTTTCCGATTGAGTTTGCTATGTCTCCAATGGCTGTTGGTATTGGTTATATAATTGGTTTTGTACCTTGTCTTTGGTGGATTGCAGGTGGTATTTTTTCACATTTTTTATTGCGAGCTTGGGCTGTCAATTTAGGCTCTTTTAAATCTGTAAAGCTTGCTAGTGATTTTTCACTTACATCAGCTATTGGTTTAATGGTAGGAGCCGGAATAGGAATATTAATTCTTCTTATTAAAGGTCAAGTGTCAACAAAATTTCATAAGAAAGGAATGTTTTTTTCCTTAGTAAGCCTTGACGATAGCTCAATTAGAGATAATACCGAACAAAACTGTTTTGTTAATAATAAATTAAAGTATTTTTCTTTTTTCTTAGTTGCTTTGATAGTTTTTTTCTTTTCAATATTGGCAGGTTTATCTACATTTACTTCGGCTTTGCTTTTATTTGGACTTGGATTTGCTTCTGCCATGAGTGCTAGTATAACAGGGCAAACAGGAATTAATCCTATGGAAATATTTGGGATTTTAGTCTTGCTTGCAATTAGAATTTTTCTAAAAATAGAACCTATTTCCGCATTCTTCGTTGTTGCTATCACTGCTGTTGCTTGTGGTTTTGCCGGTGATATGTTAAATGACTATAAAATGGGGCATATATTGGGAACAGATCCTATTGCTCAAACAATATCTCAACTAATTGGAGCGATAATTGGTAGCTTTGTAGCTGTTTTAGCATTGTTTGCAATAATTGCTAATTACAACGGTGTAGGTGGGGACTCAGGCTTAAGTGCTGCGCAATCTCATACTGTTGTGGCAATGATAAATGGAATAGGCTCGGCTCCCGTTTTTGTTATCTCGTTAATTATAGGTACTATTTTCTATGTTAAGGGAATCCCTTCCATGATTATTGGAATTGGTATGATATTACCGCTCGGCATGTCAAGTGCAATTTTTTTAGGCGGTCTTATTTCTTTAATAACAAAAAAATTGGCTAAAAATTCTGATGCAGAGATTAATGGACAGGTTGTAAGTGCCGGATTGCTAGGTGGTGAAGGTTTGATTGGGACTATCTTAGCAATTATTCAGATGTTATCCTTTTAAAGTTTATAAATACTGTTATAAAAAAATAGGTCTTATAAAAAAAAGAGTAGGGCTTATCATTCGGCTCTACTCTTTTTTTTATGAATATAGTTATTTAAGAATTTTAATTTTTCTTTTTCCCTCTAGAAACATAACTTTTTTCAAAGCCTTTCATGTTTTTAACTTTTTTTAACCAATACTCAGCTTCAGTTTTATTTTTGAATGGTCCAACTCGAACTCTGTGGGTAAGACCTGTTCCTGTTTGTTTTGTAAAAATTTGTGCATTCAGGTGTTTTGCTGTTAATCGTTTTCTTGCATTTTCAGCATTTAGACGGCTTGTAAGAGATGCTGTCTGAACCCAATAAATTGTTTCAATAGCTTTCTTAGATAACTGTTTTTGAGTTTTTGATGCCTTTGTTGCAGATTTTGAATGCAGTTTTTTATTAGTGTTAGTCTTTTTAGGTCTAGCAGTTTTTGGGGTTTTAGTTACTTTGGCTAGTGTTCCTTTTTTTGATTTAACACCTGTTTTAGCCGGTTTTTTTTCTATAGCTTTTTCTGTTTTAGGAGCCTCTTGACTTTCTTCTTCTTCTCCCAACTGTTTAGCTAAACTTTCAGGAAGTTCTGTTGTTTTTTTCTCATCTTTTTCATTTTCAACTAAACCATTTACACTTACTGATTGTTCATCTTCCGTATTTTCATTCTCTGTAGCTTCAGCTTCAACTTCTCCGTTTACAATAGTTATGTTGTTCTTTATATTTACAGGTGAATCATTCTCTTTTTCAAGCTCCGGTATTGATTCCGGATTTCTTGTCCATTTTACAGGATCAACTTTTATATTAGTACTTTCCAGGTTATCTAAATTTGCAATTTCTGCAGAATTCATTGTACTTTGATTTCTGAAGGGGGCATACAAGTAAATAGCTACCCCAAAAATTAATACAACAAAAAGTGATATTGATAACACAACCCACAAGATTTTTTTCTGTTCCATAGTTCACCTCTATTCGGCAAATTTTTTAGAATTGCCGTTTAATTTCTTTTAAAATGCGACTCTTAAATCTAGAGTGCAGAATAAAATTTCTTACTATTACCATATCGGCATTTAAAGAAATCAGTTGAGTGAAAAAATCTTTTTGTTTTGAAAATCTGGCGAGTATATTTTTGAGGGGAAGCTTGTCTCGTCGTCTTGCTCGAAGCAATCTTAGGATGAATGGACTTTTTATATATAGAATAAATTTGCATTTTTTTGCGAATTTCGTTTTGTGCAGGGTTGGTGCGTTCAAGATTATGGGCTTTTCAGGTGTTATTTTGAATAGCTTGTCAATTTCTTCCTGCATTCGATCCTCGATTTTGGGCATGATGAATGCTTCGTGCTTTTTTAGTAATTCTGAATCAGAAAATAGCAATAGAGCAAAATTCTTTTTGTCTATTATAGAATTTGTAGAATTTATAGAATCTCTAGCAGAATGCGTAGCGGATCCGTCGGGGCTGTTTTCTAGTTTTAAGTTTATCCCCTTTTTCCTGGCATCCTCTGAAAACAACGCTAAGATGGCTTTTTCTGTCTCCCGAAAAACCTTGGAAGACAGGGCATCCGCATCTATGCAGTGATATCCCGCTTTTATTAAGATTTCGCTCGCTGTGTTTTTGCCGGCACAGGACTGCCCCGCAAGCCCTATCAGAACCGGCTTTTTTTCACTTATTTCCGTCATTTAGTGAAAGTCTCCCCACGACTTGCCTGACTCAATGCTGACTCGCAACGGCACCGAAAGCTTGATTACGCCTTCCATTTTTTCTTTTACAAGTTTTTTTACCGTATCGAGTTCCTCTTTCGGTGCCTCAAGTATTAGCTCATCGTGCACCTGTAGCAATATTTTTGCCTTTAGCTTTTGCTCTTTTAGGGCTTGCTCAACTTCAAGCATAGCCTTTTTCACTATGTCGGCAGCCGACCCTTGAATCGGGGTGTTTACCGCCATTCTTTCGGCTCCGGCTTTTTCTACCTTGTTTTTGCTGTTTATGGTTGGAATGTATCGGCGACGCTCCATAATGGTCTGCACAAAACCGTCTTTTTCCGCCATGCTACACACGCTTTCAATAAAGCGGGAAACGCCCGAATAAGTTGCAAAATAGGCTTTTATAAAGTCGTTTGCGCGTGTTCTCGGGATATGCAGTTCATTTGCGAGTCGGAAGGCGCTCATTCCGTACATTACACCAAAGTTTATGGACTTCGCGATTCGGCGCATGTCGGGCGTAACTTCGTCAATATCGACAGCAAAAATCAGACCAGCCGTCTTTGAGTGAACATCTACACC
>PDWJ01004980.1_pt1 | contig 13634 bp, 13 predicted proteins | sample 1430881 | NCBI WGS metagenome assembly PDWJ01 (sample SAMN01162460, study PRJNA174530) | Oral metagenome, whole genome shotgun sequencing project. | biome: Marine environment; feature: Marine mammal; material: Swab sample of the gingival sulcus; isolation source: swab sample of gingival sulcus... | reverse complement strand
CATTTCAGAGTTGTATTTATCCACATTAAAGACCAGATCTAATTCTTTGTTTGTTGATTGTTGGTTTATCTTTTCAAATGCTTTTTTAACCTCTGATTCATCAAAATATATTTTGCAACCTAATTGGTTTTCGTTGCTGTCTTGCCAGTATAGTTTGGCGAACTTTGGTAATGCTAATGCGTTATATTGTTTTAATTCCGGATTACTGCCTACGGTAAATATATGCTCACCATTGACAAAATCCATAAATACTATAGTAAAGTCTTGTGCTTTAGTTTGCTTAAACACGGGTTTCCAATGATATCTTTTCCTATATTCTGTCCATCTACCATAGGTAATGCCTTCCCTTTTTAAGTATTCTTTTGCTTTATCATCTAAACTATTTATTCTGTCTTTGACATATTTATCCCTGTCTTGTATTCCTGAAGGGTTAAACTCTTCCATGGACATATCTATTTTCTCAGCTTGATAGTGTTCAATTTCGGTAATTTTCCCTCCACCTATTAACCAAACAGCAACTACGCCCCCCGGAGCCATACCACAAACAATACCTGAATATGTTACTTGCTTCCCCAACCTGTCAATAAAGCCTTTTTCAAATAGTTCCAACATTTTTTCCCTTGGCAATTTAAAACTTCCTTTATAAAATTGATTCTCAGCAAAAGAGATCCAAGTTATATCCAGTTGATCTGGAATAGGCTTAAAATCCTCTCCAACAACATACATAGAACCTTGTTTACCCCAACCATTTTTTACTGTTCTTCCACCACTGGGTATAAGGGCTACAATCTCACCATCTAAACTAAAACTACCATAGTTTACCTCTACCGGATAAGATTTAGGGGCACATTCTGTTGGTAGCCAGTCAAATTTTTTTGTTTTTTTTGTTAAATTCATTTCGCCTGTTATTTGATTTTTACAGCTTAATACAACTAAACCCAATATAACTATCAATATTATTTTCTTTGACATTGTACTAACCATTTTGAATTATTCTTTTGCGTTCCCCATCCACCCTATTGGGTTTCATCGCAGGAATAACTCCTGCAACTCTATTATTATAATGTGCAGAAAAATGAAAATATTCATTTCTCAAATGTTTTAACATTGTTTTGTCTTCAGGAGTATTAAACGTTATGGGGCCTTTGTTTCCCTTAATATACGCATCTATTCTAGCTTTAACATCAGTGAGTTTGACTTTTTTTCCTTTTTCATTCGCTATACTATACTTATTGGTTATTTGAGAGAAATCATATCTTACTTTTTTTTGTTGTGAATATTCAACCATAACGTGTAAAGGAATATGGCTGTATTTATTTGATAGTTGTTTTCTCTTTCCTTCAAGTGTCCACCAAAATTCATCAATTGTAATCTCACCCGGTAAATACCAACCCAATTCTATTAATTTTAGCCGTTGTTCTTCTAAAGCTCTTAAAGTATAAACCGCATAGTCTAAGGTGACTTCTTCATCAGTCTTATCTGTATATCCACCCCCAATATCGGAATGAACACCCGGCAGGAACTTTTCTTTTCCCTTGCCTGCACTGGCTATATTCGTTAACCTAAAATTTGCTCTGTGCTCATCTGCAGCGGCTAACTGAAATGTAAATCCTGCTTTAGAAACAGCATCCAAATGCAATTGCTTTGTATCATTAAAATGTACTAAACCAAAGGAGGCAACCGTATCATATAAACCTGCAAACCTAACCACTGTTTTCAATCTAGTGGTTATACCTTTTTCCGCTAATTCCTCACCTAAAACTCCTCCATCTTCTTTATAGGTGTCACCGAGATATTGATAAATTCCTCCATCATGAACTTCTTTTGGGTCTCCTTTTTTTTGATTGATTTCATATATAAAGTTCCTTGCTGCCGCAGCACCTCGACTAAAGCCATAAACATCTATTTGTAATCTGTTTATTTTTGCTACTCCGTTTTTTGATAATAATTCAACAATTTTTTTACATCCTTTCTTTACTTTCCCTTTTACACCGGTTATTCCTTTTCCTGTACCTGCACCCCAACCACTATCATCTTCCAGATCTTCAGTTCCAATACCTTCAACATAAAGAGATAACTGAATATTTGCTTCTTCTTCAAATTTTTCATAAGCCGGTTCCATACGGGAGACATTAGAAAAATCATTGTCATAACTACCGGATTTCTTGAATGTGTACCATGTGTCATAGGTGTTTGCCAGCTTTTTATTGTAACTTCTACCGGCTTGTTTTTTCTCATACTCTAACCTTGCTTGGACATTTCGTCGGTTGTTGAGTGTCCCATCAAAAAAAACGCCTACAGTTACATTGACAATATCCTCCGCCTCTAATTCATTGTATTCAGCATCACCTACATGAACAGGTGCCGTTTGCACATTGTTGGTTACAAGATGAATTGGCTGTTAATTCCATATTATGATCCTTATTTAATTAGATATCTCATATACTTTTACAAGGGCTTTTTTTATGGCGATTTTATGATCTTTTTTTTGTAAAATACAAGAAAGACTATCATGGTATTTATCTATTTCGACAGATAGTTTGATATCCTGCTCTCCTGAAACTTTACTAAGAATGTTAAATGCTTCTTTTATTTCATCGTAATCAAAAAACACTTTTGCGCCATAAAGATTATCCTTGTCGTCTTTCCATTCTAACTTTACATAACCGGGCAGTGATTTTTCAGTTGCTTTTAAAATATCATTATCCGGTACAGTATAAACACTTTCACCATTGACAAAACTCATATAAACCTCTGTCAACTCGCTTTCACTTTTTATATCTACAGAGACTGCCCATTGGTATTTTTTTCTGTATTCATTCCACAGTCCAAAAGGAATATCATCGGCATTCATTCCGGCTTTTTCTTCATCACTAAAATCCTCTTCTAAAACAGATTTGATAAACGCATCTAAACTCATGTTTGCCGAAGGAGCAAATTCTTGTATGCTAATGTCTGCTTCGGAAGCCTTAAATGTACCTATCTCTGTCGTCCAACCATTACCTACAACCCATACAGAAACTACACCACCAGGTGCCATACCTACATTTATTTCACCATATGTTTCTTCTTTTCCTAAACGATTAATATATCCTTCTTTGAATAATTGATGTATTTTTTCAGACGGTAAATCAAATGTCCCTTTATAGAATTTTGCCTCTAAATATGACAACCAGGCTATTTCTAATTTTTCAGGAATACTCTTTAAACTTTCTCCTATGATATGAGTTGGTCCGGAAACTCCCCATCCTTCATTTAAAGTGTGTCCGGCAGGAATATTTATATCTTCTTCATTGGCATCAATAAATCTTCCTCTGTGTATTTCTACAGGAATATTTTTAGGTGCACTGGCAGAAGGTATCCATTCGTATTTCAGGGTTTTATTCATTGTATCGTGTTGTGTTGTTGTTTTACTTTGACAATAAACAAGACTAAAACTTATTAGTAACACTACAATGTAAATAAATTGTTGTTTACGGTTACTCACCATACTCAATACTTTCTGCACTGGCAATACTAATCTTACCGCCGGCATTGGTTTTAATTTCCCCACTAGCATCTGTAGCTATTTCTTGTGCTTCTTGCTTGTATTCACTACTGATGACTTTTATAACTTCGCCTACTTGCTTGTCTTCATTTTTAGCTGTAATCAAAGAATCACCGGAAACATTCTCAGACTTATTCTTTCCTACAGAAATATCTAAATCTTCTTCTACGTTTATCTGCATATTCTTAGCATTCAATGTCATGTTTTCACCGGCTGTTATGGTTATATCATTACTAGCGGTATTGATTATAATTAGATTTCTATTTTTATCTATTATGGTAATACTTTCAGCTCCATCAGCATCATTTAATTCAATCATATGTCCACTCCGTGTTTTAATCGCTTTAATATCATTTTGCTCAGTCTGAAATGCTCCTGCTTTGCCGGTACCATTGTATAAAGTACCCATGACATAAGGATGTTCGGCATTTCCCTCTTCAAAACCTACCAAGACCTCCTCACCTATCTCCGGAATAAAATGAAAACCTTTATCGCCACCGGCATGCGGTGTGACAATACGTATCCAGGGTGTCATCTCACTTTGAATTTTTTGCCAGTGAAACTGTACTTTGACCCTGCCAAAACCTTCCGGGTCAGCATTTTCTTTGACAATCGCCGTTTGGGGTTCACTTTTGGGAAAACTATTGATATCGGTCAACGGATAAGTATTGTCTTCTGCTGTAACCCCTTCAAAGTGATTTTCATAATCCCCTATGTCATTGTTAGTATGGGAGATTTGGACAATACGGTAGTTAACGCCTTCCACATTGACTGTACTGCCCAGTTTTACGCCGGGATTCTCAGAAGTACCGGTAATTTTCACCTGGTTGACAGCAATAGCTTTACGTTGTTTTTCTACCTGTTTATCCAGACGATTTTGCACCTGAGCATCATTAAAGGTAGCATGCAGGAGCTGTGTTTCTTTGGTAAATATCTGATCAGACTTATCCGACACAAAACCATTAAAACCATTTAAGCCAACAGCTACTTCGGCTGTGGATTTTTCCTGAACCTGATCAGTCAGATAATCGTTACTAAAAACATTATACTTCTGTGACTGTGGCATCAGACTCAACTGGTATTCTTTTAAATCAATCCCATAGGTCAATACTACTTCTTCACTATCTGGTCTGCCAAAAATCAATTTGACGCCATCGTAATAAAGCCATTCGCCGTATTGAGCAGCTAAACGTGCGGCATAAGCAAAAGAACTCTCATGGTGTTGCACCGAATAATCTAAAGTAATATCATCCTGAGGTCGTATATCAACGCTCAATTGAGAGGTATTATACCCCTGAAAAGTTTTGCCAATAATACCTGATAAGGACATTTCATTATGAGACCTGTAGTGACATCCGTCATCTGCCAGAAAAGACGGACTTTGAGCGATGATTACTATTTCATCACCATTACTGGCCTCATGCCCTTTTATGGTTTTAATTTGGGTGACAACCCCTTTAAATTGGAGTGTTTTATAACTTCCAAACCCTTCAAAGGTTTGAATTTCAAGGGTTATGGTCTCCCCAAGAAATTTTTTGCTCTGCTCCCCAAGGGCAGCAGATAAATCTTCCAAAGCATCCATACGACACACGATTTGTAATACATGATGTGCTCCTATTTGCTGATGTAGTAAGATACTTTTATATGTTGCTAGCGGTGTTCCACCTATAAATAAATCTGTAGTAGTTTGTAGTGCCATAGTATGTGTTTGAGTTTTAAAAATGCACCATCATCAACTGATATAAATATTGTAGACGGATGGTAAAACAAGTATATATTTAATAATCTTATTTAAAATCGGGATTGGTTTAAGAACTATTTATAAACATTATCAAATGGGTTTTGACCTCTTTAATCTGAAATCCTTAGATTACATTTTATCAGCCCAATTATTGACAAACGTCGTGTCTTTAACAGTGACTTCTTTAGCTGAAATAACTATCCTCGTTTTTAAGGGGTCATTACTGACCGCATCAAAGTCCTCATCGTAATTTAAACAATATGCCTCTTTGAATTTAATGGTTTTCAAACTGGTCATATTGTCTCTTTTGTAAAAAATAATCTCACCGTCTTTAGTCATATTGGGTGATATCATCCACTCTAAAAAATCAGTTTTGTTAGTGGATTCTATGACTACGGTTATCTGTCCGCCTTTGGGTCTTTGGGATGGCTTACCGGTGCTATCCGCACCTTGTTGAAAGGAAAAGGAACATGACAATACATTCATAGTATCGTCTTCAATAATCATTTGTGATAAAAAAGACATAACACTTATCGTTTAAGTTTTGTATTCAAAAAAAGGGAGTATATCCATATACTCCCTTCATTATTTAATATGTTAAGATGGGAAGTATTACACCCACTCATTGACATGCTCTCCATTACCCATAGAAATTTGTCTTGCTGAAATAACAAAAGACTCTGACATTGGGTTTTTATTGTTAGCATCAAAGTTTTCGTAGTATTTTACCATATAGCCTTCGGTAAATTTCAATTCTTTAGCGGTAGCTTCAGTATCTCTTTTTAAGAAAACAATAGAACCGTCTCTTCTTTCAAAGTTGTTAAACATCCAGTCTGATAAGCTGGTATCTGCTGTAGATTCAACAGTAAGTTTGATTTTTCCACCTCTGGTGATAGATGATGGTCTTCCTGTTGGATCAGTTTCCTGATGTAGTTCGTAAGAACAAGATAATACGTTATACTCTTTTCCTCCTACTTTAAGTTTAGCCTTAAATGACATAATAAAAAAAATTAATAATTAATAAAAAGTTATCTGTGTAAAATAAATATTTACGCAACGAATATACAAATATGATTTTACATAAACAAAGTATTTGTAAAATATTTGCATTTTTAATAATTTTATCTTTTCATTTTTATTCAATTAACAACATACTGGATGAAATTGAATGAGCCATTTTATTTCAAAAAAAAACCGCAATTACTTATGAAGTAATTGCGGGCTATAAAGAATTATCTCTGTATGATTATAATGCTTTTAAAACTTCGTCATAATTTGGTTCGTCAACGATTTCAGGAACTTGTTGAGTATAGATTACTTTTCCGTTTTCGTCTAATACAACCACCGCTCTTGAATGCAAACCGGCTAAAGGACCGTCTACAATCTGTAAGCCATAAGTTTCACCAAAATTTGATCTGAAATCAGATAAAGTGATGACGTTGTCCAAACCTTCAGCACCGCAGAAACGCGCTTGTGCAAAGGGTAAATCTTTAGAAATACACAATACTTTCGTGTTGTCCAATTCTGAAGCTACTTTGTTAAAATGTCTTACTGATGCTGCACAAGTGCCGGTATCCAGACTTGGAAAGATGTTTAAAACTACTTTACTGCCTGAAAAGTCTGCTAATGTTTTTACACTTAAATCAGCTGCAACCAATTCAAAGTCTTTTGCTTGAGAATCCTTATTGGGTAATGAACCTGAAGTATTGATAGGATTTCCTTTTAATGTGATTTTTGCCATTGTTATAAATTTTAGATTTATTGAATTATAATAACTAATTCTACAAATATATTCAAATTAAAAAAAACCCACTGTTAAATAAAAGTGAGTTTTTATAGATTGATTTCCGGATTAGTTTTTTGCAAGGTAATCGGCAACACCTTCGTGAGTTGTCTTTAAACCTTCTTTATCGCTATTCCAGTTAGCCGGACAAGCTTCACCATTTTCTTCTACAAACTGTAGAGCGTCAACCATTCTCAAGGCTTCTTCTACACTTCTACCCAATGGCAAATCATTGACAACCTGATGACGGACAATCCCTTCACGATCTATCAAGAATAAACCTCTGTAAGCTATCAATTCTCCATCGGCTTGTAATTCACCTTGCTCATCATAGAAATAATCACCGGCAAGAACGTCATAATTTTTAGAAATAGTTTTATTGGTATCGGCAACGATAGGATAAGTGACACCTTTAATTCCACCCTGTGATTTCTCCATCTGTAACCAACCCCAGTGAGATTGTTCAGTGTCTGTAGAACAGGCAACAACCTGAACGCCTCTTTTTTCAAATTCAGCTAGATTCTCTTGAAAAGCGTGAAGCTCTGTTGGGCAAACAAAGGTGAAGTCTTTGGGATAAAAGAAAAATACTACATGTTTTTTACCCAAATATTGAGATAATGAAAAGTCTTCTACAAATTCTACACCGTTGACTACGGCCTGAGCTACAAATTCAGGTGCTTTTTTTCCTACTAATACTGCCATAAAATGTTTTTTAAGTTTAATTAAATATTGTGTCACAAAACTACCACTATCAAACCCCGTATTGATAGATTTTCAATATTATTATTTTATCAGATGATAAGATTTGCCTATTAAACCTAAAACTGGGAGATAGGTGTTGGGGATTTGTATATCCCTGAAATAGGGTGGCTGCCCACTGCTGAGTAAGAACTTCGACCTATAAATGACTGTTGCCTGTTAGCCTTTGGAGATTGGCATTCTTAATTCTTAATTCTCATGTCACAGGTCTAAAAAAATCTAAAGCCCCTGACGATCAGCCCAGGCAGAGTATTTTGAAGCGTTTCTATTGTGTTGAGACAATGTTTTAGCAAATTCGTGTTCACCTATTTTAGAAGTACTTGCACACATGTACAAATAATCATGACGGTCCGGTGTAAGCACTGCATCAATGGCAGACACATCGGGCATGGCAATAAGTGCCGGGGGTAAACCGGCATGCTTATAGGTATTGTAAGGAGAGTTGATGTCTAAATGTTTGTATAATACACGTTTGACTTGTAAATCATCACCATATTGCTGCTTTAAAGCAAATATCACAGTAGGATCTGCTTGCAAAGGCATATTTATTCTCAGACGGTTGAGATACAAACCGGCGACTTTGGGACGTTCAGAGACTACAGCGGTTTCTTTTTGAACAATGGAAGCCAATGTCATGACTTCTTGCGGTGTAAGCCCTATGTCCTGAGCTTTTGTTTTACGGGATTTGGTCCAGAATTTATGGTATTCTTTTAGCATTTTATCCCTGATGTCATCGGCACTTGTATTCCAATAAACTTCATACGAATTAGGAATAAATCTACTGAGAATAGTCTTATTTGTTAGTTGGTTTGCAGCCAGAAAATCAGGATTGGTAAAGCTGTTTAACAAGGTTATACTATCCGGTTCAAGCTGTTCGGCAAGACGTCCGGCGAGCTTTTTGATGTCATCCTGATTATTGAACGTTATAGTAACAGGATCCTGATCGCCAATACGCAGTTTTTTAATAATTTCCCTGTTACTCATCCCTTTACTGAGGAGATAACGCCCGGATTTGGGTTGTTTGTAAGCCATTTTTTCTGCTACCCATTGCAAGGATTTGACAGATTTAACATGAGGCTCTAAATCCCTGTAAACATCTTCAGCTGTAGCACCATGCCTGATGAAGAGTTCAGTATCCTTGACCACGCTTTTCCCATATATTTTTTGACGAAAGTTTAAGGCAACAACCCCACCAATTACAATTAAGGCCAATAACAGGTAAATAATCTTTTTTTTCATGTGTTTACTTAATATTTTTTATGGTCTTATACTACCTTTAACGTTTAAAATAATCATCACGCTATGTGTTTAATGAAGGTTTGAAACATGCCGGCTTTATAAGTCATTAATGCATTGTAAAAAATAGACATTTTTATAAGCATTCCCTACACGTAACCAGTCTGTTTTTTCTCCGGTTTTTACAAAATTTTGATGTTCGAATAATTTCAGACTACGACTGTTGTCAATTTCAATATGTGCAAACAGTTGATGAATACCCAAAAACTCAAAGCAATAACGTTTTATCAGTGCCAAAGCTTCTGCGCCAAAACCTCTATGTCGATAGTCACTTTTAACGAAAATACCTACACCTGCTCGTTTATTAAAAGGGTCAAACTCAAACAGATCAATCAAACCAATACTTTGATCTCCTTGTTCAATAACCAATCGCAATTGTTTGGCCGAATAAATATCCTGATGTGCTTGTTCGAGATAAGCCGTCAAAACTTTTTTGGAATAAGGCTGAACTGTGTGACTCAACACCCACAAATGCTCATCATTTTCTACCTCATAAAGCATAGCCAAGTCTGTACTTTCAAGCGCTCTTAAACGGATATTTTCTGATGATAAATAGGTCATATTCAGTTGATAAACAATAGATGAAATTTGAAATTATAAAACAGTATATATATTTTATAATCAATTATTTATATTTATTTTATTAAATATATACTTTAAGTAGTGTAGCTTTTGATTATTTCTGACATTCAATACTTCAATTGACTAATCAGCTATCTCTACAACACCCTTAAAAACAAATGTTGCCGGACCTTTTAAGACTACATTTTTATAGGTACTGCCTTCCTTTACGAAAGACACCTCCAGTTGACCGCCTTTGGTGATTAACCGGACAACATTGGCTTTGGTTTTACCCATACCATACATGGCAATCGCAGTAGCTGTAACACCGGTGCCACAACTCAACGTCTCATCTTCTACACCACGTTCGTAGGTTCTTACCTGAAAAACATTGTCCTTAATCTGCGTGACAAAATTGACATTCGTACCCTCTTCCCCATAAGGCAAACCGTATCTTATGGCTTTACCTGCCTTGTAAACATCCAAATTGTCAACCTCTTCAGTCCATTCAATATGATGCGGTGATCCTGTATCGAGAAAACAGTGATGGTCAAACCATTCAATATTGGTAACATCCTGCATATTAAGCGCTACCATATCGTCGTGAATGACTGCCTTGTGTTTGCCGTCAGCGGCTTCAAATGTTGTGTCATGCGCACTAATCAATCCCAGTTGTCTGGCAAAATGTACAGAACATCTGCCCCCGTTACCACACATAGTTCCTTCAGCCCCATCGGCGTTGAAATAACGCATATAAAAATCATACTCAACCGAAGTCTCTATCAAAATCAAACCATCAGCACCTATCCCAAAACGCCTGTCGCACAAGAGGTTGATTTGTTTGAGAGTCAATTGAATCGCCCCGGATCTGTTATCAATCATGATAAAATCATTACCTGTACCATGGTATTTATAAAACGTCAATTCCATGCTGCAAAACTACTATTTTTTGGGTTAATAATTGAACCTGAATTTTCCATACATTTACGCGGTCAAAAAACAATCAACTTATGTCCGTATACGATACAACATTAGTTCAGATAGAACAATTGATCAATAATAATGATTTAGACCGCCATAACGTCTTACAACGCATTTGCGACGTCTTACAAAACACTTATCAACACTACGATTGGGTAGGATTTTATCTGGCTAACAAAGTCCAAAAAACCCTTCATCTGGAAGCTTTTGCCGGCGAACCTACCACACATGATACCATACCCTTCGGTAAAGGGATTTGCGGACAGGTCGCGGTTTCCAATCAAGTGTTTCTCGTGCCCGATGTGACATTACAAAGCAATTATATCGCTTGTAGTCCCGCAGTTAAGTCTGAAATTGTAGTTCCTTTATGGGTCAATGGGGACAATATAGGTCAGATTGATATCGATTCACATACAGATAATGCTTTCAGCCCGGAAGATGAAACTTTTTTGATAGCTGTTAATAAATTAGTTGCTCAATTATTTTAAATACTCTTATTTTTGCAAAAAACCATATCATGCCAAATACCAAACATCTAAAAGACTTTACCCAACAGATAAGAAGAGACATTGTAAGAATGGTACACCAGGTACAATCCGGACACCCGGGAGGTTCGTTGAGTGCCAATGAATTTATGAGCGTTATGTTTCAGGAAATCATGGATTACAAATTACCATTTAATACAGAAGGTCATAATGAAGACATGTTCTTTTTATCCAATGGTCACATCACACCGGCTTATTATTCTATTTTAGCCCGTAGCGGTTATTTTCCGGTGTCAGAATTGGCCACATTCAGACAGCTCGGAACCCGTTTACAAGGGCATCCTTCCACACATGACGGATTACCGGGTGTGCGTATAGCTTCAGGATCTTTGGGTCAGGGTTTGAGTGTTGCTCTTGGGGTCGCACAAGCTAAAAAATTGAATGGAGACAAACATTTGGTTTACACCTTACAAGGCGATGGCGAACTACAAGAAGGACAAATATGGGAAGCCGTTATGTACGCCGGAGCAAAAGGTATTGACAACCTGATCATGAGTGTCGATTACAATAAAGCTCAAATAGACGGTTTTACTGACAATGTCGTGTCTCTCGGGGATTTAAAAGCCAAATTTGAAAGCTTTGAATGGAGTGTTGTAGAGGTCGAACATGGCAATGATATTGAAGCAGTAATTAAAGGCATGACTCAGGCTAAAGCCTTAACCGGACAGGGTAAACCTGTAGCTGTACTTCTTCATACCGAGATGGGTTATGGGGTAGATTTTATGATGGGGACTTATAAATGGCACGGTTCACCACTCAATGATGAACAACTCGCCACTGCCTTGGAACAAAACCCTGAAACTTTAGGAGATTATTAGTATAATATCAGCATCAATCCGGAAAGACTTCAAAAGTAAATGTTTTGAGGTCTTTCTGTATTTTATACAGTTTCTGAACACTAACAGAACTTATCCAAAAAATAAATAGGTAACATATATTGCCGCTATCACACCGGCAACATCAGCAATAATACCCAAAAGTGCAGCATTACGGGTATTCTTTATTTTTACTGAGCCAAAGTAAACAGCTAAAACATAGAAAGTAGTTTCAGTAGAACCTTGCAGGATAGACGTCATTCTACCCACAAAACTATCCACCATACTTTTATCGGCGCCCCAACTTTCAACCATCAAAGCTCTGGCTCCTCCGCCACTCAATGGTTTCATAAAGGCTGTAGGCAATGCTTCTACAAACCGCGTATCCATACCCAAAAAGCCCACTAACCGACTAAAACCATCCACCAACAAATCCATGGCTCCAGAAGCTGTAAAAGCACCTATAGCGACTAACATGGCGACAAGATAAGGAATGATGCTTACCGCTACCTCAAAGCCCCCCTTGGCACCATCAATAAAAGCTTCATAAATATTTATTTTTTTCAGCACACCTGCCATGATAAATACTATGATGGTAGTGAACAGTAAAATATTGGCGATAAGATTGGAAGATTGTTTGACCTGTTCGGGAGATAAAGTGGAAAAATACCAAATCATACCGGCGATTAGCGCTGTAAAACCAAGAAGGTAAGCCAAAATAACCGGTTGCAGTAAATTGATCTTTTGAACTAAAGATGTCACGACCAATCCGACTAACGTTGAAATAAATGTGGCTATCAGGATGGGAATAAAGACATCCGTAGGGTTGGCAGCACCGGCACTGGCACGTAAAGCCAAGATACTTACCGGAATAAGCGTCATCCCCGATGTATTGAGTACCAAAAACATGATTTGGGCATTACTCGCCGTATCTTTTTTAGGGTTGACTTGCTGTAAGTCATCCATCGCTTTAAGTCCCAACGGTGTAGCTGCATTGTCTAACCCCAACATATTGGCCGATAGATTCATCATCATAGACCCCATGGCAGGATGGTTCTTAGGAATCTCCGGAAATAATTTGCTGAAAAACGGACTGACCAGTCTGGTCAACACCTTAATGACCCCACCTTTCTCGCCTATTTTCATAATGCCCATCCAAAGCACTAATACGCCTGTAAGCCCCAAAGACAATTCAAAACCCAGTTTTGCACGGTTAAAAATTGCTGTCATAATCTCATAAAACACTTCTGTATCACCAAAAAACAGCAATCTGATCACAGCAATCACAAAGGCAATGAGGAAAAAAGCAATCCATATGTAATTGAGCGTCATGGGCTTTCTTTGATTAGAGATTAGTAAAAAACTAAAAACTGAGCAAGTGTACATTACTGTATCTTGCTCAGGTCTTTTAAAAAGATTAACAACAATTTTCCCGACTTTTTTTATGGCAATTAATCCATAGTATCCGGGCGGTTAAAAAGGGTTACTTTCTGGAAGCAACCGAAAGATTATTAACCGTTAACTCTTTTATGGTCGGCTAAAAACTGTTCCAAACCACTATCAGTCAAAGGGTGTTTAAACAAGCCCTCAATAGCTTTAAGCGGTG
>PDWJ01003940.1_pt1 | contig 13634 bp, 13 predicted proteins | sample 1430881 | NCBI WGS metagenome assembly PDWJ01 (sample SAMN01162460, study PRJNA174530) | Oral metagenome, whole genome shotgun sequencing project. | biome: Marine environment; feature: Marine mammal; material: Swab sample of the gingival sulcus; isolation source: swab sample of gingival sulcus... | reverse complement strand
CGCGGATCTTGCGTTTCTCCATCGCGACCTCCTTTCGGGCCGCCGACGATCCCACGGTCAGGACCTACAAGCACCCAGGCGTCGCTGATGGGTCACCGCTCTCCGGATGATCCAAGGCGAGCCGGAAGGCGTTCAGACAGATCGCCCCCGTCGTGAGCGCCTCGCCGGTCTCGAGACGTTGGGTGTTGGCGCTGGCGTAGACCGCGTCGTCGACGATCGGGTGGCCGCTGCTCGCCAGGTGTAGGCGGATCTGATTGGTGCGCCCCTCATGCGGCACGATCTCAACCAACGCGCGACCGTCAGCGAGGCGATCGAGCACGTGGACCTCGCTGCGCGCTGCGCCGCCGCTCATGTCGTCAGCGCCAGCGAGCTCGCGTGAGCCGGCGGTCGCTGTCTGCCGTCGGATGGGCCGCTCGACAGAGAAGTGGTCGTCTCGCGGGTGCCCTTCGACCAACGCCAGATAACGCTTCTCGACCTCTCGCCGCTCGAAGCTGCGCGCCAGCGCTCGCGCCGCGGCGCGGGTCTTGGCCAGCACGAGCACGCCGCTGGTCGCCGCGTCGAGACGATGCACCGGGCGCAGCCGAAGCTCGGGCCAGGCCGCGGCGGTCAGCTCCGTGACTGTATGCAGACGATAGCGGCCGCAGGGGTGCACCGGCAGTGGCGCGGGCTTGTCGAGCACCAGCAGCGCCGTGTCCTCGTGGAGCACAGTGACCCGAGCGTCGACCCAAGGCTCGACAACATCAGGGATCTCATGGAGCAGCTCGTCGCCGGCGCGGAGCTGCCGCTCCACATCGCGAAGCACCTCACCGCGGAGCGAGAGCCGGCCTGTGTTGATCGCTTCGCGCCAGGTACGCTCGTCATGGTGGGGATGCAACGCGCAGAGCAGCTCGAGCAGCGGCCGCGCGTCGAGAGCCCCCGGGACCCGCAGCGGCCTCGACGCGGGATGTGGCTTCAGCCCCGGCAGTGGATCAGCGACGCGAGCGAGTCGCCTCTCGCGTTCGTTTTCGCTGGGCGACGGTGGGCTGCGATCGAGCACACCGTGAGGCTAACCTGAGGACCTTCGTCGGTGAAGGGCCACTCTGCGACGGCGAGCTATCGGACCCTCTGCCCGGCGAGATCGATCGGCCCGGCGAGATCGATCGGCCTGGCGAGATCGATCGGCCTGGCGAGATCGATCGGCCTGGCGAGCCAAGGGCGTGAACCAACGTCGGATGCCCGATCTGGCAATTGTGACTCGACAACGCCCTCTCGCTAATGAAAGGCTCGGGACATGGATAGCAACACCGCGAACCTCGAGATCGCCCTTTACGCGTGCGCGGGCCTCGCGATGGCCATCGCGCTCTACCGCACGATATTCACGATCCGCAACACCGGCAACATCAAGATGCTAACTCCCCAGCTGGTCAAGCTGGTGGCGGCCGACAACATCAAGCGGGCGCATAAGCTCTGCGCCGTGACGCCCAACTCGCTCTTCTTGCGGATGGTGCGGCCAGCGCTCTCGGCGGCGATGAACGCCAAGGGAAAAAGCCGCGACGCCCGCGCCACGTGCGCCGAGCAAGCCTTCGCCATGGCTTACGACAATGTACTAAGAGCCTCGGATAGGCTGGGTCCGCTGCTCTCCATCGTGGCGCTGGGCTTCGCGCTCCTGCCGCTCCTCTTCGGCGCGGTTGCCCTGGGTGGACTGCCACCGACGCCGCTGATCGTGCTCTGCGTCTTAAGCGTCGGGATCGCGCTCTGGAGCTATTCGAGCAGCCAAGCGCTGCGCGCCGAGGCCAAGCCGGCGTTCGCGCGCGTGGTGGCGGCGATCCGCAAGGGTTAGCAGCCCGTTGATCTAGCATGCCTCCCGTCGCGACGCTTGCCCTTCGAGCCAAGCTTTTTGTCGTTCAGACTCGGCGTGCCACCACGATGGCCGCGTTTTCGCTCCGCGATCTCGGCTCGAATGGCCTCGCCTCGCTCGGTTGAGGCTCAATCAACATCAGCGCTCTAGGGCTTGCTGATGTTGTAGGTCTTGAGCTTCTTGTGTAGGTTGGTGCGCTCGATACCCAAGGCGGTAGCGGTGCGCGAGACGTTCCAGTCATGCGCCTCGAGGCGCATCAGGATGAACTCGCGCTCCATCTGCTCTTTGAACTCCTTGAGCGTGCGGTCGCCATAGCGCTGCAGGTCGACCAGCGGCTTCTGGCTCTCTTTGAGGTAATCGGGCAGGTCCGCCAGGCGGATCACCTCATCGGACATGATCACGACCCGCTCGATGATGTTCTTCAGCTCGCGGACGTTGCCCGGCCACTCGTAGCGCTGCAACGCCGCGAGCACCTCGGGGTCGACGGTCTTGTCGCGAAACCCGTTCTCTTTACAGAAGTCACGGACGAAGTGGTCGACCATCTCGGGGACGTCGTCGAGGCGATCGCGGAGCGGCGGCGCACGCAGCGGGATCACGTTGAGGCGGAAAAAGAGGTCCTCGCGGAAGCCGCCCTGCTCGACCTCTTTCTGGAGGTCCTTGTTGGTCGCGGCGATCACCCGCACGTCGACCTTGATCACACCCTCGCCGCCGACCCGGGTCAGCTCACCGGTCTGCAACGCGCGCAGCACCTTCGCCTGGGCCGAGAGGCTCATGTCCCCGACCTCGTCGAGGAAGATCGTGCCGTTGTCGGCGACCTCGAAGAGCCCCCGCTTGCGCGCCGTGGCGCCGGTGAAGGCGCCCTTCTCGTGGCCGAAGAGCTCGCTCTCGATCAGCTCCGGCGGGATCGCCGCGCAGTTGACCTTGACGAAGGGGCCACTGGCGAGCTGACTGTTGTCGTGGATCGCGCGAGCCACGAGCTCCTTGCCGGCGCCGCTCTCGCCGCTGATCAACACGCGGCCGCGGGTCGGAGCGACCTTGGAGATCTCGGCGAAGAGCTTCTGCATCACCGGGCTCGAGCCGATCATCTCGAAGCGCCCGGCGACCTGCTGACGTAGCCGGCCGACCTCACGCTCCATCGACTGCTGCCGCAGGGCGTTGCGCACCGTGATCACGACGCGGTCGCGGTCGAGGGGCTTCTCGAGGAAGTCGAAGGCGCCGAGGCGCGTGGCCTGTACAGCGTCGGCGACCGTGCCATGACCCGAGATGACGATCACCGGCACCTCGGTCTGACCCGAGTTTTCGTCAGTCTGCAGCTTGGCCAGCGCCTCCATCCCGGAGATGCCCGGCAGCTTGAGGTCGAGCAGCACGCAGCCGACCTGATCGTCGAGGATCGCCAGCCCCTCTTCGGCGCTGCTGGCGTCGAGGACATCGTAATCCTCCGACTCGAGCACCATCCGGAGGGTGCGGCGGATATTCTTTTCGTCGTCAATGACCAGGATCGTCGCGGCGGGCATGGTGGCGAGAATAGTGCGCGCTCCGCAGATAGTCGAGTGGCGCCCATCACGCTTGTAACGTGTCTTGTAACGTGTCACGAGCACATCATCTGTTCGGTCCTCTTGACACGTGACGTGACCGCTTTGAGCGGGGGGAAAGACATGAGCCATTGAGCGGCGGGGGTAAGACATGAGCCACGGAGAGTGGCCATGGGCGACAAGAGGAGCGGCCCTCTCCAGCACAGGATCTCCAGGACGCCGTGGCTTGACAGTGTTGGGGGAGTTGAGCCAGGCTTCCGCACCGGTCGGACGCCCAGGTGGTGCCGGCCTTTGCAGATCTGGTGCCTGGAAGCCGGGACCAGCGTCGAGGAGCGAGCCCATGGCGGGAGTCAACAAGGTCATTCTTATTGGTAACTTGGGAGCAGATCCCGAACTCCGCTACACAAGCGGCAACCAGGCGGTGGCCGACCTGCGGCTGGCGACATCACGGCGCTGGCGTGACCGTAACGGCGAGCAGCAAGAAGACACGCAATGGCATCGTGTCGTCGTCTGGGGCAAGCAGGCCGAGCAATGCAAGGAGTACCTCTCGAAGGGCCGCCAGGTCTACATCGAGGGGCGCCTTCAGACCCGGCAGTGGGAGGACCGTGACGGTAACAAGCGCTACACCACCGAGGTCGTGGCGCAGACCGTGCAGTTCCTCAGCGGACGCGGCGGCGGCGGTGGCGGCTACGATGCGCCTCCTCCCCCGAGCGATCGCGACGCGCCGATGGACGACCTGCCCGAGGACGACATCCCCTTCTAGCAGCCTCTTGATTGAGGAGCACCCACACACAGTCCTCCCGTCGCCGCCCAGAGCCAAGAGAGGTCTCCCTCTAGATGTATCGCGGTGTCTCCTGCGCCGTCGTGCTGCCCGCCTATAACGTAGCGGCACATCTCGAGCGCGCACTCACGACGATCCCCTCCTTCGTCGATTTGATCGTCGTCGTCGACGACGCCTCCAGCGACGCCACAGCGGCGGTCGCGCGGCGTGTCTGCGAGGAGCGCACGCGCTCGACGGACACGCCGTCCGTCCTCGCTCAGCATGAGCGAAACCGCGGGGTCGGCGCGGCGATCTCCACTGGCTACGACGTGGCGGTGCAGCGCGGCGCGGCCGCCGTCTGCGTGATGGCAGGCGACGGGCAGATGGACCCAGCCGACCTACCCTCGCTGCTCGATCCGCTGGTCGAGGGGCGCGCCGACTATGTGAAGGGCAACCGCTTCGCTCACGCCGAGCTATGGCGCGCGATGCCCAAGACGCGCATCTTCGGCAACGTGGTGCTGAGCCTCCTGACCAAGGTCAGCTCGGGCTACCCGCGGCTCTTCGACTCCCAATGTGGCTACACGGCGATCAGCGCGCGGGCGCTGCTTGCCCTCGAGGGGGGCTTCTTCTCGCGCTACGGCTACCCCAACGATCTGCTCGCGCGCTTGCGCGCGGCCGGCGCTCGGGTCGTCGACGTGCCGGTGCGGCCGATCTACGACGGCCAGTCGTCGGGCATCCGCCCCTGGACCATACTCTACCCGATGCTCTTCGTGCTCGCGCGCTCCTTCGGACGACGTCTGTGGGTCCAGCGCATCGGGCCGGTCTTTGGTCGTCGGGCGCCGAGGCAGCTGCCGCCGGCGCAGGGCAGCGGCGAAGCCGAGGCGGCGTTGCTCCCGGCGCGACCGCGTTGATGGGTTGAGCACCGGGCTGATGGGGGAACGATGATGCGCGTTGGCGTCCTCACCACTTCGTATCCACGGGTCGCGAGGGATTACGCGGGTCGCTTCGTTGCCGAGCTCTGTGGTGAGCTGGCCGACGCCGGTGATGAGGTCTCGGTGCTCGCGCCGGCGCCGGCGGTGAGCGAACACCCAGGGGTGAGGGTCGCGGCGCTGCGCCACGGCCTCGGCCCCTCGCGACTGCTCGCGGCGCAGGGGGCTCCGCAGGCGCTCTTTCACGGTTCTCTCAGGACGCGCGCCGCGGCGCTCGCCGAGGTGCCGTCCTTCGTCTCACGTCTAGGGTGGGCGACGCTGGGTCGGGCCGGCGACTGGGACGCGCTGATCAGCCACTGGCTCTTGCCCTGCGGTTGGCTGGCGGCGCGCTTTGGCCGTGGCCGCCCGCACCTGGCAGTGGCCCACGGCTCCGACGTGAGGCTGCTGGCTCGGCTACCCGGTCGCGCGGCGCTGCTTCGCGCGCTCTCGCGCCCCCCGTCGCGGCTGGTCTTGACCAGCGAGGCGCTGCGCGAGCCCCTCGCTCGGAGCGTATTCGCCCTCGACCGTCGCGCGCGCAGCTGGGTCGCGGGAGCGGTCGTGCAGCGGATGGGGCTGTATGTGCCGCCGCTGCCTCGGGAGCCCGGTCGCGTTCGCGCAGCCCAACGGGGAGCCAAGCCGCGCTTGCTCTTTGTGGGTCGCTTGATCGCCGAGAAAGGCGTCGACCTGTTGCTCGAGGCGGCAGGTGTCGGTTTCGGTCGCGAGGTCTCGATCGTGATCGTCGGCGATGGCCCCGAGCGAACGAGCCTGGAGAAACGCGCCCGCGCGCTGCACCTCGACTGCCGCTTCGTCGGCACAGAGCTCGGGCCGAGCAAATGGGCGCGACTCTGGCGCGCCGATCTGCTCGTTGCGCCGTCGCGGGTGCTCAGAGACGGTCGCCAAGACTCCGCGCCGGTGGTGCTGCTCGAGGCGATGGCGGCCGGCCTGCCGGTGATCGCCGCCCGCGTCGGTGGCGCCGCCGAGCTGATCGACTCGAGCATCAGCGGCTGGCTCGTGCCCCCCGATGACATGGGCGCCTTACGCGCCGCGATCGCCCGCGCGCTCCACGATCCAGGCGCTCGCGAGCGGATCGCGAGGGCGGGGCGCGCGCTCGCCGAGCGACACGACTGGCGCCGCGTTGCGCCACGTCTTCGCGCGCTGCTCTTAGAGCCCCCACACATTCGGGACCGAGCCGGGTGCTGAGCTGCCGAGCTGGTTTCGTAGCCGAAGACATGAGCCACACGGGTGGTACGGCGAACGTTCTGAGACCTAGCAGTCTGTTGATTGAGGAGCACCTCCACACATTCGGGACCGTGCCCGCCGACAGGGAAGGTGTGGGGCTCTTGAGCGCCCCTATGGAGCTGGTGGTAGGACACATGGCCTTCCTCGCGCAGCGCGGGGTCGGTCATGCCCACCAGTAGAGGTTGCGACGGCGTGTACTGCCCCCTTTTTCGGGATCGAACGTGGCTGAGACCACTTCAAGCAATTAGATTCATAACGCTTTATTGCTGTGGCCAGTTGACCGATGCAAGGACCTCGGGAGAGGGGCTACGCTGATCATGCTCGAAGGAGTGTGTCATCCGTGTCGCCCCAGGTCTCACAGCGCCACCCCACAAGCCCCGAAGAACGTCTAGAGTTTGCGATCGGCTGGGCGGTGTTCGTCCAGCGCGTGCGATCACGGCTCTCCCGAGCGCGCTCGGATGACGGCGGTCAGGCTGTCGTCGAGTCGGCGATCGTGATCCCCCTGATGACCTTCCTGATTCTCGGCATCGTCCAGCTGGCGATGATCCAGCACGCCAGAATCATGAATGAATACGCAGCTTTCAACGCGGCTCGCGCAGGCATCGTCTGGAACGCGGACCGCTTCATCATGGAGAACGCGGCGATCATCTCGCTTCTGCCGACCAACGACGGGCTGATCAAGCAGCACGACCTCGGCAACCCCCTCCAGATGCTCAAGCGCATCTTGCAGCGTGCGCTGCTCTACCAGGTCAACCGGCGCTTGCCCCAGGCCGTGTCGTTGATCAAGGGAGGAGCGAACTCGCTGATCGATAAGATCCCGGGCGGCAAGGTCGGAAGTAAGGTCAAAGACGCCCTCAAAGACGGCGTCGATAAGGTCGTCGGCGCGGCGCGAGACGCCGCGGAGCAGGCGGCTACCTCGGCGATCGGCAAGGCCCTTGGCTCCAGCGACGACCGACTCGTGCGGGTCGACATCCTCAACCCGAGCCTCGGCACCGTCGGCCCCACGATGCTCGGTCTCCCCGGCATCGGCGGCGGTAACTTCGGCAGCACGGGCCAAGAGATCGAGTTTGACGACTTTTCCCAGCGCGGGGCGACACGGCTGACGATCAAGATCCGCTACATGTACATGATGCGGATCCCCTTCGCCAACTGGGTGATCCACAGCGCCTGGATGGCGGGGCAGGCGGGCAAGCAGCTCTACGGCGCGATCTGGAACCCGCAGCAGGACGCACCCGGCGAGACCGGCTTCCGCAGCGTCTCGCCGGTCGAGACCAAGGCGCCCAAGGGCGGCCCGGGCTTCGGCTCGGTGCTCGAGGCGCGCGATCTCGAGGTCTCGGCGGAGCTGGCCAACCATGGTGTCTACATGGTGCCGTTGAACTCCAGCTACTCGATGCGCATGCAGTCCAACCCCTACCGCAAGAGTGTGCAGCTCAAGTGAGGGTGACGTGATGAGATGGGTCTTCAGTAAGATCGGTAGGCCACGGCGGCGCAGCGAGCGCGGCCAGGCCACGGCGCTGGCTTGCGTCGGCGTGCTCGTGATGTGCTTCGCCGTCCTCGCGACCTACAACCTCGGCCACGCTGTTAACCAGAAGATCCGTTTGCAGAATACCGCCGACTCGGCGGCCTATACCCTCGCCGCGATGGAGGCGCGGACGTTCAACTACATCGCTTTCCTCAACCGCGTTCAGGTCGCCCACTACAATTCGGCGATGATGATGCAGAGCTTCATCAGCTGGGTCGGCTTTCACCACGCGATGTTCGCCACCGCCTGCGACATCCTCATCAGCCTCCAGGGTTCAATCTTACTGGGGGCGAGCTGGCCCTGTCCTGGGCCAGGCTGTGTCTATCAGGCGCTCGTGGGCGGCATACAAGGGGCGGTCCAGGGCGCCAAGGGGTTGAAGAGGGGCTTGGATCGGCTCTTCTCGGAGGCGCATAAGATCGCCCACGAGTTCGTGCAGGCCATGGGGATATTCAACAAAGATGTGATATGGCACGCCCAGCTGGTGCGTGCCGCGCTGATGAACGTCAACATCATGTCGGGGATGCAGAACTATATCGAGAAGAACGACCCTGACATCTCGTTCAAGAACGGCAAGAGCGTCCTTCTCAACGTGATCGTCAACGGCGCGCTGAACTCTCTCGAGTACTACAACGCCTTCGACAAGAGCTCTGGCGTCAACCCTTTCGCCTTCACCGTGGTTCAGCATTATCTGAAGCTGAAGAAGGGCGACACGACCTTTGGCGGCTTCCTCAAGCCAAAGAACGACAACAGCAGCCTCGGCGGCGGCGGTAACGACAAGGCGACGCGGATCGACGCCTATCGGATCATGACCGAGATCGCCCACGCCTCGCGCTCCCCTCGCTTCGTGTTCAACCGCCGCGGCGGCGCCGGCGGCATGGCGCCAATGGCAGCGCTGGTGATGGTCTTCGTCACCAAGATGGGCGCGACCAAGCTCACCTCCGAGGGCAGGAAAAAGAACGAAGACAGGATCAGGGCGATCCGCGAGGACCCAAAGCCTAAGAAGGACGCCGGCGGCAAGCACAACTCTAGCTACGTCGCCGGCGAGTACCTCTCGTCACACGACTACGCGACCGCTGGCGGCGGCCTCGGCTACTACGGCGCGGCGGTGGTTGGCTGGGGCGGCAAGGCGGGCAACCTTGGCGACGCCATCGCGAGCTACGCCAAGGAGACCGATCATTACCGCTACCAGGGCACCGACCAGCAAGGCGCCCAAGGCCAGGGCTACCACCCTGGCGGCATCATGGGTGGGTTCCCGATGGTCGTGGGACGAAAGGTCAAAGGGGATACCGAGAACTGCGACAAGAAGGCCCACCGCTGGCCGGGCCTGGCGCCCTTTTTCAAGTTCAACGCCAAGAAGGAGCGCACCTCCGACTACGGACAGCCCTCGACCTGGATCTTCCTCAACAAGCATCACAAGGACTTTCAGTCGAAGTGGGGTAGCCACGCCGATGGCCGGGCTCCCTGGTACGCAAAGTTCACCATCGACCACGGCGGCAAGACGGCGAGCCTCGACACTACGGTGGGCGGCAGCCGCAACAGCTACCTCTTCGAGGGGCTGAACGTGGTCGCCCGCGGGATGGCCTACTATCACCGCCCCGGCAACTGGGGCGAGACGCCAAACTTCTTCAACCCCTTCTGGCGAGCGCGCCTCGCGCCAGTGGGGCAGAAGCTGCAGAACTTCTGGGAGAAGTACGTCAGCAGCAAGATCAGCACCAGCAGCGACAGCGCCGCGACGAAGGCGGCGGTCAACGTGCTGCGCAACGCGCAGATGGACCTCTTCACCTCGGCGATCACGAGCCTGATCTGTCACTAGGCAGCGTCATTAGGGAGATGCAGCGTCATTAGGGAGATAAGGCGAGCGATGACCATGTATGAGGACAGCCGAGCAAAGCGACGCCCCCGCGGCGGAGTCTTGATCACCCTCCGTCGGCGGATGCGCGGCGACGAGAGCGGTCAGGCGCTGGTCGAGTTTGCTATCGTCGTGCCGCTGATCGTCACGGTCTTCCTCTTTGCCCAATGGGGCTGGGAGCTGGTGCAAATCAGGCTCAAGGTCCAAGAGGCGGCGCGCTTCGCCGCCTGGGAGGCGACGGCCTATCCGCTCCACGACTATGAGAAGGGCAAGGCGAACGGCTTCTCGAAGATGCGCACCTCGGTAGTGGCCGAGACGATGATGCGCTATGGCGATCTGAACAGCGCGACCACGATCCCCTCAGGGCTCACGATCTGGTCTGCGACCTGGACCCCACCGATCGTGATGATCACCGACGGCCAGGAGGAGATGATCTACGGTGGGGCGATCGTGAACCTGATCTTCAACATCATCTCGCAGGTCGGCGCGCTGATCGCCGGGCTGCTCTACAACAGTCAGAACAAGGTCGCCCTATCTCTGATCACCAGCGCGAAATCCAAGTCGTCGGGTAAGGGGCCAGGTAAGGCGATGGCCAGCCTCTTTGGTCCCACCGAGTGGGGCTTCAACAAGAAAGGCTATGTCACGGCTCGGGTGGGCACCTATGTAAAAAACGAGTGGTTCAACGTTCGCTTGCTCGGCAAGCCGATCTTCAACAACCCGGGGTTTATCATCTATGAGAGCCATGGCGTGCTCGCCGACTCCTGGCGGCTCAACAAGAAGGGCGACAAGGCCTGGAAGAAGGGCAATGACAAGTCGCCGGGCTTCTCGTCGGGAGCGATGTACAAGCAAGTCGAGCGGATGTACCTGATGACCAAGACCACGCGCACGGTGGCCAAGGTCTGGGCCGCGAGCATCTACACCACGATGTTCGCCAGCGCCAAGACGACCGGCATACTCAGCGTCGGCGGGCCCTCCCTCAGCGACTTCACCAAGCCATCGGTGGTGATGGGTAGCTATCAGGGTGGCAAGCCCGAGAGCGGGCTGATCAGGCTCCGCGAGGACATCGGCCAGAGGAAATACGACTCGGCACCGATGCGTGGGGCCTACCTCGAGGCGCTGAAGCAGCGCGGTGAATACTTCATGGGCTGTAAGGAGGCCGAGAAGCTCGGCTGCACCGACACCCTCTCGCAAGACAACCCTTTTGGTGACTATATCGTGCGCGAGTAGCGAGCTGAAGGCGAGACGATGGCGCATAGCAAGCAACAAAAGACCCGGCAGCCGCGGCGCTCACGTCAGCTAGTGGGTGATGACTCGCGATCGCAGAGAGGACTGCGTGGCGCGGTGGATGGCGCAGATGAGCGCCCGGGTTCGCGAGGCTCGCGCCCTGGCCGCGTGCTGACCGTGCTCTTCCTCTGCGCGGGGATCGCCTACCTCGGCCTGCTGACCGGCGGTGAGCATAGGCAGGCCGTCGCGAAACGCGATCCGCTGGTGGGCTTCTACCCGCCGGACATGCCCCGCTATCCCCAGGTGCACGAGGTGCCGGCGGGACAGACCACGGTGGGACGGGCTCCGCTCAAGATGTCCTACTTCAGCACGGACCATGAGCCGGCCCGGATTGGCGACTACTACGCCGCCTTCTGGCGCAAACGCGGCTTCTGGGTCCGCAGCGACGTCAGCCATAGGGGAGGAGCGGTCGCCGCTGTCGACAGCAAGCACGGCTACGTTTATCAGGTGAACATGCGGCGCCAGGGAAAAAAGACCCTGGTCTTCCCCTCGGTCAACACCTCGCCCATGGCCGCCCTGCGGCGCGGCGAGGATCCACCGGTGCGACTCTTCAAGGACTCGAAGGTGCTGACCAACACGGTGTCCAAGACGGGCACGAACCGGGCCCAGGTGGTGCTGACGACCAACCCCGGGACTCTTGAAGACAATCGCTCCCATTATCGCGCCGAGCTCTCGCGCTTGGGCTACGTGAGGTCGAGCCGCACGGTCGAGCAAAACAAGCTACCGCCGTCGATGCGCGAGCGAGTGCTGGTCTACCAGCACAAAGATGGCGCCGAGATCACCATCGCGCTCTCCAAGCTCGACAAGGAGCGTACTCGTGTACACATCACCCATGTGTCTGCCAGGAACACTCGGGGCGTAGGGGAGCGTTGAAGATGCGCCTTCGCGAAGAGAGCGGTCAAGCGATGGCCGAGTACGCGATCGTCGTGGCGGCGCTGATGGGTGGGCTGATAACGATGGGCTTCTCCTTTCTGCCCGACTTCATCGACGCCCTACAGTCCTACTACGACAGCTTCTACATCATGCTGAACCTCCCCTTTCCCTAGCGGTGGGTGAAGGGCTCGAGCTGCGACCGCGGGTCTTGATCGTCGATCATGACGAGACGGTGCGCTTCACGCTCTCGAAGCTGCTCGAGGAGGTCGACGTCGAGATCTTCGAGGCAGCCGACGGGGAGGATGGCTGGGTCTCTCTGATTCGCCACGAGCCCCAGCTCGTGCTCGCGGAGCTGCGAACCCCTCGGGTCGACGGACTGCAGCTCCTGAAGCGCTTGCGCGGTGAGCGCCGTTCGGCGCCCTTGGTGCTGCTGCTGACCCAGCGCGACGCTCCCCACGAGGCACGGCGGGCGATGGAGGCCGGCGCCTACGATCAGCTGGCCAAGCCCCTAGAGCCTCTCGAGATGCAGGTCGCGCTGCGCCGAGCGTTGACCCACGTACGCCTCCACCTCCACAACGACCGGCTGCACGCAGAGCTCGGCCTCGCCCGCTATATGGTCTTCCGCTCCGCGTCGATGCGTGCCGTGGCGCGGCAGCTGACCCGCGTCGCGGCGCTCGACGTCAGCGTGCTGATCCGCGGCCGCCTCGGCAGCGGGCGCAGACTCGCGGCGCGAGCGCTTCACGACCTCTCCAGCCGGGGGGCCAGGCCCCTCGTCAGCTTCGACTGTGCCAGCGGTGCCCCCTCGACGATCGACCGCGCGCTCTTTGGACACCCCTGCGCCGCGACTCAGCCCCGACTGCGCCAGGGCGTCTTGCGGCAGGCGGAAGGAGGCACGCTGCTGCTGCGAGAGGTGACCGAGCTCGACGCCAACGCCCAGGCCAAGCTCCTGGCCGTGCTGCAGTCGGGCGAGCTCCCCCTGGCCGACGGCGCGACGGAGCCCATCGACGTGCGAGTGATCGCGACGACCCACGAGGTGGATCGCGTCGTCCAGCGAGACGCGACGCGGCGCTTCCGCGACGACCTCCTCGCTCGTCTCTCGGTCGGCGAGCTGACCCTCCCGCCGCTCTCCCAGCGACCCGAGGACATCCCCCCGCTCGCTGAGCACCTGGTGCAGCAGCACGCCATGAGCACCGACCGCCCGACGCCACAGCTGACGTCGGAGCTACGACAGGCGCTGATCGCCCGGCCCTGGCCTGGCGACGTGGAGGAGCTGCGACAGACCCTCGCGCGGGCCCTCACCCACTGCCCTGGTGAAGAGCTCACAGCGCAGCACCTCGACCATGCCCTCGGTGAAGCGCCACGCAGAGACGGGCTCCGAGAGCGGATCGAGCGCTATGAACGTACGCTGCTCGAGCAGGCGCTCGAGCAGAGCGGCGATAACCGCTCGCGAGCCGCGCGGGCGCTGCAGATCGGCCGCGTGACGCTGCTCGACAAGATCAAAAAATACGGGCTCTAGAGCGCCGACCGACGTCCCTCCCGTCGCCGCGCTGGTCTGCGACATCACACCGCGGTTGTCGCTCGTCGGGCGCGTGCTACCAGCAGGCCCTTCTCGCTCCTACGGCGTGATGCCGCATCCTTTGCGCAGCTGGGTCCGGTACGCTGATCGGCGCTCTAGAGCGCTGACCAACTTACCTCCCGTCGCTGCGCTGGTCTGCGAAATCACGGCGGTTGTTGCTCGTCGGTTGCTTGCTACCAGCAGGCCCTCCTCGC
>PDWJ01003937.1_pt1 | contig 13636 bp, 9 predicted proteins | sample 1430881 | NCBI WGS metagenome assembly PDWJ01 (sample SAMN01162460, study PRJNA174530) | Oral metagenome, whole genome shotgun sequencing project. | biome: Marine environment; feature: Marine mammal; material: Swab sample of the gingival sulcus; isolation source: swab sample of gingival sulcus... | reverse complement strand
ATTGGAAAAGCGCTTAACAGATATCAAAATTCATAAAAAAGGAGTCATCAAATTTGTTGAAGATAACCCTTTAATTGCCAAGATGTTTGAGTTTGGATTATTACCCGGCACTCCCATTACGGTGATGAACAAGGCGCCATTTTTTGGACCAATTTCAATTCTTGTGGATGATTCAATTATTGCATTGAGGGAAAAAGAAGCACGATTTATTTTAATGGAGAATTAGTGACCACGAAAAAACTAAAAATAGCGCTTGTTGGAAACCCCAACATTGGAAAAACGACTTTGTTTAATCGTTTATGTGGACTGACGCAAAAAACGGGGAACTATCCTGGCGTGACGGTGGATAAAAAGCGTGGAAAATTCACGTATGACGATACCGAATTTGAAGTCATTGATTTACCAGGAATTAATAGTTTGTATCCAAAATCAAAGGATGAAGAGTTAGTGATAAACTACCTTGAAAATTTTGAAAATGAAGACTATCCCGACAAGATTATCGTGACGGTTTCTGCCCTCCATCTCAAGAGAAATTTATATTTATTTCACCAAATTAAAGATCTTGAAATTCCAGTGGTATTAGCCATTAACATGACAGATATTGCTGAAAAAAGAGGCATTTTTGTTGATGAGAAAGCCATGAGTGCGTTATTTCAATGTCCAGTTATTAAAGTCTCTGCTAAAACAGGAATGGGATTTGACGATTTAAAGGAAACACTTTTTAAAGAGGACGTCTCTCAACCTATTCCAGTAACCTATACCAAAGATTTTTCGGAGGAAGAATTAAGTGCACTTCAGTTACAACATGATAAACTAACCAAATACCATTGTTTTTTAGCCGTAACCAATCATCAACTAGACCTTGAAGGCATATTAGACGACAAAAAAACAACCCCACGAAAATTAAGAATTGACGAATCAATTTTAAGGTATAAACATATCCGTTCATATTTTGATGAAGTTGTTAAAATTGACACCAGTAAAGCAGTCGATTTCACATCAAAAGCTGATCGGATTTTACTACACCCAGTTTGGGGTTATCTCATTTTCCTTTTGGTCATGTTTACCATTTTTCAATCTCTTTTTGTCTTTGCCTCCTATCCAATGGATTGGATTGACCAAGGAATTAATTGGCTAGCAGAAAGCAGTAAAAATTTAATGCCAGCGGGTTATTTTAATGACCTTATTACAGATGGAATTATTCCTGGCATAGGTGGTGTGGTAATTTTTATCCCTCAAATTGCTATTTTATTTTTGTTTTTTTCATTTTTAGAGGAAAGTGGGTACATGAGCCGAATTGTTTTTTTAATGGACAAAATGATGCAACGGTTTGGGATGAGTGGAAAAAGTGTTGTACCCTTAATGTCTAGTTTTGCTTGTGCTATTCCCGGAATTTTAGCGTCTAGAACCATTGAAAATAAAAAAGAAAGGTTAATTACCATTATGGTATCGCCGCTCTTAACTTGTTCTGCTCGGCTACCAGTATACGTAGTTTTAATTTCCTTAATTGTTCCAGATGAGTTTTACGGCCCATTTAGCCTGCAAGGATTAGTAATGACGGGCATGTATTTATTGGGAATCTTTACCTCATTATTAGCTGCAATGGTATTTAAATGGATTTTAAAAGGTAATTACAAGAGCACTTTACTTTTAGAAATGCCCCAATATTTATGGCCAAATGGGAAAAACATTTTAATAAAAATGTGGGAAAACGTCAGCTCGTTTGTAGTTAACGCCGGTAAAATTATTCTGGCTTCATCTGTTATTTTGTTTGTATTGGCTACTCAGGGTGGAGCAGAGTTTGACAATGCGTATGATATCGTAAAAAATCAAAATCCGCCACTAACCGAAACGGCTTTAGACAATGAAGTAAAGGCTTTTCAGTTAGAGAATTCTTATTTAGGTCAACTGGGTAAAACAATTGAACCAACTATTGAACCTTTAGGCTATGACTGGAAAATTGGAATTGCGTTAATTTCATCTTTAGCGGCAAGAGAAGTATTTGTAAGTACCATGTCCACGATTTATAGCATTAAATCTGATGAAAATTTAACCATCATTAACCGACTCAAACAAGAAAAGAAACCGGGTTCAAATGCATTAGTCTTTAATTTTGCAACATCTATTTCGTTATTGTTATTTTATGCATTTTCATTACAATGCTTGAGTACAGTAGCTGTAACTTATAAAGAAACAAAGTCATTAAAATGGACAATTATTCAATTTGCATACATGTCCATATTTGCCTACCTAGCATCACTAACCGCTTATCAACTCCTGTCATGATTCAAACCATTTTAGTTTATATCGCTTTTGCCATTTCCGTTGGTTATTTAGGATTTTTGTTTTGGCCTAAAAAAAAGAAAACCACTTCTTGTCAAAGTGGTTCTTGTAAGTGTTAAAGCTATTTTAATAACTCAATAATGTCAGGCTCAATTGAACTGGGTTTGGTATTTGGTCCGTACCGTTTTATAACCTTACCATTTTTGTCAATTAAAAATTTAGTGAAATTCCATTTAATTTTTGAACCAAGCAGCCCTCCTTTTTCGGATTTTAGATATTTATATAGCGGATGGGCATTATTACCATTTACCTCAATTTTTGAGAACATTTGAAAGGTAACACCATAGTTAACCATACACCCTTTTTGAATATCGGCTTCCGTTCCTGGTTCTTGACTTCCAAACTGGTTACAAGGGAATCCTAATATTTCTAACCCATCATTACTATGTGTTTCATAAAGTTTCTCTAGTCCTTCAAACTGTGGTGTAAACCCACACTTACTGGCTGTATTAACGACTAGGACTACTTTACCTTGATAATTGGACATTGGTATTTCTACTCCTTGAATTGATTTTGCGGAGAAATCGTAAAATGACTTTTTTTTCATATTATGTTTGTTTGGTTCTGCAGTTGTACAATTTAAGAATAATAGCCCTAAAAAACTTAAAATTAATAGGCTAACCCAAAAATTATTTTTCATAAATTAATTGTTTTGATTTGTATTTAATTTCTGGACAATCACCATCTCCCCCGCCTGTAATTCCACCACTAGGAGCACAAACATAACCGCAATCACTGTCATATAGTTCAACATATTGATCACAACAATCAGGGAAAAATTCGTAATATATTCCATTATCCTCAGTTTTGTTCTGATAAACTTTTAACGGATTTTGCTTCTTTATTTTTTGATTAATACAATACGGCGCCTCACTTTTGGTACACGACCAAGCAAAAGCTAATCCTAAAATAAGGAGGTATTTATTAATTCCATAAAAAGTCATAGGGATAAATTTAAGGATTATTTATAATAATTCATAAGATATTGCTCAATTTTATTAAATGTATAAGCATCAGACGCATAAACAGTTATCTCATATTGAGAATCGCTAAGTTGTATTATTTTTATTGGCTTATGGTTATACACCCAGGGACAAGTATAGACAACTTGCTGAACGTGTTTTAAATTATTTTTCGGGTGACCCTGGTCAATAGACAACAATAATTTTTTACTTCTTACCTCTCCTTGTCCGAATTTTTTAGAAATAGGTTGATTTAATAGCTGACTATATGGGAGTAATATAACCTCATCATTATCAGCCTCTAACTTAATATTTCTAGTATTAAACTTTTGTATTTTTCCACTCACCTCTCCAACCGAAATCAGATCACCAATATTCATGTTCCCATCAAATTTATGGTAAATCCCAACAAAAAAATCTTTCCAAAAATTAATCCCTAAAAGAATGATAAAAATGGTTAAGCTTATACCAATCCACAAATGACTACTAACTATTTGGTAAAAACTAAACAGCGTAAACAAAAACCATGTTATAATCTTTAACCTATACACAAATAGGAAAGCCCTTTTAATGCGATATTTAGATTTTAAAAACGGTGTAACATAATCCCCTAGCACCTTAAAAGTAACGAAAATGACCCCAGCTAAAAAGAGTAAACCAAATATGAGTAAAAATGGTATATCTCTGTCTGCATTTTCAGATACAAACTGCAAACTGTCGTTATGTTGAGGTACTTCTTTGATAACCGTATCAATACTGGTTACCGTTTGTGTGACCGTGTCTGTTAAGGTTTGAAAAATAGTATCTTTAAGCACAACAGTGTCCACCTCAATCACTTTTAAAATTGAATCCATTTTGGAATTTGATATGGTATCTAAACTAGTCATACAAATATTTTTCGATATACGGTTTTAAATTTGGATTGATTTCAAAGGTGTTTTTCTCAACCGTAATTAGTAAATTAATTTTAAGTAAAGCCGCGATTGTGCGATTAATCCATGCTTTATTTTCTGAACCATAAATCAAATATAACTCGTTTCTATTTAAATTTTTATGGATATGAAATTGATACAAAATATTCTTCCACTGGTGATTTTCAAGTTCTGGGAAATCAAAATTAAAATCATCTCCAATATGAATTTTATGTTCATTAACCTCAACAATATTTGCCAACCATTGTCGCAATGCTAACCCCACATTTCCATTTGAGGATTGGTGAAATTTTGCAAACATTTTATGCTGCTTGGTCTCTGACATATATTGTTCGGAGATACCATTATGAACAAACTCTAACCCTCCAATTTTGTGTCGATTTTGAAGCACTTGAACCAGCTGATTTGCCGATAGAGGACTTAAAATAATGGTCTCTATAACACTATCTTCAATTCCAGTTAATTTCTTTAACGTTTCAAATGCTCGAATATTAGCGGTTAAAATGAAATAATGACGTCCTCCAAATTTATCGATTAATTTAGCGAGCTCATCCAAAAGCGAATGTCCATTTTCGGTTCGGGTCCACCATTGTTCAATATCTTCTATTAAAAATGCCGACTTTGGCTCTACCTTTTGCAATAATTTATTAATATTTTCTTTTATTCCCGTAGCTTTTTGAAACGCTAAATGTAAATCCGCTTTGACCAAAAAACCATCTGGTTGTGAGGGTTTATAGATATTTACCCTGTAGGCTTTTCCTGGTATCAAATGATTTATGGTGTGGTTTGCTAAAAATGATTTACCCATCATAGATTCCCCCACAATAGCAATGGCGCCATTAATACCCGTATCTATTCTTCTTTTTGCTGCCTGAATTCGTTCAATTTCATGTCTACGATTCATTAAAGTTTGAGCGTCACTAATGTGTTTACCTAAAAATAATTGCTGGTAATAAAATGGTAATTGATCATTAACTTGAGCAATTGGTGTAACCCTATCCATAAAGTTTAAAATTTCACCTTTTAAGTTAACCGCACCATGAAATTTTTCGTGATATTTTATAGTTGAGGCATCTAACTTAGTATTTAATAATTTTTGAGATAATTTTTGTATCCCATCCACCGATTTCTTTTTCAAAACTTGGTAATTAGACCACAGTTTAGATTGCTTTTTAGCCAGCACAACATCATGGTTAAGCTTGTCGTACTCCTCAATAATTTTATTTATTTCTAATTCTGTCCCTAGCGCCTTTTGAATAGTTTTAACCTCATTTTCAAATGCTTGTTTAACCGATTCTAGTAATGATTTTGCTTCTTGAATGTCGGCTGTTGCCAATTGAACATGTTTTCTTAAGTCATTTAATTGATTTGATTTTGAATAATTTTCAATTTGAGTTGAAATGGTAAATGAACTATTTAAAAGAATAGCCATTACCCTTTTTAAGTGATCAAAATATTGTGTTAATTGTTCTTGAATGGGTTTAATATATTTAACCCTTGTCACAAAATCAGAGACTTCTGACAATTGAATTTTATGCGTTTTAACATTTTCATTTTGAACTTTTCTGATATCATTTAATGACCGCGCATCCATAAGTTCAACTTCTTGTGGCAATTTACCCAAGGCCTGTTGAAGTTGATTGATAAACGTATTCATTAAACTATCCGAACTGAAAAATAAGTCATCATTAACCGTAACAAAATAAGATTGAATCTCTTCCTTATTCTCGGCCTCAATTAAATTGAATAAGCCATCTACCTCAGCTTCTAACGTTTTGACACTATTACTAACCGCGCTGGTAAACTCCTTATTGGTGTCTACTAAAAATTTATCTGTTGCATCTTCTACCCTTGTTGTATACTGAATGAGATATAAATCGGCTTGTAAATGGTAGGTAAACAAAATGATATTTCTTTTCCAGTAAATTGGAAAATTATCAATAAATAAATGTTGTTCCTTTAATGCTTTCCCATTAACCGTTGGGAAGACTTCATTTAGTTTTTTTCTGTGATCTCTATATTCTAATGCTTCCGTTAATTCATTCAGTAATCCCCTGTCCGCATTTCTAATTTGCGTATAAAAGGTCTCATTAATATTTAAAGAGTATTCGTCAATTTGTTTCAATTCTTGATTCAATTGATTTTTGCAATCAATCGCACATTGCTTTACATCATCCGCTTGATGTGCAGACTCAATAAAGGTCCACAACGCTTTATGAATAACATTTTTGGATTGGTGTAATAAAATATAATTTTGGTAACCAAACTCTAGAAGTGCCTCCTTAAAATTCGAAATTCCCTTATTTAAATAAGCATGTTCCAAATGAGAATTAAAAGCAATTTTGGCTTTTTTATTTAACACATTTCCTTCTGTGTCCAATTTTTTATTCAGTTCTACCCTTGAGATGGCCGTATAAATAATTTCATCTCTTTGTTTAAGGAAATCATCAAACTGCAATTTAAAGTCTTCATAAACATCACCCAACTGATAGGTACTCGCATCCTTATGGTTATCTCTAATTTCCTTTAAAACTTGGTCAATTTCTTGGTCAATTTCTTGGTCAATATTAATAGATTTTTGATCGATAAGGACATCCAAAAACTGGTCGAGTTTATTGATGTTTTGTGAAATTAATTTATGGTGAAAATCTTCAATTTTTTGAACAGATGAATTGGCAATTTTTTGAGTGATTTCATTTAAGCCTTGGTCGACCTTGTTTATGGCCACCTGCAAATTTTCATTCACACCGTTGGTTAACTCCACTAACTCAATTTTATCCAAATCATTGGCCTTTGTTTTGAGGTTTATTTGTTCAATTTTTAAATTGGTTTCATCAAACTGTGAAGATGCCTTTACCAATAACGTTGTTCCAATAGTGTTTACCAAAGTATTGGTTCTTTCCACAAAATTCGCTTCATTTCCTTCTTGAATTTCAGGAATACCCACAAATACCAAATCGGCATTTGCGGAGTGTACTTTCATCAATTCGTAAATTGGTTTTTCGTCTACAGCATTGTTAATTATTTTAATTTCTGCTGCAATTCTAAATTGGCTCAAAGTGGTTTGAACTCTTTTTTCAATTAATCGGTTATCTGCGTTTGTATCATTTATTAGAACAATTCGCACTTTTGACTTTACCCAATCTGGCGCATTTTTAATGAACTTAACTAAGCTTAACATTAATTCGGCATTATTTCCGAATCCACGCCACCATAAATCAATTTGTTCTTTTTTTCTAAACCCCCAACGCTTATCGTAATCCAAATACAAAACGTTATAATCTAGATCAATCAATTTTTGGGTCATTTGAGTAAACCAAATTGGATCTTTGGTTTCACCCGGCCAAGGCATTAAACTGGTGTTGGGTTCTATCCCCGAAAATCCAAAAGTAGAAGCAATACTTTCAATGCCTTTGAATTCATTTTGCACTTCAATTTGGCGACCAAAAATGCCATATTTTTCTAGTTCCTCATCACGTACTTTTTGTTTTGACCGTGGAAACAAAACCTTTGCCTCATTATTGGTAACTAAATCAAAATTGGTGATTATGCCTGTTTGTCCTGAAATGGCTTTGGAAAATTCAATCAGTTTTGACCTTCTCTCAGTTCCCCCACTAAATAAAAGAATATTCGGCTTCCAGTTTCGTTTATGGTCATTACTGGCTTCCATTTTTCGTAATCCTTTTTTAACAATAGTGGACCAAACGGACTGCCAGATATCACCAGTTCCAAGTGCCACCTGTTTTTTATTTAGGTAAAAATAAATACCTCCAATAATAATAAAAGCAGCTACCATAGCCAGCATATTTAACTGGAACATTACTGTAAAAGTGGCTAAAAAGCCAACCAACCCAAACCATTTGTTCACCTTAAAAGTTGGATTAAAATCGGCAGAGGCCCAGCTTTCTAGGAAAAAGGATAAATTAATAAAACCGTATGCCGCCAAATAGAACATGGATACAATTTCTGCAATGACATCTAATTCACCTATTAAAATCCCTGCCTCTGCAATTAACACGGTTAAAACCAATGCATTTCTTGGCTCGTTGTCTTGCCCTACACCCCTAGCAAAAAACTTTGGTGTAATTTTATCTACGGACATGGCTTGTAAAATCCTTGGGCCGCCTAAAATTCCGCCTAAAGCAGAAGATAAGGTTGCCCCCCAAACCCCCATAATGACGAATATACCGCCATACCAAGTTATTTCATATAGCAGCTTATCGTTAAAAATCAGTTCAGCATCTGTAAAGGTATAAGATAAGAATAAAGCCAATCCCATGTAAACCAAAAACCCCACAAGAATGGACGCCATGGTTCCTAAAGGTATAGATTTCTTAGGGTCTTTTAAATCTCCAGACATGGCTACACCAGCTGTAAAACCAGTAACGGCAGGAAAAAATATAGCGAAAACTTCAAACCATGATGCTTTTTCAAAACTATCGGTAACCGATACGGCTCCATGGCTTAAAGAGGGATTCCCTAAAAAAATAGCAAACAAAGATAAAATGATTAAACCCAAAATAATAAACTGGGTTTTTAGAGCGACAGAAGTACTGATAAAGGCTACAATAGTCAACACCAATAAACCGACACTAGCAGTGATTCTTTTAGCATTAGTGGTTTGAACCAATTCACCCAAATCATTTTTTTCAAAACCGTATTCAAATACATTATTAAAAATTTCAGCAAACCCAATCATATAAAGCGCAATACTGAATGCAGTGGCCACAAATAATGTAATTCCAAGCGCGCCACCAATGGGTAATCCAAGACTACGTGAAAGCACATAATACACCCCTCCGGCACCAACTTTTTTGTCGGTTGAAATGGATGAAACACTTAATCCTGTTGTGACCGAAATAATATGAGCAACCAATATAATGAAAATGGTTCCCGTAAGGCCTGCGTTACCAACAACCCAACCCAATCTAAGGTACATAATTACCCCGAGTATGGTCAGAATTGAAGGTGTAAAAACCCCAGCAAATGTTCCAAATTTCTTTTGACTACTCATAATGGTATAAATCTAATAAATTTTGTACGGTAAAACGTTAAAAAAGTTCGCTTTATCTGCCAGCCAACCCTTAATGTTTAAAAATAAACTGATTATCAATAAAAAAAGTCAATTTTATTTTTGTCTCTGACTATATTTGATATATTTTTGCTAAAAAATTACTTACACATGAAAAGAGTACCAGTTGATGTTCTAATTAAGAAAATGTCCATGTTGACCTCTGGTATTTCCCATGAAGTAAAAGATAATTTTTTAGGTCTATCGAAAGATGAATTAAACTGGAAACCGAATGACAAAAGTTGGTCAATTGCCAACGTTTTTGATCATTTAAATGCATTTTATCGCTATTATATTCCTGTTTTTAATGGAAAAATTGCCAATACTCGATTTAACCATCCAACTGATTTTTTTACCTCAAGTCCAATGGGTAGGGCTTCTTACAGATCAGTGAAACTAGGTAAAGTTTTTAATGTTAAACGAAAATTAAAATCAAGAAAAGAGTATAACCCTTTGGTTAATGATGCTATACTTACGGAAGAGCCAATTAAAGAGTATCTTAAATTTCAGGAAGAGTTTATGGAATTAATTGAAAAGGCTAAAAGCGTTGATTTAAGAAAAACGAAATGCCCCTTATCTTTAAGACCAGTTGTAAAGTTAAATTTAGGAGATGCCCTCTTATTTATTGCTTATCATAATGAACGGCATTTTTACCAAGCAAAAAAACTCCTTGACCAGGTTAAGGCTATTTGATTGTTTTGGCTAAAAAAGTCAATTTATAGATATTAAACCAAAATAAACTTACGCTTCCACGTTCTAAAAAATGTCTTATTGGTCGTTTTAGTAACCAAAAACCAAATTTTAAGATGGGCTTAAATCCTTTTATTTTAAAATAGGTTTTGAGCAGGTTAACTTCATGAATAAAATCAGAATCATTATGGGTAAACTCCAATATTTTTACTAAATTTTTTATGGCCTGTTCAGTTTGATTAAGGTAGTCATAATTAGATTCAAGATCGCCGTTAACAACTGGATTTTCAATGTGAGTAATTTCTATCCCATTTTTCTTAAGCGCCAAGCCAAACAAAGTATCCTCATGGCCATACCCTTTTAATCTTTCGTCAAACTGGATTTGGTTAAATAAAGTCTTGTCGATCAAAAAATTATTGGTCATGAAAGATTTATTGGGGTGTTTTGAACGTTCTAGGGCATTTTCTGATTCAACTTTAACACCATAAGTCCAACGCAATAAATAGTTTTGATCTGGTTTTTCAATTGGGTAAACTCTACCTCCACAAATCACGCTTGATTTAGTTTTTGAAATGGCCTCCACATAGTTGTTCAGAAAATATATGTTGCTTATCAGTCCATCACAATCTAAAAAAAGTAGGTAATTATATTGGGCATACTTCAAAAATAAATTTCTAATGGCTGATCGACCAATATTTTGGTCTAATTCAATATACCGCCCCAATTTTTGAATAGGTAAATTTTCAATTTTATATTTTTTTTTCGACCCATCATCAATTAAAATTAATTCACAGGGTACACTCAACTTTTTTATTTGACTATCAAGTGTTTGAACTAAGTCAACTACCTTAAAATTATATATTGGAATACAAACTGAAATCATTTTTTTTCCATCATTTTAAAAATGGATTTGAACCTTTTCTAACCTCAAATGTAATGAAAATACGAAATAAAAAATTGAATTATGAAAACTATATTATTATCTACATTTTTTCTGGGTTTATCTTATTTTGGATGGGCAGAACAAAAAACGACTACAGTTAAATCAAAAATCACCAATGTAACCGTTTATCAACAAGGGGCTCAAATAAAACGCCGTGCAAGTTATTCAGCAAGTAAAGGTATAAACAAAATAATTATTGAAGGCATAAGCCCAACTATTGATCCCAACAGTATTCAAGTTAACTCAACCGGTAATATCATTTTATTAGATTCAAAATTTAAAACAGTTTACCCAAAAGTTGAGACGCAAAAAGGTGAATTACCACCAAAAATATTAAGTCAAATTGCAGCTTTAAATGATTCACTTTTTGAAATGTCGTATGATTTACTTTCCCTTCAAAATCAAATTGACGTGTTAAAAAGTGAAAAAACAATTTTGGCAAATAACGGAACGATTAAAGGTGTGGGAAAAGTAAATGATTCAATTCCTTTGTTAAAAGACGCCTTGAGTTATTATCATGAAAAAATGAATGACATTAATAAAGCTTTGCTAAAACTTAACCGTGAAAAAGCCATTATGACCAAAAAACAGACTGCTATGAATACGCGTTTAAACAATTACTACAATTACAGTAGCAGTCATCAAATTGAAATCAATAAAAAATACGAACCTATTCATCAAATTGAAATTACTGTATCAGCCAATGAAGCTACCAGTGGAAGGGTTTATGTGAGTTATTTAGTTAATAATGCAGGTTGGATTCCGCAATACGACCTCAGAAATAACACTGCTAAAAATAAAATTAACTTAACCTATAAAGCTCAGGTCTATCAAAATACTGGAATTGAATGGGAAAATGTAAAATTGAGTTTATCAACAAATAACCCCTATGCCAACAAAACAAAACCTGAGTTACACCCGTGGTATTTAAATTACACCACCTATACTAATCAATATAGAACCAGCTCAATTACTTACAACAAAAAATTAAAAACAAACTACGCTTCTACACCGAGTCAACCTGCAACAGAGGACGTGGCAGAAGAGGTTGCCTTTGCCGATAAAGATATGATGACTTCAGCTAATTTCACCAAAGTCATTCAGCAACTTGTATCTGTTGAATATGAAATTGACTTACCCTATTCTATTAGTTCAAACAACGAAAAGTATATGGTTTTAGTCAATTCAAAAACCTTAGATACAGAGTATAAATATTACACCGTTCCAAAGATGGACTTATCTTGTTTTTTGGTTGCACAAATAACAGATTTGGATGATTTAAACTTAGTTCCTGGACACGCCAATATTTTTCACAATGGCGCTTATTTAGGCAACACCTATTTAAATACGGCCAATATGAATGACACTATGAATTTGAGTTTAGGAAAAGACCCGCTTCTTTTAGTAAAAAGAACTATGTTGAAAAAAGAGAGTAAAGAAAAAATTGTAGGCGAAAAAATATTAAAAACTTTTGCCTATTACATTGAAGTAAAAAATCATAAATCTACCAGTGTAAAAATTACACTTCAAGATCAAATTCCAATTAGTCAAACAAAAGAAATTGAAATTGAATTAATTAATGGTAGTAAAGGTCGATTAAATGAAATAACTGGTTTAATGGAATGGGATTTAAAGTTAAGACCAAAAGAAATTGAGAAAATAGATTTGGTTTATACCGTAAAATATGACAAGACCAAACAAGTCAACCTAGCTCATTAAAGCGTTTATTAAATTCAAAAAAAAGCCACCTCATTATTGAAGGTGGCTTTTTTTTTATAATCTTTTTTTAAGGTGCGTAAAAATATAAGTAAAACGCTCCATTCGATAATGTTTTTGCATTTCCTGAACTATCAAAAACTTGACATGAAAAAGTGCCTTTAACGTCCTGGTACGGTTCTCCTGCACCATCCGTAGCAGCTGTAGACTCCGTAATACTGAGTGTTGATGTGCTTGGCTGAGTACCATTTTCAGCTTTGAACAAGGTTCCTTCTTTATGAGAAACATCTACAAATGTATTTCCTGGATTGGCGGCATCATAAAAATTGTAATTACCAACACTCAATATTGAAGCTAGGGCTGCTGCTTTATCATTAGAGTATTGATCCAATTGGAATTGATAATTATTAAATGAGATATAATAACTATGCATGTTACCAAAGTTTATCAATCCAGAACCAGGGTGTGCTAAAATAAAATTATTTGCGGCATCTACATCTTTACTGTTTGACATGTTAGCCTGAAATCCATCCACGCCATTTTCAATTAAATAACTGGTACTTCCAATATCAAAACTGATATAATAACTATTAGGAGTTGTGGTTGCAGTTGAGTTATCAACAGGTGTTACTTCTTCTTCTTGACAGGCTGTTACACTTAACAGTATAAGCCCCATTGTGATTATTTTTTTCATAGAGAATAAAAATTAAATTAGGAGGTGACCATGTCACCTCCTAGGTAGTTAAATTTATTTTTGATTTTCAGCTTTAATTAAATTAAGCGCTGAACCGTAATTATACCAATCAATTTGATTCGCATTATAGGTATGGTTAAGTTTGATTTCGTCTTTGCTTCCATCCGCATGCACAACTTCTAACGTTAATTGTTTATTCGGAGCAAATTGGTCTAAATCTAAGAAGTTGAACGTGTCATCTTCTTGAATTTTGTCGTAATCATTTTCATTATCGAAAGTTAACCC
>PDWJ01003936.1_pt1 | contig 13644 bp, 12 predicted proteins | sample 1430881 | NCBI WGS metagenome assembly PDWJ01 (sample SAMN01162460, study PRJNA174530) | Oral metagenome, whole genome shotgun sequencing project. | biome: Marine environment; feature: Marine mammal; material: Swab sample of the gingival sulcus; isolation source: swab sample of gingival sulcus... | reverse complement strand
CACGCGCCAGTACTGCAGCCAAGATTGAAACGGATCGTTTCTTTTGCTGTTGCTATTTGACTTGAACCGAGCGTAGCAGGGGTCAAAATTAACAGCATAGTCAGGATTCTTTTTAAGTTCATTTTTTCCTAGCTGATGAGTGCTGAAGGGTTGCAGCCTCTAATTCAGAGGCGTTTAGCCAGTTTGAAAAAGATCAGTTCGAACTGGTTTGCCAGCCGACCGCAACACTAACCCAGACATGGTAAGAAGAACATGGGAGGAAAGCCGTCCGTTGTGGATGAACCGAGATTCTGGCTTTGGGATGTCACCCGAGAAAGACAGAGATATGGATTTGGCTAGCAACACTTCTCTATTCCTCGTTGAGCCTAAAACAATAGAGCCGAGGCTGCATTCAATCAGAGCTGGTGTCAACTTAAAACGTCCGGCCCAAAACCTGAATCGTTGGGATTCCCTTAGATACCGATTTGTGATTCATCCTGTTTGGGAGGATGGATCATGTCAGCACCTTTCTGGTCAGCTCTACTTGCTGCGAAAACGGTCGTTTTCGAGTTTCTCGTTTCCGGCAGAACTGATGGCTAATCTGGCCCAATTATCACAGGTGGCAATATTCTCAAATACCCATATCGAAACCTGTGAGTATGCCGGTTATAGTAGTCATGAGTTTTGAGAAGGAGCATTGATGAAGGTCGGATACGCACGAGTCAGCACGGATACGCAGACCCACGACGCCCAAATCGCCGCTTTGAAGGCAGCGGGTTGTGGGAAAATCTTTACCGAGGTTGCGTCTGGAGCAAAGAAGGCCCGCCCGGTGTTGAGTGAAGTGATGGGATATTTGCGTCCCGATGCCGGTGATACGTTGGTGGTATACAAGCTGGATCGTGTTGCTCGAAGCCTGCCGAATCTGATCGAAATCATGGATCACCTCAAAGCCAACGGCATCGAGTTTCAAAGTGTAACCGAGGCGATTGATACCAATACACCGGGTGGGCGATTGTTGTTCCATATCGTTGCGGCCATCGCAGAATTTGAACGTGATCTGATCAGGGAGCGTACGCAGGCAGGTCTCAAGGCCGCAAAGGAAAAGGGGCGTGTTGGTGGGCGCCCGAGACGAATGACGGATGATAAAATCGTGGCGGTGCGGGAGCTATTGGCATCCGGGGTTGTAGTAAGGGACGCCGCTGCTGCGGTGGGGGTATCGGTGCCGACATTATATCGGTGGTTGCCGGGCGCATCACGGGATAAGATAGCTGGCTAACTTCATGCATCCCAACTTATGCGCAACGACGCATGTTGCGGCAATATTGAAAAACAGATCATGAACCACACCCGTTGATAGCAGATTGATTGATGAGGATGGTCATCGCACTATTATCCAGTTGGCCGCGTCTGGGGTCAGCAGCACCGTGTTTGATCTGCTCCCGGTGGATACAGCGTTTATGACACCGCACTGCAATCTATGATCGTCCATTGGGTTTGCGCCGCAAATTCAGATACCAAAACAGGAAAGCTTTACGCCTCACCGAACGCAACAGGGTGCTTTCGATGCTAAAAACAGTCCTACTGAAGTCGAAATTTCCAATAAACGATTAACGATCCAGGGATTATTGTCGGAAATTCAGGTCAGACGGAGAAACCGGGGGGAACCCATCCTAAAAATTCTAATTATTCCCGAAGGACATCCAAATAGTCAAAGAAATCAAGATCTTCATATGTGTTTTCTGTAGACCATTTCCTTACTAAGGAAAAGAATTCAAGGAACTGCTTTCTGATACTTGTGTTCCGTTTCAACCAAGGTTGTTGCCTGTTTAATACGAAGACCTTACCCGACATCCAGAGATGAATGAACTGTTGGGCAAAATCGAGCTTGTCCCAATTCCTCTTTACGTGCTGAAGACGTTCTTCGATTTCAAGTTGCATTACTCGTTCAGAATCAATCTTCACACCGGTGGTAGCCAATGACTTGCCCATGGAAAATGAACGGTTTCGTTTCGACCATGTTGCCGACAGCTTAGCCAACCCGATGATTGCTGCCTTCTTCCGGTGAGGTCCGGTCACCTTGATCTCGGTTTTCTCCATCATGGCGTATTCGAGATATCCTTGGGCACCATGCGTGATTTCACCATACTTATTTGTCCGCTCAGGCTGAACCTTGGCAACACAAACCCGCCGCTTTCCCGGAAACTTATCTGCAATGACCTTACGAATGGATTGTTTTGATAGATAAGGATCCGCGATGATGCCGTGCCAATGAAGGTAGGCAAACAGCTCATCAGGGTGGTTTACGGGATCCATCTCTCTGGGCCATTCACTGGACGGGAAGATCATGGAAAGATCAGCTGCCGCTTCGACTGCGATGTGGAAACCACCGATTACTTGAAAGCCATGTGACAGGTTTTTGAAGGTGCGTCGCAACACTGGCCGACATTTCCCCAGATGCTCATCCACCCGCCCATCAAATGGGATGATGGCCATACCGATGGTTGTCGGATGCCGCATCACATCTGGAAATCCCTCCTGCTTCTTCTCCATACGCTCAGCGGCTCGACTTGCATAAGATCTGCCAGTATTAACAAAACATTCGTTGAAACCCTCCGGTGAGCGAAAGTCCCTTCTTATTGGCCGATCACCGGCGTGACGTTTCCCCCGAGTTGGTTTTCTGCTACGTCCTGCAGCTTTATGACGCTCCTGTTGCTTTCTTTGTCTGTCCAGCACCGATGCGATGGCCAGATTGCAGGTTGCCTGAGCGTAACGCTCTAAGATGCGGCGTTTGTAGCGCTGATCATTTGCCAGCCCTTCCTTTCCAATACCATTTGCGTCGATATGGTCGCGCACACTATGCATTGTTGGTCTTACCATGGCTTGATCCTTTCTTGATCCTTTCTTTGGGCCTAAGGAACATAGTGGGATCGATGGCGAAGTGATAATTTCACCATTGCCGTGAGACCTGCGATCCCGGTTTGTTCACCCAGCCATAGTTATTTAGTCAGACCAAAGTCATACCTTCATCGTTTGGGTGCCGAAGGCCATATCTGGGTCGGACTTCGCGATGACTTTACGGCTGCCAACCCTAAATACTGGCAGGAGGATAACCGATGCTAAAACGATTTTCTGTTCGCAATCTGGACCAGGAAGCCATCGATATGCTGGCTGACATCAAAGCAGAGGAACGCCGCGAACTGGGTGCAATTCTTGAGGATTGCATCCATGCATATTGGCAGGACCTGTTTGAGATCGAAGAAAGAGGCGCAGAGGCTTCTTAACGAGGCTTAACCACACCTACAGAGGCAATCCACGGCTCGTATAGGCGTCCATGAAGGCCGTCAGGTTGATTGCCCGGGGCACACGGCGTTTGCGACCGGTTTCGCGCTCCAGAGCGGCTTCTGCGGCCTTGTAGACCTGTGTCAATTGATGGATACGCCCCGGGAGACCCGGCTTACCTGCAACCTTCTTCCAGGCATGAAGCACATAGGGTTGCAACAGGGCTTCGTAGGTCAAATCCTCGATGGTAAAAGGGGCATCGTTATTGGCACCGACAACCGGTAAACTGCGGAGAAAGCGCAGCAGGTCTTCATCCGCCATCTGATCGAAGAACGTTGCAGCATCCGTCATCATATCATCTGATAGCGTCATACCTTTCCCCTCAGCCATCGCGCCTTCCTCCGTATGATTGCGATCCCGCTGGTATTTATCAAATCTGCCCTGTTCGTTCGCCGGGGGTGGAAGCGAGTGCTAGGTCGATTATGAATAAAGCAAATGGGCTCGGTATGATTTTTAACAACTGGAAGAGCCAGCTAGGCCATAAGGTTGAGGCAACCATTGAGTGTCATCAATATGTTGCTCAATGTAAAACATGACGATTACTTCACGGGAAACTTGCATGGGTGCCGTATTTCTTGCCAAAACGCTTCATGTGGTGAAACGTCATCAGGATCAGGCGACCCTTTGGAATATCTCGACAACTATATCAACAATGCCCGGGAACATGCCGGTCTCACCGGTAATGAAATGGCTGAACGGCTGGTCATAAACCAGCTTCAGGTCTGGTGCATGGAAAATAGGACCGAGATGGTCAGCGCCGAAGCCTATGGTATCGATCCCTACGGCCTCCTTATCAAACAGGCTAATACGTTATGACCCAAGTCACCCAGGCCGAAATCAACAATGCTGCATGGGGGGCCTGTGATACCTTCCGGGGCGTCGTCGACCCCTCCGTCTATAAAGACTACGTGTTGACCATGCTCTTCCTCAAATACGTCAGTGACGTGTGGAAGGACCATTACGACCGCTACCAGTCTGAACACCCTGACAGTCCTGAACTGGTCGAGGCGATGATGCAGCAGGAGGCGTTCAAGCTGCCGGAATGGGCCAGCTTCGATGCACTGCACAAACGGCGGCATGAGGCGGGGAACGGTGAACGCATCGACAAGGCCCTCCATGCCATCGAAGAGGCCAATGGCGACAAACTGCGTGACGTGTTTCAGGACATCAGTTTCAACTCCAACAAACTCGGCGATGAAGAGCAGAAGAATGACATCCTCCGGCATGTTCTGGAGGACTTCGCCAAACCCGCGTTGGACTTGCGCCCCAGCCGTGTCGGGCAACTCGACATCATCGGCGGAGCCTATGAATACCTGATCTCCCGGTTTGCTGCCACGGCAGGCAAGAAGGCCGGTGAGTTCTACACCCCCGCCGAGGTCTCCGACCTCATGGCCCGTCTGGCAGATCCGCAACCGGGAGATCACATCTGTGACCCGACCTGCGGTTCGGCATCCTTGCTCATGAAATGCGGCAGGTTGATCCGCAGCCGGGGCGGCAAGGGCTATGCGCTTTTCGGGCAGGAGGCAATCGGGTCCACCTGGGCGCTGGCCAAGATGAACCTGTTTCTGCATGGGGAAGAGAACCACCAGGTCGAATGGGGCGATACAATCCGCAACCCCAAACTCCGCACCAAAGACGACGCGCTCCGGCACTTTGACATTGTGGTCGCCAATCCGCCGTTCTCGCTGGACAAATGGGGCGTTGAGGCCGCCGAGACCGACAAGTTCGCCCGCTTCCGCCGGGGTATCCCACCCAAGACCAAGGGGGATTACGCTTTCATCCTGCATATGATCGAAACGCTGAAACCCAAAACCGGCCGGGCGGTGGTGGTTGTGCCGCATGGGGTGCTGTTTCGCGGGTCATCCGAGGGGAAAATCCGCCGCAAACTGATTGAAGAGAACCTGCTCGATGCCGTTATTGGCCTGCCGGAAAAGTTGTTCTTCGGTACCGGCATCCCCGCCGCTCTGCTGGTATTTCGCAAACAGAAGAACGACGACACGGTGATGTTCATCGACGCCAGCCGGGAGTTCGTCTCCGGCACCAAGCAGAACGCTCTGGACCAGACCCATGTCGACAAGATCGTCGCGACCTATCGCACACGGGAGAGTGTAGACAAATACGCCTACCGCGCCACACGGGGCGAGATCGAAGAGAACGATTTCAATCTGAACATCCCCCGCTATGTAGATACCTTTGAGGAGGAGGAAGAGATTGACCTGATGGCCGTCCGGGCCGAGCGGGTGAAGCTAAAGGATGAACTGGCCGAGTTGGAAAAGCGGATGGCGGGGTATTTGCAGGAGCTTGGGTATGATTCCTGAAGGGTGGTCGATTGAAAAGTTAAACGATTTAGCAACAATCGAGCGCGGGAAGTTTTCCGCTCGTCCAAGAAATGAGCCTAAATTCTATGGAGGTGATCATCCGTTCGTTCAGACAGGAGATGTTTCAAGTGCCGCAGTCTACCTGAGAGAGCATAGTCAAACCCTGAATGATGCAGGGCTTGCTGTCAGTAAGATGTTTCCACCAAATACAATTCTAATGACCATCGCTGCCAACATTGGCGACGTTGCACTTACGGTTTACCCTGTCGCATGTCCTGATAGCGTGGTTGGTATTATTGAAAAGAAAGGCCGAGCAGATGCAAAGTGGTTGATGAATGTTCTCCAACTACAAAAAGAGGGCCTTGATCGTGCTGCCCCCAAACTTGCGCAAAAAAATATTAACCTTGGAGTTCTTAGGCCACTCCCCTTATTGACGCCCCCACTCTCCGAGCAGCGCAAAATCGCGGAGATACTTTCGACCTGGGATCAGGCCATTGAAACGACGGAACGCCTGCTGGCCAACGCCCGCACACAGAAACGCGCTCTCATGCAAACCCTCCTCACCGGCAAACACCGCTTCCCTGAATTTGAGGGGCAAGAGTGGAAAGAGGTGCGGTTGGAGGAGATTATGCGGGGGAAACGGGTAAAGGGAAAGATAGTGCCTACCAATGATTGCGGCATGGGTATCCCTTATATCGGAGCCACATCGTTTGATGGTAACTTTTCTGCATATACAGATGCTGAAAACGCTGTGCTTTGCGGCCCCTCGGAGCTCTTGGTCTTGTGGGATGGAGAAAATGCGGGCGCGGCAGCAGTGGGGTTGTGTGGAGCAGTATCATCCACTGTGGTCCGGTTCCGTTTCAAAACGGAGATAACATTAGCATCTTTTGTGTGTGCTGTGATCAAAATGTGCAATTACCGAATTCGGTCTGTTCGTGAAGGTTCTGGTATTCCACACATGCCAAAGGACTTTGCACATTGGTTTCGATTGTTACTTCCTCCATTGGCAGAACAAGAAAAAATCATGTCGGCTATAGACGCCGCTCAGGCTGAAATCAGTGCTCTTGCTCAACAAGCTGAAAAACTCCGCACCGAGAAAAAAGCCCTCATGCAACAACTGTTGACCGGCAAACGGCGGGTGGTGGTGTGACATGGCAGAGTTCTCGGATTACATCGTTTATGTGGATGAAAGCGGAGATCACAGCCTGACCTCCATCGACACGGATTTCCCGGTCTTCTCCCTGTCGTTTTGCGTGGTGAAAAAAGACGATTACCTGTCCCAGGTGGTGCCCGCGGTGCAGGCGCTGAAATTCAAATATTGGGGCCACGACTCCGTCGTTCTGCATGAGCATGAAATCCGAAAATCCAAGGGCGATTTCACCTTCCTGCTAACGGATAAGGCCATCCGGGAGGCGTTTTACGAAGACCTGAATCAAGTCATGGTGAATGCGCCGATTACCATCATTGCGTCTGTGATCGACAAGCTGAAACTGAAAGCGCAATACGCCACTCCCTGGAACCCATACGAACTTGCGCTGCACTTTTGCATGGAGCGGTTGCTGGGGTTTCTACTTGGAAATGGGCAGGCTGGAAAACGTGTGCATGTTGTGTTTGAGTGTCGTGGTAAGAGCGAAGATGCCGAGTTGGAGCTGACGTTTCGCCGGATTGTCGGCGGGGCCAACGGCTGGGGATGGGTAAAACGGGATTTTTCGGCAATGGAATTCGAACCTAAATTTGCCAAGAAATCCGTCAACTCAACGGGTCTTCAGCTGGCCGATCTCACCGCCAGACCGATTGCAATCAAGACATTACGACCGGAGCAGGCGAACCGGGCCTATGATGTGATCCTGACAAAGTTGGGTGAGATCAAGGAGTTCCCATGACCCGGAAAAGCAAAAGGGCACCAGTCCCCCAGCACCCTATCGCCGACCGGGTAATTCCCAATCCTTGTTTGGTATGTAGGAGATTTCCTACCAAAACGCAATTTTTTCCTTACAGGCGGTTCGCCAATGACCATTCCTCACGCCCCTGACACCCGCGAAGAAGCGGCTTCGAAGCTTCCGGCGTTGCATATGCTGATGGTGATGGGCTGGGAATATCTCTCACCCGCTGATGCCCTGGCCTTGCGTAGATCTGAACGCGCCGTGTTGTTGACACCGGTTCTGCGAGCGCGACTGAAGGCGCATCGGTTTACGTTCAAGGGGCAAACCTATCCGCTGTCAGAAGATGGTGTTGATCAGGTGATCCGCGAAGTCAGCGCGACCGGGCTCAACGCCGGTTTGATCCCCGCCAATGAAGCAATCTACAAGCATCTGACGCTAGGCGTCACAGTGACCGAGTTTGTGAATGGTCAGCGCACATCTATCACCGTGCCACTGATCGACTGGGCCGACCCGACTGCCAACACGCTCCAGGTCACCGAAGAATTGAGTGTTGAGCGCCCTGCGGGCATGGAACGGTATCGGCCTGATGTGGTCTGTTATGTGAATGGTATCCCTCTGGTGGTAATTGAGGCCAAGCGCCCCGTGTCTTCGAGCAAGGATAAGGCGATGGTTGACGAGGGTATCAGTCAGCATAATCGCAACCAGAAACCGGACGGCATCCAGAACCTTTACGCCTACTCGCAACTCCTGTTGTCGATCTCCGGCACTGATGGGCGCTATGGCACCACCGGAACCCCCAAGAAGTTTTGGGGGACGTGGACCGAAGAAGAGATCACCGAGGCCGAGATGCGGGCGCTAAAATCTGCGAAGCTCTCAGACACCCAGAAAGAGGCGCTGTTTGCGGATAAGCCCAAATGGATGCGGGACGACTTTAACCGGCTTCACAGCGATATTGTGTTGCCCACTGAGCAGGATCGGTTGCTCATTAGCCTGCTGCGACCTGACCGGCTGCTTGATTTCACAAGGCGGTTTATCTTCTTTGATCGCAAGCTCGGCAAGATTGCCGCCCGGTATCAGCAAGTGCAGGGTGCGAAGGCGATCCTGTCGCAGGTGAGTAAACAGAACCCCGATGGCAGCCGTGAGGGTGGTGTAATCTGGCACACCACGGGATCGGGGAAGTCCAACCTCATGGTGTTCCTGACAAAGGCGCTGCTGTTGGATGCGGAGCTTGCGGGGTGTCGGATCATCATCGTCACGGATCGGGTGGACCTGGAGAAACAGCTGGCCGCAACGTTTATGACCGGTGGCGCTTTTGGGTCTGTGGTGGCGACGAAAAAGGAGGGGGAGAAGTCCAAGGTGCAGTCGGGTCGTGACCTTGCCATGCGGATTGGGTCTGGATCGGAACGGATCATCTTCACATTGCTCCAAAAGTTCAATTCAGCTACCAAATTCCCGGAATGTAAAAACACCTCGGACAAGATCATCGTACTGGTGGATGAGGGGCACCGCAGCCAAGGCGGTGAGAACCACGAACGGATGCGACAGGCGCTTCCTAACGCGGCCTTTATCGCCTTCACCGGAACCCCGCTATTGAAAGAAGACAAGACCCGCAACAAGTTTGGTCCGATCCTTCATGCCTATACGATGCAGGATGCGATTGCAGACGGCGCTGTCACGCCATTGGTTTATGAGGAGCGGCAACCCATCGTAAATATTAACGATGTTGCCATTGATGCCTGGTTTGACAAGATCACCATGGGTTTGTCTGAGAAACAGAAGTCAGACCTGAAGCAGAAGTATTCCAGCCGTGGCCAGATTTACGGCGCAGCCAACCGCATTGATCTGATCGCCTATGACATCGCGATCCACTTCACAGAGAACTTTGCCAATCAGGGTTTGAAAGCGCAACTCGCGACGGACAGCAAGCTGTCTGCGATCCGGTATAAGAAGGCGCTTGATGAAACCGGCATGGTGACCAGCGCAGTGGTGATCTCCCCCCCGGATACCCGTGAGGGGCATGACGACACCGATGACACCAAAACACCGGAGGTGCAGACCTGGTGGAAAATGAATGTAGGCAGTGATCCTGAAGCCTATGAAGCGGATATAATTGAACGGTTCGGTACCGATGGTCCACCGGACATTCTAATTGTCGTGGACAAATTGCTGACGGGTTTTGATGAACCCCGCAATGCCGTCCTCTATATCGACAAGCACCTCAAAGGGCACAACCTGCTCCAGGCCATTGCACGGGTAAACCGTCTACATGAGGCTAAGCAGTTCGGGTATCTGATCGACTATCGTGGTATTCTGGCAGAGCTGGATACATCGATTCAAGATTATCAGGATTTGGCCTCGCAAACCCAAGCCGGATACGAGATCGACGATCTGGCCGGAACCGTTTCCAATGTTTCAGTTGAGTATAAGCGCCTACCGGGACTGCATGACGCCCTTTGGGCTATCTTTGCGGATGTCGAAAACAAACAAGACATAGAACAGTTCCGTCGCGTTCTGGTGCCACGGGTATCGGAAGACGATACCGGTCACAGCATTGACCAGAACCAGAAGGTGCGGGAAGACTTTTATGACGCGCTGACAGAGTTCGGCATGTGCCTGAAACTGGCATTGTCGTCCCGCACGTTCTTCGAGGACGGGGCCTTCGACGAGGGAACCATTCGACGATACAAACGTGATCTGCGGTTCTTCACCGAGCTGCGTGTGCAAGCCAAACGGGATGCGCAGGAAACCGTGGATTTTTCGGAATACGAGGAACAAATTCGCCGGATGGTGGATAAGCAGGTGATCGGCCAAGAGATCGTTGACCCTGAAGGCTTTATTCCCGTCGATACCCTCGGCCAGCCCGATGATCCTACAGGTTGGTCTGATGAGAAAACCCGCACCGAAGCCGATGTCATCAAAACCCGTATCCGAAAAACCATTGAGCAGGACCTAATTGATGACCCTTACGCCCAGCGTGTGTTTTCAGACCTGCTGAAAGAAGCTATTCGGGCCGCAGAGGCGATGTTCGATCACCCCGGTAAGCAGTATATTTTGTTCAAGGACCTGGAAGAGCAGGTAGCGACACGAAAAACGCCCGGCGTGCCTGATCGTTTCTCGGATCATCCAAAGGCAGCGGCCTACTACGGTGCCTTGCTGGATCAGCTGGGGGATGCCGTGCATCCCGAAGACAGCATGGTGCAGGAAGCGATGCATATCGACAGCACCGTTGATGAGGCTGTGCAGACCCACTCAATCAACCCCGGCAGTATCGAGGCCGAGATACGCAAAGCCCTCTTGCCCCGTTACTTCAAATTCTTTGGCGGCCTTGATGATGCAAAGGCTTTGATCGACCGGATCGTCAGGATCGTTCGGGCCGGGGCCAGCAAAAGATGACCGAGTTCGTGCTGGCATATGGCGAAGATCATATCCCTTACCGAGTCACCTATGACGAAAACCGTCGATCCCGTATTGCAATCCATGTTAATCCAGATGGGACGGTCGCAATTGATGCACCACCGGGATTTTCGGATGAAAGCGTCAAAGCCGCCGTCCAGAAAAGAGCTCGGTGGGTCGTAGGGCACGTCAGGGAGGCTAGGAAAAGATATGCCTATGTCAGACCCAAAGAATACACTTCCGGTGAGCAGGTGCTCTATCTGGGTCGCCGTTACATGCTCAAAGTCATCCCAACGAATATGAAACCCGCCCCCGCAAGACTGCGAGGCAATCGCCTGGAGGTCGAGACCTCAACCGGATCAAGAGAAGACATCAAAGGCCGGGTGCGGGCCTGGTATCGCGTCAGGGGGAGAGACTACCTGAGCCGCCATATCGACGCACTGACCAAAACACTGCCGTGGATTGAGAATGCGCCACCGTTCCGCCTGCTTGAGATGTCACGCCAATGGGGAAGCTGTTCGCCGTCCGGTGAGATCATCATCAATCCCCACCTCATCAAAGCGCCCCGCAACTGTATTGAGTATGTGTTGATCCATGAACTGGCCCACCTGAAGCACCACGACCACGGCCCTGCCTTCTGGAGGCTGATTGATGCGCATGCCGGTGACTGGAAAGGTGCAAAGCGCCAACTTGATGGGTTGGTCGAACTTCTCCTTTCAGAATAAATTTGATCGGGCTTGGCTAGAAACAACAAAGATCATACACCAAACTGTGTTGCGTAGTTGGTGATAGCCCTGAGTGGCAGAATATCATGGCGGTGTTCAGCACATTTTCAGTTTTTCGAGAAGGGGATATGCTGCATGAGAGAAGACATCCTCACCGCCTTGCCCCATTTAAAAGGATTTGCGTTCAACCCGCTGACCTAACTGATCCGAACGGGGGCACGGTAATTGAGCAAGCAGGTGTTGGAAGCGGAACTGAGTGCGTTGCTTGCTCAGTTCGCGTATTCGCAACCGTTTAACATGGCCCAATCACGTCAACCGGTGCGGATCAATTGCACATCTTCCGAAGGAGCCCAATTGCACGGCTGGAGCCTGTCAAAGGGAATGTCGCGATCACGTTACCCTGCTCAATGACTTCAAGCACGGAGCCCGCCATCAGCGCGGGTATCAATCCGTCATACCACATTGGGTAACGACCAAGATCAGACACCGACCCTTCGGCATTGCTTACCCGTTCAAACAAATAATCCTGTTCAAACTGGTCATCCATTCTCAACGTATACCTGGTCACCTCTCTTGGAAAGCACAACGGGCACGGGACAAACATGCTCGCTGTTGCATATGTTGATGACGGATTGAAAATCGTGCAGGACAGGGAGAATTGGTTCTTTCCAGAAACGATATACGCATACCGGTCGCTAAAACCCCATTGCCCATCTGGAACAAAGGTTTGTGGTTGGGGTGATGATCCACATCTGGACCATGAAATCGTACTCCCGCCCCATGTGATATTCACGCCGATATCGGTTTTAGAGATGGTCACCTGCTCACGGTATTCAGTCCCTTCGCCATTACAGAGAGCGGTGTAGGTGATGCCTACCCCGGTGCGGCTGGGGCGTGGCGAAGTTAGTTCACACCGGTTTTCAACGCCTTCAAGATATCCGTCCACAATTCCCACAGCACCGCCATCAAGGCCAAGGAAGTCCGCGGAGCAGGACCAATTATAACCGGTAGGTTGATATAGCCCATCAAACGGTGTCTGAGCCTGTGCGGCAAGGGAGAGACCGGCAAGTGTCGCGCCAGAAATGAGTATAAGGTGTCGGTTTGTCATCAAATGACCCCTGAAGTGTTTAATCAACAGCAGCACCAGATTGTCGCTCAATAATACGAATATCCACATCTTCGCGTGAACGACCAACACGAAACTCGTCATAAAAAGCCACAAGGGTTGGTTTGGGCGTATTGGGTTGAACTCTATCCCATCGTTTGGTCGAACTCCCGTAAATTCCACGTCGGAAATTTGGCCCGGGGTAAAGCGACGTGTCGGTTACGAACGAGATTGGTCCTGAATAGTCGCATCGCTGTTCACCATTGATCCAGATGCGCAGATACCCATCATCTCCAGTGCCGAAGTTAGTGTTTATAACGATGTCGGTCCAATGGCCACGGGCTTCATCTATGCTGAACAATCGGCATACGATTCCCCAGTTCCGAGATTTGCCCCAGCCTAAGCCCTCATTGGCGTCATCAAGCTGCACAACCACATCATGATTGCGGTTACCATTGCGGTAGGCTTCTCCCCGACCAATTTGCACAATCTTTACACTGGGCGGGTTGTATCCACCCATTTTCCACTGCCCGAACACATTCATCAGGCTGATGTTCGCGGGATAGGAATGCACATTTTGATTGTAGAACGACCAACCATACCAAATGTCTTTGCCAATCCGTGCTTGAGTGTTTTGTGGATTCAGGCGGATTTCGCTCCGGTATCGAGGGTTCGTGCAATCATCGCCTCCGCAGTCACCATCACGCAATTCATAACGTTCACTGACCAGGCCCGCCCTGACCGGCTCACCGTCAACAGAATACCTGAAGCCATGTGAATGGGGCATCAGGTTACGGCTATAGCCGTCGGGTACATTTGCACTTCGCAGCGCGGTAGGACCAACCGTCATGCAGGCAGACAAAAAAACGGCGACTCCGGTGATGCCCCAAACTTTCATGACC
>PDWJ01003934.1_pt1 | contig 13646 bp, 6 predicted proteins | sample 1430881 | NCBI WGS metagenome assembly PDWJ01 (sample SAMN01162460, study PRJNA174530) | Oral metagenome, whole genome shotgun sequencing project. | biome: Marine environment; feature: Marine mammal; material: Swab sample of the gingival sulcus; isolation source: swab sample of gingival sulcus... | reverse complement strand
CCACAGGCTGCCAGGCCGCCTCGCCGCCGCGGCCTGTGGTGGCGCCTGCCGCTCAAGCTCGTCAAGTGGCTCGTCGTCGCCGTCGTCGTCCTGCTGGGCGTGGTCTTGTTGCTCCTGCAGACGGACTTCGCGCGCGACAAGGTGCGCGAGCTCGTCCTCGACACCCTCAACGGCGGTATCCGGGGGCGGGTCGAGCTGGACCGCCTCGGCGGCACGCTCCCCTTCGACCTCACCCTCGAGGGGGTGCGCATCTTCGCTCCTGACGGGGCCCTCGCCTTGTCGGTCGAGCGCCTCGAAGCCGACGTCCACCCTTTCGACCTCATCGACCGGACCGTGCACCTGTCCGACCTGCGGATCGAGGCGCCGCGGGTCCGCCTCCTCGACGACGCCGGCCAGGTCGGCATCGCCCGCGCCTTTGCCCCGAAGACCCCGAGCCCGCCCGATCCGCAGGCCCCCGCCTGGACGGTGCACCTCGAGCGCATCCGCCTCGACGACGGGCTCGTCGATCAGATCTTCGACGATCCCGACGTGCGCCTGCGCGATCTCGCCGTCGACGTCTCCTTCCGCCTCGGCGAGCGGGGCCTGCAGTGGCGCGACCTCGCCGTCAACACCGGCGCCGAGGCCCCGCTGCCGCCGCGCATCACCGTGCGCTCGGACGGGCGCCTCGTCGGCGACTACATCGTCCTCGACCGCCTGGAGATCGACGCGAGCCCCCACCGGATGGTCGCCCGCGGGCGCATCGACGTGGCCACCCTGGCGACCCTGGAGCTCGAGCTCGAGACCGTCGACGTCGATCTCGACGCGCTCCCCGCCGGCCTGCTGCCGCCCGCGCTGAGCGTCGGTCAGGCCGAGCTGAGCGGCTTCATCACGCGCGCCGACCAGGTGACCTCGGCGACCCTGTCGGCCGCGTCGAACCTGGGCCGCCTCGAGCTCCAGGTCGGGCTCGACGACGTGGGCGCCGTCCCCAGCTATCAAGGGGCCGTGCGCTTCAGCGAGGTCCGCCCGGGGCTGCTGGGCCACGGTCTCCCCGAGGACTTCCTGGCCGATGGGGGGGTCACCTTTTACGGCGTGGGCGACCCCGCGGCGCCCGAGCGCTTCCACGCCGAGGGCGAGCTCATCGAGCGGGCGCCGAGCCCCGGCGGCCGCGTCGCCTTCGTCGTCGACCGCCCGCCCGGGCCCTCGAGGGGCCTCGCCGCCGCGGGCGCGCGCTTCGATGTGCGCCTGGACGTCGCCGCGCTGATGTTGGCTCCCTGGCTCCCCTTGGCCGGCGAGCCCGGCCTGAGCGCGCGGATCGATGACCTCGAGCTGGAGGGGCAGCTGATCGTGCCGCCCTCGGGGCCGGCCCGCCTCGTCCTCGGCGGCACCTTCGACCTCGGCGCCGAGGGGTGGCTGGCCGCCGCGGGCGAGGAGATCATGGTCCCCTTCGCCTATGGCGACGTCGATCTGCAGTGGGATGGCGAGCGGGCCCCCATCGGGCAGGTCTCTTTGAGCCTCGACGCGGCCCGCGTCGGCCAGCGCGAGGTGTCCTTCCTCGACCTCAACCTGGCGGTCTCCCACGGCAAGCGGCCAGGCGCCCTCAGGGTCCGGGGCGTCGCTGGCGCCGACGGCCTCGTGCTGGCGCGGGACGTGTCCTTCGGGCGGCTCTTCGTGCCCCTCGACCTCGAGCTCAGCCCCGGCGCGGTCTTCCCTCAGGGCCGCCTCGAGATCGACGCCAGCCAGGCGGTGGTCGCCGGGCAGCGGGCGGCGCAGGTCGACGGGGCCTTCCGCATCCGCCCCGCGCCCGGCGGGGCCCGGGTGGTCGGCGGGTGGTCGGCCAGCGGCTTGCAGGCGCCGGCCGGGGGCGCCCGGGTCGCCGGCGCGGTCGGTCGCGTGGACGCCTTCGTCGGCAAGCGCGGCGACGTCGAGGGTGACGTGGATCTGCGCCTGACGAGGCTGGCGGCGGGCGGCGGGGCACGCGCCTTCGGGGTCCAGGTGACCGCCAAGGTCGCCGCCTCGAGGGGGGCCGACGGCGGGCCGAAGGTCACCGGCAGCTTCGGGGCTCAGGGCGTCAGGGTCGGCGCGGACGTGTCGGTGGCGCGGGTCGCGGGGGACTTCGATCTGAGCCTGGCGGGGGGCGAGCCCGTCGGCGCCGTCACGGGCGTGAGGGCGACCGGCGTCGAGGCGGGCGGCCGCGCCATCGAGCGCGTAGATGCCAGCGCCAACCTCCAGCCGGGCGGGGCGGTGGCCTACGACGTGCGCCTTGACAGCGGCGCGCTGTCGGCCTCGCTCCTCGGGGTGGTCACCCTCCCGGTCCACGAGGGGCGGCGCCTCGACGCTTCCCTCGATCGTCTCGTGGTCGAGCGTCACGGTACCGGCCGGCGCAGGCGAGACACCGAGCGCCTCCTGGTCGCCGAGCAGCTCCGGTTCGTCGAGGGCGGGCTCCTCGAGGTGGGCGACATCACCCTCAGCGGCCCCAAGCTCGGCTCGGGCACCGTCGGCGCCCGCGGGACCATCGACCCCGCCACCGGGACCCTGGACCTGACCCTGGCCTCGAGCGAGGACGTCAGGATCGGCGAGTGGCTCGACGGGGCGCGCGAGCTCGGGGGGGTCGCGCTGTCGGGGCTGCCCTCGCTCGGCGGCCTGGTCAGCGTCGACGCGCGCCTGCGCGGCACCTTTGACGCGCCGGCCCTGTCGCTGACGGTGGGGCTGTCGCGCGGCCGGGTGGACGACATGAAGGGGCTCAGCGTCCTGGTCGGCGCGCGGGTCGCCGACGGCAAGATCAGCGCCGACCTCGGTATGACCTGGCACGACGAGGGGATCTATGTCGACGAAGCGCACGGCGGCCCGCGCGAGCGGCGAGGTGGGGGGCTGCAGCTCACGGCGACGCTGCCCGGGCGGGTGTCCCTGAGCCCGGCGGGGATCGCCTGGGATCAGGGCGGCGCCGTCGATCTGGTCCTGTCCGCCTGGGATGCGGATCTGTCGGCCTCCCAACGCTTCTTCCACGGCGTGCGCGGCGAGGAGCCGCCGTCGGACCGGCGGCTCGAGGGGCGCGCGCGGCTCGACCTCGTGGTCGGCGGGCCCCTGGCGCGACCCGCGGTGGCGCTCACCGGCGAGGCGGCCCCCCTGGCCCTCGGCGGGCTCCGGGGCGGGCGCCTGACCGTCGGCGGCAGCTCCCACGCGGACAGGACCCGCCTGGAGGTGAGCCTGGTCGAGGAGGGCGCTCAGGACCGGGTCGGGGCCAAGGCCGGCGTGGCGCCGCCGACGAAGCTCTTCGGGGTGCTGGTGGACGCCCCCTTCGACGTGGCGCAGGTCATCACCTCGGCGGCTCCGATGGCGTACATGCGCAACCGAGCCGCGACGCGGGACGGCCGGCTGCGGCTGCTGGTGCCGAAGACCCGGCTCGCGGCGACCCCGCTGGCGCCGCACCTGAGCGAGGCCCTGAGCGCGCTCAGCGTGGCCGTCGACTTCGACGCCAAGGGGACCCTGCGGACGCCGACCCTCGAGGATGGCTTCATCGCCGTCGACGGGCTGAGCTGGGAGGGCGTCGATCTCGCCGTGCGCCTCGGCCTGGCCTCCGAGGCGGCGGGCGATGTGGCGCTGTCGCTGGCGGGCTCGGCGCGCGGGCGCGAGCTCGTGTCGGGCAGCGCGCGGCTGCCCGATGTGGGGACGGTGCTCGTGGACCTCGACGACGCGCTGCGCATCCTCGAGGACCCGCGGCTGCGGTTGCTGGTGCAGACGACGCCGTTGCAGAGCGGAGAGCTGTGGGACCTCGATCCGGGGCTCGGCGAGCTCGCCACGACGTTCCTTCCGGGCGGTCGGATCCGCGTGGGGCTCGACGCGCGGGGCGCCCCCGGCGGGCCGACGGCGATGGTGCTGGGTCGGATGCGCGCCGGGCGGCCTCCGCCGCGGGGCGAGGACGTGGCCGCGGTCACCTCGGTGGTCCAGAGCATCGCCGACGACGTGCTCATCAAGGCGGCCATCGACGCTGAGCGGGTGACGGTGCGGGTCCGGCTCGATCAGCGCGCCGACTATCCGCAGTACCTGGAGCTGCGGGGGGAGGTGCCCGTCGGGACCGCCGCGCTGGTGGCGCGCCCTACGGCCGAGGGGGGCGCCGAGGCGGTGGTCGAAGAGGTCGTCGGCTCGCCGCGCTTTTCGGCCAGCCTGGTGGCCGACGAGTTCCGCCTCGACGGGATCGCGGGCGGCATGGACGCCGTGCTCGGGCCGAGCCGCGGCCTGATGCGCGGCAAGGTGGGCGTCGAGGGGACCGTGGACGAGCCGAAGCTGGCGGGATCGCTGGACCTGTACTTCGAGGAGCTGAACGTCGAGCCCATCGGCTTTCACCGCGATCATCTCACGGCGCTCCTGCTGATGTCCGGGGACACCTTGGAGCTGGCGCCCATCCGCCTCGAGGAGCAGGCGAGCGGCGGGGAGCCCGCCTTCTTCGAGCTGGCGATGAAGGCCGTGGTCTCCTCGCTGAGCGGCGAGGGGGTCGCCCTGGACGGCTACGTGGAGATGGATGACTTCGCGCTCCTGGACCGCAAGGACATGCGCGGCCGCTTCGACGCGCGGATCGACGTGGACGGGACCGTCGCCGAGCCCAGCGTCGTCGGAGAGGTCGAGGTCCTCAGCGCCTACCTCAGCCCCGATCTCGGCGGGCGCAGCGTCCGGTCGCTGGGCCTACCCAAGGACGTGACCCTCGTCAGCGGCGCGCCCGAGCCGCCGCCGGACCGGGCCGTGCGCACGGGGTTCAAGACCGGCGCCGCGATCGACGTGAAGCTGTCGATGCCGAAGGGGCGGGTGAAGATCGACAACGACATGCTGAACCTGTCGCCGTGGAGCGACCTGATGCGGGCGCGCACCGTCGAGGGCGAGTTGGTGCTGACGGGGACCGTCCATGTGCCCGACAAGCACATCACCCTCTATGAGCGCGAGTTCGTGCTGACCGAGGACTCGCGCGTCGTCTTCAGCGGCGACCCGAGCGTCGACCCGCTCCTGCGCGTGACGGCCAAATACGACATCTCCGAGGTCGACCTGAGCCCGCTCGGGTTGATCGCCACGGCCGAGTCGCGGGTCACCGTCGCCATCACGGGCAACGCCGGCAATCCGAAGCTGAAGCTGTCGAGCGACCCGCCGATGGACGAGTCCAACATCATCAGCGTCATCGTGATGGGCACGCCGGCGGGCCCGGGCGAGACCGAGGAGAACGCCCTGCGCACCCAGGTGGCCAACCTCGTCATCGGCATGGCGACCGGGCGGCTGTCGCAGCTGTTGACCTCGCAGCTGCCCATCGACACCTTCCAGCTCGACACCAGCGGCGGTGATCTGACTAAGAGCCGCCTGACCGTAGGCAAGCGCCTCGCCAAGGATCTCTTCTTCCGCTACCGGATGAACATGGGCGCCGACGAGAAAGAGGAGAGCGTCAATGAGTTCTCCGCCGAGTACCGCGTCGGGCCCATGACCCTGCTCGGCGAGTACGGCGACATCGGGGAGTTCTCCCTCGAGGCGCGGCTGCGGCTGCGCGACTGACGAGCCCCGCCGAGGTGACGCGGCCCCACCGGCGCGTGGCCGGCCCGGCGGCGAGCGCCGGCTCATCGTCGTCGCTCCTGGCTCGGGGCAGGTTGGCATCGCTGGCGGATGATAGCGTTCGACTCATGGCACGCCGACACAAGACCGAAACCCGACAGCGGCAGATCGTCGAGGCGACCCTCGCGCTGCTCGCGGACGCGCCCCTGGCGCAGCTGACGACGCGCCGGATCGCCCAGGCGATCGGGGTGACCCAGCCCGCGCTCTTTCGCCACTTTCGCTCGCGCGACGACCTGATCGTTGCGGTCGTGGCCCACGCGCGCACGGTCCTCGGCGGGGTCATCGAGGAGGTGATCGGCGCGGGCCCAGGCGTGGCGGTCCAGCTCGACGTCTTCGTGCGCGCGCTCTTCGGCTTCACCGAGGTCCATCCGGGCCTGTCGCGCCTGCTCTTCGGCGACGGCGCGGCCGGAGGCGGCAGCGAGCGCGTGCAGGCCGCCTTGCGCCAGCTCGTGTCGTTGCAGCGCCGGCTCGTCGCGGAGCTCGTCCGCAGCGGGCAGCGCACCGGCGAGCTGCGCGCCGACCTCGTCCCCGCGCGGGCGGCGAGCTTCTTCGTTGGGATGCTCCAGGGGCTCATCCTCCAGTGGGAGCTCGGGGGCCGTCAGGCCCCGCTGGTCCGCGACGCGCCTGAGCTCGTCCGGTTCTGGATCATCGGCGCCGGGGCGGACCCTGACGCGCCTGCGGTCCCGGTCGCCGCGACGGCCACGACGACGCCAGCCGGGCCGGCGCGCCTGCAAGTGCTCGACGCGCGCCCGATCCTGGACGGCGGGGACGATCCCCTCGACGCCATCCTCGCGGCCGTCGAGGCCGCGGGCCCCGGCGGCGCCGTCGCCCTGACGACGCCCCTGTTCCCCAAGCCCCTGCTCGCCTTGCTCCGAGGCCGAGGTCACGCCTGTGACGCGCGCGAGGCGGCGCCCGGTGTCTGGGCGGTCGCCGTCGCGGTAGCGCCCTGCGCGGCGGTGGTCGACCTGCGCGAGCTGCCGCCGCCGGAGCCCCTCGAACACCTCCTCAAGCGCACAGCGGCCCTCGAGCCCGGCGCGAGCATGACGGCCCGCACACCCCGGATCCCGCGCCTCGCGCTGCCCCACCTCGACGCCCGCGGGCTTGCCTATGCCCTCCATGAGGAGCCCGACGGCGCCTGCCTCGTCCATATCCAGCGTCCCGCCTGATGCGCGCGCCGATCCGCGCCGCGGGGCGCGCTATCGTCCAGGCGCCGCTGTCGTCGACGCCGGCCTCCCTCCAGTCCGCGCCACACCCGCATCACCTCGGCCTGCCCGGCCTCGCTCGAGACCCGGTGAGACCACCGCGGGCTCCACAGACCACCGGTGGCTTGGCGTGGGGTGGCCGTCGAGACCCGGAGCGTGGCGTGAGCTGCGGCTCGGCCTCAACCACCTCGTGCCATGCAGGAGCTGAGCGGGGTGAGCCGCTCAGGGCCGGCTACCAGCCGCACCGGTGGCCGGCGTTGTGGGTGTCCAGCCACGCCGACAGCGGCGCGAAGTAGTCGACGATGGCCGTGGCGTCCATCTCGCGCTGGCCCGTGACCTCCTCGAGGGCGTCGGGCCAAGGGCGGGAGGCGCCCAGGGACAGCAGCCGCCAGAGCTTGGCGCCGGCGGCCTCGCTGCCCTGGATGGAGCAGGTGTACAGTGGCCCCCGGTGGCCGGCCTCGCGGCACAGCGCCCGGTGGAGCTGGAACTGCAGCACCGCGGCGATGAAATAGCGCGTATAGGAGACGTTGGCGGGCACGTGGTACTTGGCGCCCGGGTCGAAGCGGCTGTCGTCGCGGGCGACCGGCGGAGCGATGCCCTGGTACCGCCGGCGCAGCTCCCACCAGGCCGAGGTGTAGCGCTCGGGCGGGATGGCGCCGGAGAAGACGTCCCAGCGCCACTGGTCGATGACGCGCCCGAAGGGAAGGAATGCGATCTTGTCGAGGGCGCGGCGCATCTGCTCGTTGAGCGTCGCGGCCTCGTCCAGCGGCGCCGGCGGGGCCAGCCCCACGTCCGCCAGGTAGCCCGGTGTGACCGACAGAGCGACGGCGTCGCCGATCGCCTCGTGGAAGCCGCCGTTGGCGCCCTCGTGCCACAGGCCGACCCGATCCTTGTAGGCCAGGTAGTAATAGATGTGGCCGAGCTCGTGGTGGACGGTGATGAAGTCCTCCTCGGTGGGCTCGATGCACATCTTGATGCGCACCTCGCCGCTCTGGGTCATGTCCCAGGCGCTGGCGTGGCAGACCACCTCGCGGTCGGCGGGCTTGTCGAACATCGACCAGCGCCAGAACGTGTCGGGCAGCGCCGGAAAGCCGATGGAGGTAAAGAAGCGCTCGCCATAGCGGACCATCGCCTCGGGGCCGACCTCCTTCGCCTCGAGCGCCGCCGTGAGGTCGACGCGCCCCGCGCCGGGGTGGGGCTCGACCAGCGGGTAGAGCGCGCTCCAGTCCTGAGACCACATGTTGCCGAAGAGGTGGGCCGGGATGGGCCCATCGGCGGGCACCTTGTCGGCCCCCCAACGCTCGGCGAGCTTGCGGCGCACGAAGCAGTGTAGGCGCGCATAGAGCGGCTGGACCTGGGACCACAGGCGGTCCACCTCGGCGCGCAAGGCGTCAGGCGGCATGTCGTAGCCCGAGCGCCACAGCTCGCCCACGTCGCTGAAGCCAAGCTCGCGGGCGCCCAGGTTGCCGAGCTCGACCAGGCGCGCGTAGTTGGCCTTGGACTCCGCGGCGGTGTCGTGCCATCCCGCCCAGGCGTCGACCAAGGCGTCCCAGTCGTCAGCGGTCGTCAAGACCTTGGACAGAGCGCCCAGGTCTCGGCAGTCGCCGTCGGCCTTGCAGTACTTGGCCTCGCCATAGTGACCCTCGAGGCGAGCGCTGACGCCGGCCAGCTCTTCGCGCAGCGCCGGATCGGAGGGGGCGGGCAGGGTGGGGCTCGCGCGCAGCAGGTTCAGCGCGCGCCTCGTGTCGGCGTCGAGCTCGACGTCGCGGAAGCTCGCCGCCCTCGGGATGGCCTCGGACATGAAGGCCATCAGCGCGGCGTTCGCCTCGGCCGCGTTCCGCTCGGTGTCTTGGGTGATGTGCGTGGACTTGATGTACTCGGCCGTCTCCAGGCGGGCCTTGAGCGCGTGAAAGCGCGCGTTGGCCTCGGCGAGGAAGCGGCGCGCGTCCTCGGCTGTCGGGGGCCCAGCGCTGGCGGCGGGGCAGGGGGGCGGCGCGTGCCCGCAGGCGGCCATCACGGCCGCGAGCGCGATCAGCGGTGACAGTCGTGGTGCCATCAGAGCGGCTCCTCATCGTCCCCGAAGGGGGTATGGTCGTCGGGGCCAGGCTCGTCCTGCTCGAGCTGGGCCAGGACCGTCATCTCCAGCAGCGACTCGGCGGCGACCTCCGACAGGAGCTCGTCGTCCTCGGCCTCGAGGTCCTCGAGGACCTCGAGGGCGCCCTCGGGGGCGAGCTGGCCCAGGGCGCCCGCGGCGGCGACCCGCACCCAGCGGTCGGTCCCGGGGTCTCGGGCTGCGGCCAGCGCGTAGGGGCCGGCCTCCTCGATCGAGGCTGAGCCCGCGGCGCGCAGGGCCTCGCGCACGATCTCCGGATCGTCGTCGCTGAGGGCGGCCATGATCTCCGCCTTGAAGTCCGAGCGCTGCCCCATGCAGAACAGCGCCGTGACGCGCCAGCGCTTGTCGCTGCTGGCCCAGGCCGCGCGGACGGCGCCCTCGACCCAGGCGCGCCAGTCCTCGTGGGGGCCGCGGATGGCGGCCTCGACCGCGCGCCGGCGGACGAGGGTCGGAGCCGCGGCGTCGCGGTAGAGGGCCTCGAGGGCTTCGCGCGCCTCGGTGAGCGGCGCCTCGTCCCGGGCCGCCTCGGGCTCGATGATCGCGCTCTGCCGCCACCGCTCGAGCACCGGCCCGAGGACGATGATCGCGTCGCCCCGGATCTGCGGCGCCCGCGTCGCGTCGGTCGCCAGCTCCAGGATCAAGGGGACGAAGGCCTCATCGCCGCTGCCAACCACGAGCTCCTGGGCCGCCTCTCGGGTCGCCACGTCGCTGGAGCACAGGCCCCGGCGGGCGATCTCGATGAGCTCCTCGGTCGCCTCCGGATGGGCCTCGGCGAGCTTGAGCAGGTTGAGGTGGAGGATCTGTTCGGGGGTCAGCTCGGCCGACATGATGGCTCCTGGCCATGAGTCCGCGGGACTCTAACCGATCGCACGCGGGGGCGCGGGTTTCCCTCGGCGCCGGCCGCGCTCCAGCCAGCGGCGCACCGCCGCGCACCGCCGCGCAACGACAAGGCGACAAGGCGCGAGCACCCACGCGGGCGCGCCCCAGGTCCGCCGCTATGGCGCGCGGCCTCTTGGCCCGCTTGGGCCGCCCGGCTGCCCAACGCGCTACCGGGGCAGGACGGTGAAGGCGTAGGTCTTCGAGTGCAAGCCCACGAAGCCGTCGCGGTCGATGGCCGTGACGCGCCAGAACCACTTGCCGGGGCTGAGGGCCTCGCCGACCAGGGTGCGGATGTACTCGGTCTCGGTGGACCAGAAGGTGTCGCTGAACTCGGCGTTGCGGGCGAACTCCACCCGGTAGCGGTCGGCCTGAGGGACCGGTCGCCACTGTAGGGGATCGCCGAAGCGGCGCTCGCCGAGGACCGGCTGAACGACGGCGGGCGCGACGAGCAGGGGGCGCGGGCGCTCGGGGAAGCCCGAGTAGTCCACCAGCGAGCCCTCGCCGGAGGCGACGAAGACCTGGCCCCGGCTGCCGGCCAGGTTCACGGTGCCCTCGAGGGTCTCGAGGCGGGTGACGCCCTCGTCGGCCAGGGCCAGCCGGAAGCGGGTGCCGCGGGCGCCGGCGATGGCGTTGCCGGTCACCAGGCGGAAGGGCCCGCGGGCCTTCGAGGTGCGCACGACCGCGTCGCCGCGCAGGACCTCGATCTGCACGCTGCGCCGGCGGTCGCTATCGAGGGTGACCTGGCCGATGCGTAGCACCGACTCCGAGGCGACGCGGACGCGCGAGCCGTCGACCAGCATGAGGACAGCGACGGAGTTCGAGCCCGTCTCGAAGTACTGGCGTGGGGTGACCGGCGCGCCGAGGGCCGCGGGCTCGAGGGCGCCGAGGCGGGCGCCGCTCCAGGCCTTGCCGCTCAGGCCCCAGACCTGGGCCACGGGGCGGAAGGAGCGCCGCTCGACGAAGGCGATCTGGACGCCGTCCGCCTCGCCGGGCAGGGCGGTGGGGACGACGGCGGAGATGCGCGTGCGCGCGATGCCGTGGGCGGCGAGGGTGTCGGCGACCGTCTTGGCGACCCCGAGCCCGAGGCGGCGCGCCTGAGCGTCACCGGCGACCCGCGCCGCGACGGTGATCGAGCGGATGGCGGGGCGCGCGACCAGCTCCTTGGCGATGGCCTCAAGGCAGGGGCCGGCCTCCTGGGCGAGCCCTTCGCTGACGGGCAGGTGATCGCCGATCTGGACGACGCCCGCTTGCAGGCTCAGGCCGCCGCAAGGTTCGGCGGCGAGGGCGCCCGGGCCGGCGAGCAGCGCGGCCGCGCTCAGGCTGGAGATGATGAGTAGGCGAGCGCGCTTCATGGACCGCCTCCCCCGCGAGGGTGACCGCCAGCGTCACGGGAGCCCCCCGGCCGCCGGCTCGTTCCGGTATTGCAAAATGCGGAACTCGACCCGTCGGTTCTGACTCCGCCCCTGTGCCGTAGCATTGTCGGCGATGGGGGCCGATTCGCCAAAGCCTTTCGCGACGACCCTGTTACCGGCGATGCCCTTGTCGACGAGATAGACGCGCACGGCATCGGCGCGGCGCTGGGACAGCCTTCGATTGTAACGCGCGGAGCCGATGCTGTCGGTGTGCCCTCCCACCTCGAGCAGCTCGATGTCCGGGCGCGAGCCCATCACGAGGGCGATCTGGTCCAGCAGCTCATAGCTGCGCCTTTGGATGATGTCCTTGCCGATCTCGAAGTAGACCTTGTCGGTGATGGTGATCGTGGCCGTCTCGTCGTCGACCCTGGCCATGGTCGGGACGCTGTCCGGGCAGCCGTCGGCGTCGTCGAAACCGTTGGCGGTCTCCGCGATCTCCGGGCAGCCGTCGTCGAGGTCGACGATCCCATCGGCGTCGTTGTCCGGATCGGGGCAGCCGTCGCTGTCCTGGAAGCCGTCGAGATCCTCGGGCTGGGTGGGGCAGGCGTCGACCGCGTCGGCGACGCCATCAGCGTCGGCGTCGGCGTCGGCGCGCTCGTAGCCCAAGGCGTCGCCGCGCGCGGCGTCGTCGGCCAGCAGGCCGCCGAGGGTGGCAAAGGTGGGGTGCGCGTCGGGGCAGCCGTCGTCGTCGTCGAGGCCGTTGTAGGTCTCGGGCTCGTTGGGGCAGACGTCGAGCTCGTCGCTGATGTCGTCGAGGTCGTTGTCGAGGTCGGCGCAGCGGTCGTCGTCGTCGAAGCCGTCGTAGTCCTCGGGGCCGTACACGCAGTCCCGATAGGTCGTGTAGCGGACGCCGAAGACCACGCGCAGGTCGGGCGCGCCGGGGCCTCGGGTGAGGCCCGCGCCGACCCCGGCCAGGACCGACAGATCCGGCAGCCCGTGCCACTCGAGGCCGCTGACGAACTCAAGGGGGGGCTCGTCGGGCTGGTTGGGCAGCTCGAAGCTGCCCGAGAACGCCGTCGCGACGCTGAAGGGCTGGTCGCCGAGGAGGAAGGACAGCTTGAAGCCGACGCCCCACAAGAGCTCGCGGGTCAGCTCGAGGTCGGCAAAGCGCGCGGTCGGGCGAAAGCGGCCGCCGGCGTTGAGGGTCAGCCGAAAGTAGCTGGCCGGCACGAAGTCCGCCACCAGGGTCGGCTCGATGGACACGTCACCGTAGCCCGCGAAGCCGTCGCCCATGGGCAGCTGCAGCGGCGCCGCGATGCTCAGCGCAAAGCTGCGACCGACGCCGATCACCTTGACCTTGGGCGTGACGCGGACGTCCCCGAGGCCGAAGCCCTCGTCGGGCCCCTCAAGCCCGGGGTGGCCGCGCCACGCGGGGCCGGCGGTGTGCATCCCGACGATAGGGAGCGTAATACCCAGCTCGAGGTGCTCCCACAAGGACATCGACAGCAGCAGGTCGAAGGCGGCCTGGGAGTCGAGCAGAGACACCTTGTCGCCCACGCCGTCGCGGTCGCCGAGCAGCGGCGCCTGGGCGTAGTTGAAGTAGAGCCCGCCCGACAGGGACAGGTGCCGGGCGGGGAAGCCGCCCAGGATGTCGAGGTAGTCGGAGGCGCCCGCGCCGGGCTTGAACTGCTGCACGTCGACGCCGCCCGCGCGAGGGGGCGCCGCGGGTGCCGCCGGCGCGGCGACGAGGGCCGACAGGCAGAGCAGGAGGACGAGCGAGGAGCGGAGCATGACGAGCCGCCTCGAGCGGTGTTGAGGGGGAGGGGACTGGCTCTCCCTATACACCCAAGGTCGGGTTGAAGTCATTGACTCCTCGCCCTGTGGGGGCGAGGGAGTCGCTCTCTATTTCTTGCCGAAGTCGAGCGCCGCCGGGTCGCCCGAGCCGGCGTTGGGCGGAGGCGGATCGCGGAAGACGACGACCATCGCGCCCAGCACGATGACCCCGACGGCGACGCCGACGCCCATCCCGAAGTCGTCGCGAAGCTGCCAGGCGACCACGCCCACGGCGATGCCGATCAGCAGCACGATGATGAAGCCGAGCTCCTTGCTCCGCTTGCTCTCCGCGAGGGCCTTGCCGAGGTGACAGTGCTTGTACTTCTTACCGCTGCCGCAGGGGCAGGGGGCGTTGCGGGGGATCGACTCGGCCATGGGGCGGGCTCCTGTCGGTCTGAACCCGGCACCCTACCACAAGCGTCTCGGCGCCGGGATGGGCGCCGCGCTCGCCGCGCTCGCCGGTCGCGGGGCGACCGCAGGTGGCGATCGAGCCGCCGGGGCCCTCGATGGGGACCTCCTCGCCCTGGTGATGCGGTCCGCACCACCGGCAGCGCGCGGTCGCGGGGTAGCCGCGCCACCGTGAGCCGCGCAGCAGCCCCAGCGGGCTCCCAGACTTGATTGGGACTCGAGGCGGCCGGTCGTGGTAGAGGCGGCCCTGGCCTGCTCTTACGTTCAGCAATGAGCAACGCCGGCGTGCACAAAATC
>PDWJ01004258.1_pt1 | contig 13649 bp, 11 predicted proteins | sample 1430881 | NCBI WGS metagenome assembly PDWJ01 (sample SAMN01162460, study PRJNA174530) | Oral metagenome, whole genome shotgun sequencing project. | biome: Marine environment; feature: Marine mammal; material: Swab sample of the gingival sulcus; isolation source: swab sample of gingival sulcus... | reverse complement strand
GAGGAAGTGGCTTATGCTTACGAAGAATTGAAAAAAGTAAGTCATCGTTTCACTATTGCGGCATCTTTTGGTAATGTTCACGGTGTTTATAAACCTGGAAATGTGAAATTAACTCCAAAAATCTTAGATAACTCTCAAAAATATATCGAGAAAAAATACGGAACAGAGGAAAATCCTGTGGACTTCGTATTCCACGGAGGGTCAGGTTCTTCATTAGAAGAAATTAGAGAGGCTATCGGGTATGGTGTAGTAAAAATGAATATCGATACTGACATGCAATTTGCTTTCACAGAAGGAATTAGAGATTATATGATAGAGAAAGTAGAATACTTAAAAACACAAGTAGGAAACCCTGAGGGAAGTGATTTACCTAACAAAAAATACTACGACCCAAGAGGTTGGTTAAGAAAAGGGGAAGAAACTTTCAAAACTCGTTTGAAAAAGGCTTTCGAAGACCTTAAAAATGTAAATACACTTTAATAAAAGTATTTGAATTTTAAAAGCCGTCCAAAATTTGGACGGCTTTTTTGTGATATAACACCCTTAAAATTAAAGCGTATTAATAAATTTCAAAAGTTGTTCTCGTTCTTTTTTAGATAAGTTCATAAACTCTTTTTTAGGTTTTTCAGCCTCGCCTCCGTGCCATAGAATAGCCTCCTCGACACTTCTTGCTCGCCCATCGTGAAGGAAAAAAGTATGTCTGTTAACCGTTTTTATCAAGCCTATTCCCCAAAGAGGTTGCGTACGCCACTCCCTACCATTTGCTAAAAAATCAGGGCGATTATCTGCCAACCCCTCCCCCATATCGTGTAATAACATATCGGAATAAGGATTAATGGTAATTCCTTCCATTTTAGGGAAAACCTCTGATTTCCCCACTTTTAAACCTACGGCGTGGCAACCTACACAATTAATTTTATGAAATAATACCTTTCCCATCATCACATCTTTATCTTTGCAATCTCTACGCTCTGGAACAGAAACGGTGGAAAGGAAAAAAGTGACATCATTTAAACCTTGTTGGGTAACCTCAAAACTTTCATCATTACCCGTAGGCAAATCTTTACATAAATCTTGCCCCTCTGGACAATTTTGATTAGGAAACATCGGCGTTGTAATCCCAATATCTTGATGAAAAGCCCCTGCTATCTGCTGTTTTAAAGTAGGTGAATTTGCTTTCCAACCAAATTTTCCAATGGTCTTTTTTTGCAATTGTACATTCCACACATAATTTGCTCTACCCGAAATTCCATCGCCATTAGTATCGTTTTCATCAGCCCTTTTTAAAATTTCTTCTTCCGACAAAGCATCGAGAAAACCTAAGCCAATCACCTGTTGCCCAATTCGTGGCGATAGCAATAAATCTGACGGCAAAGCCCCATAACGAGCATTCGTCAATGTATAAGTTGGTTTTCGTAATTCGTAAGGCGTTCCATCGGGATAAGTGCCTTTGATATATTCATAATTCAAATTGATATCTGCCTCGCCCTTCACCCTTAAAATTCCTTTATTTTGAAGTTGCGTACCATACCCTTTTACAGGCTTAGGAGCTCCGTTCTCATCTTGTCCGTGCACACTCAAACGCATCAAAAAACCTAAACTTTCCGTTCTCGATTTCTCAAAAGGCATTCCTCGTCCGTTTCTAATATGGCATATCTGACACGATTTTGAAACAAAAGTAGGTCCCAAACCGTCTAATCCTGATGTAGAGGCAGGAGCTGGTACCCAATTTGTTTTAAATAAGCGTTCGCCCAACTTAAAATCAATCTTTTGAGACCTATCCATTTCTGGCAAACGATAGCTAAACGCATCTGTATCAACAGAAAAAATACTAAATCTATCTACCAAAGCACTTTCTTTTAGTGACTTTTCTTCCTTATCAGAAGTAGTAGAATGGTCGCTTTTGCAACCGAAAAAACATAAAAAACAAAATCCTATGATTACTTTTTTCATATTTCAAAACAACGATATAAAATAATGTTTATAGTAAATTAGTCACCGTCGCCATCAGTTGATAATTCAAGGAAAGACAAAGCCCTTCTTAAATCGGTTAAAAATTCTTTTTGCTGTAAAAGTTTTAACTCTTTAAGTAATGTATCCACTTTTCCTCTTTCCGTTTTTACAGCCTCTGACAAAGGAATTTGAATGGCATTTATAGCCTTCTCGATTTTTTCATATCGTTCCTTAACGACCTTATTTAAGCCCTCGTATTTTAGGGTCGCCTTTACTTTTTTGTCAATTCCTGAAAAATATACTTTCTTGGTCATTGCTACATTTTCTCTAATCAAATCTAATGATTTTTTACTGTAAGGAGCCTCAAATTCTTTCTTGCGAATTCCTTTTTCTATTTTCGTTTCCCAAGCGTAATGAATAACATTATTCAAACCATTCATCAGCTGGTTAAAGGAATTATCCATACTCTCAATATCATCATCATTCGTGATAAATTTCGGTGCGTATTCTTCCCACGCCACTTTACGGTCGTTTATATCATTTATAAATTCATTCGTAATAAGTTGCAATACTTTTCGTCTTTTTTCACTCTTTAAAAAAGTGGCAACTGTCTGCTGGGCATCATCTTTATAAAGCAAGTATTCCAACCCGAAAAGCCCTTTCATATCCACTCCAAATTTGTCTAAAACATATTTTGGCGTAATTTCTTCCAGCGTAAGTTTTTCTATTTTATTTTCTATCCCCGAATTATTGATAGGAAATCCTGCTAAATACTCTAAAAATCGCCCTTTCTTTACTCTTCCAATATCAAAAGTGTAACATCTCGCCCAATCTTTGGCAACCTTAAACCATTGATTTCTCACTTTTTGCACATTTTCAACAGTAGCATTTGCTACAAATTCGTTGGTTAGCCCTTGCAAAGCAATCGCATCATTATAAAGTTTCGCCTCCTCTGGCTTAATGATTTGCTCATACATATTACGAATCATTTTCTTATCATCAAAAGGCTCATCTTTGTGACAACTCCACAAAAAAAGTCCTACAATTCCTAAAATCAATACTCTTTTCCCCATTTTCTATTTATTTTAAATCAATCTTTTTATAAAACACAAATGTAACTGATTTTTTCTATTATTTGGCACAAATTCATTATTTTTTTCTTACAAAACCGAACAATACTATTAAAATTCTGATTATACAAATATCGTTTTTAGTAGAGCAATAGCATGCTATTGCTCTACCCTATATCGCAGTCTCACACCTCATAATTTATATTATTTTTTTGTATAAAATCTCTTACAAAGAATTAATAAACTTCAATACCTGTTCTCGTTGGTCTTTGCTTAAATTCATAAACTCCTTTTTAGAATTTTCAGCCTCGCCACCGTGCCATAAAATAGCCTCTTCTATATTCCTTGCTCGTCCATCGTGCAATAAAAATGTATGCTTATTCACCGTTGGAATCATACCAATTCCCCAAAGTGGTTGCGTACGCCATTCTCTACCATTTGCTAAGAAATCAGGTCGGTTGTCTGCTAAATCTTCACCCATATCGTGTAGTAAAAAATCTGAATATGGATTAAAAACTGTTCCTGCTATCTGAGGTACCATTTCAGATTTTTCGACTTTAAAACCTATGACGTGACATTTAATACATTTCATATCGTGGAACAAGCCTTTTCCTTTTAACACATCTCTATCCCTTACATTTCTACGCTCTGGAACAGCTAATGTTGCTTGATAAAAAGTGATTTGTCGTAACCTTTCATCTGAAAAATCTATTTGATTTTCCATATTATTTGCCGTAACATAGTCATTACAATCCTGCTGTTCTGATGGACAGTTTTGCTTTGGAAATATCGAAGTACTCATTCCCATATCGCCACTTAACGCCCCTGCTATTTGTTGTTCCAAAGTCGGTGCATTGGCTTTCCAACCGAATTTTCCAATGGTCAGTTTATTGGCTCTTACATTCCAAACATAGTTGGCTTTCCCCGAAATACCGTCTTTGTCAGCGTCATTTTCATCGGCATTAGCCAATAATTGTTGCTCGGTCAAAGCATCAACAAAGCCAAAACCAATAGTTTGCGTTCCTACTCGTGGCGAAGTCATTACCCCTGCCAAACTTCCAAATTGCTCATCGTAAAACTCATAAGTTGGCTTTCTTAATTCATAAGGCGTACCATCAGGATATGTTCCTTTTATCATTTCATAAGTTACCCTTATTTTTGCCTCGCCTTTTCCTCCAATGGCATCAAGCCCTCTGTCTTGCAACTGACCTCCATAGCCATCTACGCCTTTTGGTCCTCCGTGACTGTCCTGCCCTGCCACGCTTAAACGCATTAAAAAACCTTTTGAAAGTGCTCCATTCGTATCTTCTACATCTGTTGATATTTCTAATGGCCTTCCTCTTCCATCTCTAAAATGGCAATTGGCACAGGCTCTCGCATTAAAACGAGGTCCTAATCCACTTGATTCAGAAAAAGTCCTCATAAACAGTCTGTCTCCCAAACCAAAATCAACTCTTTGGTCTCGTTCCATATAAGGAATCAACATACCAAAAGCTTGATAGTTATAAGTGGTCGTACTAAACTTACCTATCGGAAGTTCTTCGCCTTTTTGGTATTCATAATACGCTTTTTCTACGGAGCTACATTCTTCATAGTCCTCCTCTTGACTACAACTACTCACGAGAATAGCCAAAAAAATAAATTTAAAAACTTTCTTGTTCATTGGTATTGTTGTATATTGTTTTGTTAGGACAAATGTAGCAAATTTATTTAGACAAAAAAGAAACTACCCTAAAAAATTAAGGTAGTTTCCATAAATATTCTTTTTATCAAGAAAATAAATAGATTATCTATCTACATCTGATGGCTCATAAGACTCTCTTGTAGGAGTTGTAATACCTAATTTACCAGCACTTTCTTTGATAACATTTCCTAATTCTTCTAACAAATCAGCTGCTTTAATAACTACTCCAACATTTCCTTTACCTTCTTCCAAAATCATTTGGTCAAATGGAATTCCTGTTTTTGCTCTTGCATCAATAGCTTTAATAGCAGTCCACATTTCATTTGTTTTAGCCTCTAATTTCATTCCCTGCTTAGCATCTTTTGCTTTTACTAAGTCAATGAAAGATGTTCCTTTGATAGAACCATATTGACCTTTTAATACATTTACGATACCTTTTGCATTTAAGTACACATCTCTGTGTGTATTATCAGAAAAACAAGAATGCTCATCTTCTTGACCACACTCTTCAAATCCTCCTGTACCATAAGCAGGAACTAACATTCTTTCGTTAGATAATTCTGCCATCGCTAAAAGCTGAGGCCCTGAAATGATATTCTTTAAAGCCTCTTTTTCTGGCAAAGCCATAAATACTTTATAATAAGTACCTCCTTCTGCCCAAGTATCAACTAATTCTTTTAAGTCATCAACTAATAATTGAGTAACTACTTTTAAATACGTTTTTCTTCTTTCAGCTCCTTTTTTTGTTGTATAATCTTCAACAGGACGCCAACCAGAAGTAGTATTTTTAGATAAATCTTCCTTATTTGTAAAAGGTGCAGGTCTTTGGTCATCTTGTCCCCATAATAAGAACTCAATAGCGTGCCAACCTGTACTTACTGCTGCTTCATCACTACCATCTCCTGCTTCGTTCATACCAGCCAATAATTCTTTTGTAATAGGCTTATCACTACCAATGATACTTTGTGAATAAATCCCATCTTTACCAGTATAATCTGTGTAAGTTTTTACATAATCAATATAAGCTTCATTTAATGGCCAAGCATTGATTTGTCCTTCATTATTTAATGCCCAAGGCTCATTACTTTCCGAATCAATAGGACCATTAGAACCTCTAAATACCTCTGATTCTCCATAAGGCTCACGTGCATCTAACCACGCTCTTTTTGCTTTTTGCATATTTTCAAGAGTAGGTTTTTCAACAAAAGCATTAATTACACCTTGCATTTTTACGGCTGCATCATAACTATCTTTGTAGTTTTGATATACCATTTTAGCATAATTTTTAATAATTTCTTTTCTGTTTTCAGTAGTTGGTTTTACAACTTTCACTGAATTTACATCTGGTTTTACAGGTGAATCACCCTCTGTTTTACACGCTTGAAACGCAACAATTGCAAATGCTGTTACTAACGTCATTTTAAATAAATTCTTCATAAACTTATGATTTAATTAATTAATATTTTTGTTATTTAGATTTAATAAAAATCTTTTGCAAAAATATTTTACCTTTTTAAATTACACAAATTTTATTTAGATTTTTTTTTAACAATTTTATTTTCATAATTAATCATTAATTTTGCATTTATGAAAACAGCAATAGTCATATTAAATTGGAATGGTCAAAAATTATTAGAACAGTTTTTGCCTTCAATTATAAATTTTAGTAAAAATTCTGAAATTTATGTTGCAGATAATGCCTCAACCGACAATTCTATTGAGTTTATCAAGCAAAATTTTCCAATAGTAAAAATTGTAAAAAATGATACAAACGGAGGTTACGCCAAAGGTTATAACGATGCTTTAAAACATATAAAAGCCGATATTTATTGCTTAATTAATTCGGATATTGAGGTTACTGAAAACTGGCTCTCTCCTATCTTGACTATTTTTAAAAATGAAGAAAACACAGCAATTATTCAACCTAAAATATTAGATTTCAAGGATAAAACAAAGTTTGAATATGCTGGTGCTGGCGGTGGATTTATTGATAAATTTGGTTATCCGTATTGTCGTGGGCGAATTTTTGACACCATAGAAACCGACAACAAACAATTTGATGATATTTCGGATATATTTTGGGGTTCGGGAGCGTGTTTTTTTATCCGAAGTGCTATTTTTCACAAACTCGGAGGTTTTGACGAAGATTATTTTGCTCATCAAGAAGAAATTGATTTGTGTTGGCGAGTAAAAAATTTAGGTTACGATATTAAATATGTAGGGAAATCCGTAGTTTATCACGTTGGCGGTGCAACTTTACAAAATATAAATCCGTATAAAACGTATCTCAATTTTAGGAATAGTTTATTAACACTTTTAAAGAATTTACCATCAAATTCGGTATTTTTTATTATTTTTTCTCGCCTTATTTTAGACGGAATTGCAGGAATTAAATTTGCTTTTTCATTTAAATTTACTCATACTTTTGCTATTATCAAAGCACATTTTAGTTTTTATGCCAATCTGTTTAAATTTTTGAAAAAAAGAAAGCAATTAACACAAAAACAAAACTACTATAATGTAAAATCTATCATTTGGAATTATTTTGTTTTAGGTAAAAAAACATTTGATAGTTTGTAAAAATTGTGACACGAATTAACACAAATTTTCACAAAAATAAGTTATAATTTCACGGAATTACGACAAGTCGTAAAAATTAGTGAAATTTTTTAGTTACTAATTCGTGTTATTTAGTGAAAATTAGTGTCGTTAAATTGTTTTTATAGGCTTTAATTAATTCTTATTTTATTTGAAAAATATTTTAGTTACTCATATCTATTGTTTATATTTGCGTCCTTATAAAATGATAACTGATTTATGTTTAACAATTTAAGTGAAAAATTAGATAAGGCGTTACATACGCTTAAAGGACACGGAAAAATTACAGAAGTCAATGTTGCTGAAACTTTAAAAGAAGTTCGTAGAGCCTTACTTGATGCCGATGTCAATTTTAAAATAGCAAAAGAATTTACTAAAAGAGTTAAGGAAAAGGCTCTTGGACAAGACGTATTAACAACCTTAAACCCAGGTCAGTTAATGGTAAAAATCGTTAAAGACGAACTTACCGAACTTATGGGGGGTGATACCGTTGGGATTAACTTAAAAGGTTCTCCAACAGTGATTTTAATGTCTGGTTTGCAAGGTTCTGGTAAAACGACTTTTTCGGGTAAATTAGCAAAATATCTTAAAACTAAAAAAACTAAACAAGTTTTATTGGTTGGTTGTGACGTGTATCGTCCTGCAGCGATAAATCAGTTGCAAGTAGTTGGGGAACAAATTGGCGTGGAAGTTTATGCCGAAGAAGGTAATCCAAATCCTGTTGAAATTTCAAAAAATGCGGTTGCTTACGCCAAATCAAACGGAAAAAATGTTGTAATCATAGATACCGCTGGTCGTTTAGCAATTGATGAAACGCTAATGACCGAAATTTCTAATATTCATAAGGCTGTAAATCCACAAGAAACTTTATTTGTTGTTGATTCAATGACGGGGCAAGATGCTGTAAATACAGCGAAAGCCTTTAACGATTTATTAGATTTTGACGGAGTAATTTTAACAAAATTAGATGGTGATACTCGTGGTGGTGCAGCGTTATCAATTAAATCGGTAGTAAATAAACCTATTAAATTTATAGGTACGGGTGAAAAAATGGACGCTATTGATGTGTTCCACCCTGACCGTATGGCTGACCGAATTCTCGGAATGGGTGATGTTATTTCGTTAGTGGAACGTGCCCAAGAACAATACGACGAAAATGAGGCAAGAAAATTACAAAAGAAAATTGCTAAAAATCAGTTCGGATTTGATGATTTCTTAAAACAAATCAACCAAATCAAAAAAATGGGGTCAATGAAAGATTTGGTTGGAATGATTCCAGGGGCAGGAAAAGCGTTAAAAGATGTTGATATTGACGATGATGCATTCAAAGGTATTGAGGCAATTATCCATTCAATGACACCAAGCGAAAGAAGTAAACCTGCAATTATAAATGTAAGTAGAAAAAAACGAATAGCAAAAGGTTCTGGAACTTCTATCCAAGAGGTTAATCAATTAATGAAACAATTTGACCAAATGAGCAAAATGATGAAAATGATGCAAGGCGGTGGCGGAAAACAACTAATGAGAGCAATGCGTGGAATGAAATAATTTTATAAAGAGTAGTATTAAAATTAATATTACTCTTTTTTTTGAAAAATATTTAAAAATAAAAATAACATTTATTACCTTTGGGGTAAATTTAAAAACTATTAAATTATGATTTTATTAGACGGAAAAAAAACATCAACAGACATTAAAAACGAGATTGCTGTTGAAGTTGCTGAATTAAAGAAAAGTGGAAAAAAAGTTCCACATTTGGCTGCTATTATCGTTGGTGATAATGGAGCAAGTATAACATACGTAAATGCAAAAGTAAAAGCCTGTGAAAAGGTTGGTTTTGAGTCATCGTTAATTCGTATGCCAAAAGAAACAACCGAAGAAGAATTGTTAAACAAAATTCACGAATTAAACACAGACGATAACGTTGATGGATTTATTGTACAATTACCTTTGCCAGACCATATTGACGAGCAAAAAGTAATTATGGCGGTTGACCCTGACAAAGATGTTGATGGCTTCCACCCTACTAACGTTGGAAAATTAACGTTAAATTTACCTACATTTATCTCGGCAACACCTTACGGAATAATGGAATTATTAGACCGATACAACATTGAAACAAGTGGAAAAAATGTTGTAGTTTTAGGTCGTAGTCATATTGTTGGTAGTCCGATGAGTATTTTGTTATCTCAAAAACGTAAAAAAGGAAATGCTACCGTAACTTTGACACATAGTCGTACTAAAAATTTAAAAGAAATTACAAAAGAAGCAGATATTATTGTTGCTGCGATTGGTATTCCTGAGTTTTTAAAAGGCGATATGGTAAAAGATGGAGTTACAGTTATTGACGTAGGAATTACAAGAATTGACGACCCAAGTAAGAAAAATGGTTTCCGTTTAGTCGGGGACGTTGCTTTTGACGAAGTTAGTCCTAAATGTTCTTATATTACTCCTGTTCCAGGTGGTGTTGGACCTATGACTATCGCAATGCTTATGAAAAACACTTTATTAGCATTAGAAAGAAAAATAAAATAGTGATACTAATTTAACTATTTACGGTGCAAAAGTTAAACCTCACAGAAATCTGTGAGGTTTTTTTTGGTTTTATTTTTTAAAATATTACGCTCTGTAATTCTTAACAGCCTCAATAAAAGCCTCTGCATTTTCCAAAGGAATATCAGGTAAAATTCCGTGACCTAAATTTACAATATATTTATCTTTCCCAAATTCGTCAATCATTTGTTTTACCATTTCCTTGATTTTTGCAGGAGAAGAATACAAACGAGTTGGGTCTAAATTTCCTTGTAAAGTAATGTTATTTCGTGTTAAATAACGAGCATTTTTAGGAGTAATTGTCCAATCTACACCCAAAGCCGATGCGTTAGAATTTGCCATTTCTTGCAAAGCAAACCAACACCCTTTTCCAAACGCAACTACTGGTGCATCATCTTTTAAAGCCTCAATAATTTGGTTGATATATTGCCACGAAAACTCCTGATAATCAACAGGTGACAACATTCCGCCCCACGAATCAAAAATTTGTACAGCATTACAACCAGCCTTTACTTTTTCTTTTAGATAAGCGATTGTTGTATCTGTTATTTTTTGTAACAACTGATGTGCTAATTCAGGTTGTGTAAAACAAAATTTCTTCGCCTTGTCATAAGTTTTACTTCCTTGTCCTTGAACACAATAACACAAAATCGTCCAAGGCGAACCTGCAAACCCAATTAATGGAACTTCATTATTTAATTTCTCTTTGGTCATTTTTACCGCATCTAACACATAACCCAAACTCTCGTGGATATCAGGAACGATAACATTATCAATATCTTTTTGACTTCGTACTGGATTTGGCAAATAAGGTCCAAAATTTGGTTTCATTTGCACCTCAATGTTCATCGCTTGTGGAATTACCAAAATATCCGAAAATAAAATCGCCGCATCCATTCCGTAACGTCTAATCGGCTGAACCGTAATCTCTGATGCTAATTCAGGTTTTTGACATCTTGTAAAGAAATCATATTTCTTTTTGAGTTCCATAAACTCTGGTAAATATCTACCCGCCTGACGCATCATCCACACTGGCGGACGCTCAACTATTTCGCCCTTTAAGGCTCTTAAATATAAATCATTTTTTATCATAATTGTTTGAAGATAATTTCTTTATCTATTTTTTGAGTTTTAATAATATGAAAAGGCTGTGTAAATGCCATTGTAACAATTCCTTTTGGACTTGTTTTTTTATACGAACAAACAACCTTATTCCCCACTTTTTTTAATGATATAACTTCAATGTTGTAACCTCCTGTACTATGTTTTTCATCAACAACAGCAATAAGTGTTTCTTTTGAAAAATTAACATTTTTCAATTTATTTTTAAGTTCATTAAACTTAAAATCATTATACGAATTAATAACATAAAATCCTTTTTCAGAATCATTAATTTGATAGTTTCCTTTCAATATGGTTTGAAATTCAATTTTATTTTTTATTCCACTTTTGCCATTTTTTTGAGGTGTAGCACAAGACATTAATCCTAACATTAAAATTATATATATTTTCATAACCTACATTTTAGACACTACTTTCATCGCCTTATCTACTGCTTTTTCAATTTTTGCAATATCCTTTTTAGTTAATGCCGATGACAAAAACCAACTTTCAAATTGCGACGGCGGTAAAAACACACCATTTTCAATCATTGTCCAAAAGAATTTTGCAAATTTGTCGGTATCACAAGTTTGTGCATCTTCAAAATTTGTTATTTCTTTTTTATCTGTAAAAAACGGATTTAACATTGACCCAAAACGATTTACTAAAACATTCACACCATATTTTTGTGCTTTTTCTTCTAAAATCGTTTGAATTTTCGCTCCAATTTTTTCAAATTCTTTATACGGATTTTGCTTTTTAAGTTCTGTTAAAGTTGCTATTCCACCAGCCATCGCCACAGGATTTCCTGACAATGTTCCTGCTTGATACATCTCTCCAAGCGGTGCTACGTTTTCCATAATTTCATTTCTTGCTCCGTACGCTCCAACAGGAAAACCGCCTCCGATAACTTTACCCAAACAAACGATATCTGCCAACGTTCCTAAAACCTCTTGTGCTCCTCCAAATTTTGAACGAAAACCAGTCATTACTTCATCAACGATTAAAACTGCTCCGTTTGCGTGTGCTAATTCTTTTAATTCCTTTAAAAAGTTTTCTTTTGGAAGTACAACTCCCATATTTCCTGCAATCGGCTCAATGATAATTCCTGCGATATCGTTGTGTTTTTCAAAATGTGCCTTTACGCTGTCAATATCGTTATAATTTGCTATTAGAGTATTTTTTACAGCACCTTCTGGAACACCTTTACTTGCTGGCAAACTCAATGTTGCTAACCCCGAACCAGCCGAAACCAACAACGCATCTTGATGTCCGTGATAACAACCTGAAAACTTAATGATTTTATCACGATTTGTATAAGCACGAGCCAAACGAATAGCACTTAAAACCGCCTCTGTTCCTGAATTTACAAAACGAACTTTATCCATATTCGGGAACGCATCACAAACAATTTTTGCAAGTTTTATCTCGTTTTCTGTTGACGCTCCAAATGAATAACCATTTCGTAAGGCTTTGGTTACCGCTTTTTGCACTTTTTTATGACGATGACCTAAAATCATAGGGCCATACGACTGCACTAAATCTACGTATTCGTTTCCGTCATCATTTTTTTATATTTTGTGTGCTAAGTTTTAATTATAAACTTTATCGTTAATTATCTTTTGTAAAAGTTTTACTGTTTTACAAGCTTATAATTTTCAGCTAATTCCCCTTTTATTTTTTGTCCGTCTGATAAAATACTTAAAATTTTACCTTCAATGACAAATTCTAATTTAGGTTCATTATTTAGCATAAACCTATTTACTTTTTCTGATGGTTCTTTTGCCTCAAATAAGATAATTTTTCCTTTTACTACATTTACTGGTGTTTCTCTTTCTTCTAAATACTTTTGATGTAATTCGTAAGTTAAATCTTCGTTTACAATTAATTTTGTTTCAATTCCTGAACAAGACGCACAAGGTAAAACACCTTTGTAAACACCTATAAAATCAATATTTTTATTGTTTTTTAACTCCTGTTTTACTTCTTGTTTTACCTCTGTTTTTGTTTGATTTTTTTTATTCGTTTTACACGAAACAACCATTAAAAGTACTGATAATGCTACTATTATTTTTTTCATTTTCTTAAATTTTTATAATGTTATCTACTTAAAACTTTCGCAACTTCCTTAGCAAAATACGTGATAATAATATCAGCTCCTGCTCGTTTCATTGATAAAAGGCTTTCCATCATAACACGCTCTCCGTCAATCCAACCTTTTTCGGCAGCAGCTTTTACCATTGCATACTCGCCACTTACGTTATAACAAGCGATTGGTCGGTCAAAATTATTTTTTAAATCTCGGATAATATCCAAATACGACATCGCAGGTTTTACCATTAAAATATCTGCTCCTTCTTCATCATCAAAAGTTGCTTCACGTAAACCTTCATCTCGGTTTGACGGGTCCATTTGATAGGTTCTTCTATCGCCAAAACTCGGTGCAGAATCGGCAGCATCACGGAAAGGACCATAAAATGCCGATGCGTATTTTACAGAATAACCCATAATCGGTAAATTTGGATAACCTGCATTGTCTAAACTCTCGCGTATCATCGCTATTGTTCCGTCCATCATTCCCGACGGAGCAACCATATCAACTCCCGCTTTGGCGTGTGAAATCACTTGTTTAGCAATATTTACAAGCGTTGCATCGTTATCTACATCGTGGTTGTGCAATACGCCACAAT
>PDWJ01007997.1_pt1 | contig 13655 bp, 10 predicted proteins | sample 1430881 | NCBI WGS metagenome assembly PDWJ01 (sample SAMN01162460, study PRJNA174530) | Oral metagenome, whole genome shotgun sequencing project. | biome: Marine environment; feature: Marine mammal; material: Swab sample of the gingival sulcus; isolation source: swab sample of gingival sulcus... | reverse complement strand
CGTGGATCAAAAGCTTCCCTGATCCCCTCACCGATGAAGGTGACGGTCATCAGCGTCACCACCAGGGCGGACACCACAGCTGCGGAAATCCACCAGGCTTCCATGTTCTGCCAGCCCTGGGATAAAAGTTCTCCCCAGGATGGCGTGGGTGCAGGCAGACCAAAGCCGAGGTAATCCAGGGAGGTTAAGGCCACAATGCCGCCGGAAATGGCAAAGGGGGCATAGGTGACGATCACGGAAATGGTATTGGGGATAATGTGCCTGAAAATGATCCGCATGTGCGATGCGCCCAGGGATCGAACCGCAAGAATATATTCACGTTCCTTTTCCCGGTAGGTCATGGTGCGCATGACCCAGGTAATGGAGATCCAACCGAAAAAGGCCATGATCAGAATCAGGATCATGAAGCTTGGCACGACAATGGAGGAGACGATGATAATCACGTACAGAAACGGGATATTGCTCCAGATTTCTATGACCCGCTGAAAAAACAGATCAAATTTTCCTCCGAAATACCCCATAGCACACCCTATAGATATCCCCACACTATAATTAAGAAACAGCAAGCCCAGGGAAAAAAGAATGGCTGTGCGAAATCCGTACACAAGGCGGGCAAGTACATCGCGCCCGACGTTGTCTGTGCCCAGGAAATGACGGCGGGAAAAAGAAGGCGGAAACGGTGGGTATTCATTAAGGCGCAGGTCATTTTCACAGGGATCATACGGTACCGGCGGCATGATCACAAAGCCTGAGCCCTGCCTGGCCATTTTCTGTTTCAATTCCCGGTAATTGGTCTCATAGGAATAATCCAGTCCAAAGATTTTTCCCGGGATCATATCTGTGTAGGTGGGAAAATAAAATTCACCCTGATAACAGACCACAAGGGCCCTGGAGTTAATAAACACTTCGGCAAAAATGGAGATAAACATCAGAACCAGGAGAATCACAAGGGACCAGAATCCTCTTTTAACACGGCAAAAGCGCCGCAACTGTGCCTTTGTCACCGGATTCAATACTGCCATGCGGCACTCCTATTTAAATCGAACCCTGGGGTCAACGATCGCGACACACACATCAGACAAAATATTTCCCACCATAAACAGCAAGGATGAGATCACAAGTATCCCCATCACCACCGGGTAATCCCGGTCCAGAATGGACTCATACCCCAAAAGCCCCATCCCGTCGATATTAAACACCTTTTCAATGAGAAATGATCCCATCAGAAGAATGGAAATATTGTTGCCAAAACTGGTGGCAATGGGGATCAGGCTGTTACGAAGGGCATGGCGGAAGATCGCCTGTTTAAAGCTTAACCCCTTGGCAATGGCCGTACGTACGTAATCTGCAGCCAGGTTATCCATGAGCGTATTTTTCATTAAAAGGGTCATGACGGTAAAGGAACCGATGACATAAGACAGAAGCGGCAGTACGGTGTGCCATGCCACATCCCTTATTTTTTCCCAGGGTGTCATATCTGGAAAATAGTCGGATGTAAGTCCGCCCAGGGGGAACAGATCCATGCGGGAAGCAAAAACCACCAGGGTCATGACACCGGCCACCCATCCCGGAATGGCGTAGCCTGTAAAAATAATTCCGGAGGTTATATTATCAAACCCGCTGTTGTGGCGTACGGCCTTGGCCACGCCCAAGGGGATACAGACGCCGTAGATGACGACCATGCTCAATACCCCGAAATAAAGGGATATGGGAATACGCGCCTTAATCATCTTCCACACCGGATCCTGGTACCGGGTGGAGCGGCCCAGATCCCCCTTGAGCACCTTGAAAAGCCAAATGCCATAGCTCTGGAGCACAGGCTTGTCAAATCCGTAATAGGCTTCAAGTTTCTTGATCTGATCCCCGGACAAAGGCTGGCCCTGGCCTGCCTGGGCCTTGGAACGGCCCCCCTGCTCTCCCATCTGCATGGCCCTGGTTTCGGCAATGATGCGCTCTATGGGGCCGCCTGGGACAAAACGGGTGATGGTAAACACCATAATAGTGATGCCGATGAAGGTGGGGATCACCAAAAGGAGCCGTCTGATAAAATACGCAGTCACAAGCTGGCGACGGTCTCAAAGACTGATTCCAGGGCCTGGTCCAGGAATTCAGGCCTGGTGCCCCCGGCCTGGGCCATGTCCGGCCGGCCGCCGCCGCCGCCGCCCACAATATCGGCAGCCGTTTTAACAATATTGCCGGCCTTAAAGGTCTTGGTCAAATCCTGGGTAACCATGGAAATAAGCAATGCTTTGCCCTTGGATTCAGCACCCAGCAACAGCACGCCCGAGCCCAGCCTGGTCTTAAATTTGTCTGCCAGGTCCCGGAGCTGGGATGGATTTTCAATATCCACCCGTTTGGCCAGCACCTTGACCCCGTTGATCTGCCTGATATTGTCATCAATCTCTTCAACGGATTTGGACGCAATTTTGGCCTTAAGTGCAGCCAGTTCCTTCTCCACAGCCTTTTTCTCGGCCACAAATGTTTCAAGCCGGTTCACCACATCGTTTCTGCCGCTTTTCAGAACCAACGCCACCTGTTCCATGGCAGACTGATCTGCATGGACTGTTTCAAGGGCAGTAAGCCCTGTCACCGCTTCAATACGGCGCACGCCCGAGGCAATACCCACCTCGGAAAGAATGCGAAACAACCCGATGTCGCCGGTGGCACGGGTGTGGGTGCCGCCGCACAGCTCCTGGGAGAAATCGCCCTGGGAAACCACCCGGACCACATCGCCATATTTTTCCTCAAACAGGGCTGTGGCACCGGACCGGACCGCTTCTTCCATGCCCATCTGCGTTATGGTGACCGCATGATTTTCTATGATACGGGTGTTGACTTCGGTTTCAATGGCGGCAAGCTCCTGGGCCGTGGCAGCGCTGAAATGGGTAAAATCAAACCGCAGCCTGTCCGGGGTAACCAAAGAGCCTGACTGCTTGACATGGTCGCCTAAAACCTTGCGAAGCGCTGCATGCAGGATATGGGTGGCGGAATGGTTGGCAGCCGTGGCCCGGCGACGTGCTGCATCCACCTTAAGGGTAAACCGATCCCCTTTTTTGCAGTGACCCCTGAGGATCTTTCCTTTGTGAATAAAAAGACCGGAAGGATCCTTTACCGTATCTGTGATCTCAATTAAACAGCTATCATTTTCAAACAACCCCCGGTCTCCGACCTGGCCTCCGGATTCAGCATAAAATACGGTTTCCGGGGTAACGACCTCAATTTCGTCATCCGTACCGGCGCTATTAACTTCAGCATCATCCTTGACCACAATGAGCAGTTCACTTTCCATTTCAATGGCATCATAACCTTTGAATACGGTTTTCACACCTGACGAGGTCAGCGGTTTATAGGCATCCCCCACACCAGCAAAGGTTTTTTTAGACTTGGACCTGGCTTTCTGTTGAGCCATGGCTGCATCAAATCCGTCCAGATCCAGGGTAATATCCATCTCCTTGACATGGTCCTGGATAATATCCACAGGGAATCCAAAGGTATCGTAAAGCTTGAAGATCACATCCCCCTGGATGATTTTCTCATGGCGTGTTTCAAGATCGGCAATGGTGGCCTCCAAAAGCTTCATACCCGTCCCAAGGGTTTCAAGAAATTTTTCCTCTTCGTTCTTCACCACGTTGAGGATAAACGCAGCAGATTCTTTAAGTTCTGGATAAGCCTCATCCATAATGGAGAACACCGTTTGAACGGTTTGATGTAAAAAGGGCTCGGTCAGTCCGATGCTGCGGCCATAACGTATGGCCCGCCGCATGATCCGGCGAAGCACATAGCCACGCCCCTCGTTGGAAGGCAGCACCCCGTCACAGATCAGAAAGGCAGAAGATCTTGAGTGGTCGGCAATGACCTTCATGGCCACTTCTACGTCCCTGGATTCCCCCCGTTTTTTACCGGCCAGTTCCCCCACCCGCTCCATGATCGGAACAAAAAGATCGGTATCAAAATTAGTGGGCACATCCTGAAGCACGGAGATGATGCGTTCCAGGCCCATGCCGGTGTCAATGCTGGGTTTGGGCAGCGGTGCCATGGTGCCGTCCTCACTTCTTTCAAACTGCATGAACACCAGGTTCCACAACTCCAGCCACCGGTCACAGTCACACCCCACAGCACAATTGGGATCATCACACCCAAACTCTTTGCCCCGGTCAATGTGAATTTCGGAACAGGGACCGCAGGGACCCGTGTCCCCCATGGCCCAGAAATTATCCGCCTCACCCAGCCGGGAAATACGTTCAGCAGGCACGCCAACCTGCTTATTCCAGATCTCAAAGGCCTGATCATCATCTTTATAGACAGAGACATACAGCTTATCGGCATCAAACCCGTACCCATTGGTGAGCAGGTCCCAGGCAAAGTCAATGGCCTCTTCCTTAAAATACTGGCCAAAGGAAAAATTGCCCAGCATCTCAAAAAAAGTATGGTGGCGCGCCGTGTATCCCACATTCTCAAGATCGTTATGTTTGCCCCCGGCCCGCACGCATTTTTGTGAGGTGACCGCAGTGGTGTAGTCACGTGTTTCATCCCCTGTAAACACACGCTTAAACTGCACCATACCGGCGTTAACAAACAACAGGGTGGGATCATCCTGGGGAACCAGTGACGACGAACGTACATGGCGGTGGTTATGTTTTTCAAAATATTCGAGGAAAATTTTTCTGGCTTCATTACCTGTCATAGTATTATTAGCTCCTGCTCAGCTGTACCGGTCTCCGGTTTCCTTTCTCCGGTCTCCTTTCTTTTGGCTAACGTTGCGCTTCCGGCTGACTGTCCTTTAGGGCGCCGGCTGCTGTTCTGGGTGGCTGCGGTCCGGCAATGCCAAGTTCGGTTCTCACTTTAAGTTCAATGGCATCAAAGATATCGGGATTGTCTGTTAAAAAGGCCTTTACATTCTCCCTGCCCTGGCCGATGCGCTCGTTGTCAAAGGAATACCAGGATCCGCTCTTGTTCACGATATCCAACTCAACCGCCATGTCCAGAAGGTCGCCGGTCCTGGAGATCCCCTCCCCGTACATCAGGTCAAATTCAACATTTTTAAACGGCGGGGCCAGTTTGTTTTTCACCACCTTGACCTTGGTCCGGGACCCGATCACATCTTCGCCGCTTTTAATGGCTGCCGCCTTTCTGATCTCAAGACGCATCGACGAATAAAATTTCAAGGCATTTCCACCGGTGGTGGTCTCGGGGTTACCGTAAACCACGCCGATCTTCATACGGATCTGGTTGATGAAAATCAGGGTAGTGGCGGTTTTCCCGATGGTGGCGGTCAATTTACGTAAGGCCTGGGACATCAGTCGTGCCTGCAGCCCCATGTGGGAATCCCCCATATCACCTTCAATTTCTGATCTGGGCACAAGAGCTGCCACCGAATCCACAATCATGATGTCAATACCACCGCTTCGCACCAGCATATCCGCAATCTCAAGGGCCTGCTCACCGGTATCGGGCTGGGAGACCAATAGTTCATCACAGTCCACGCCCAGGCGCTTTGCATAGGCCACATCCAGGGCGTGCTCCGCATCAATGAATGCGGCAATACCCCCGTTTCTCTGGGCCTGGGCAACCGCATGCAGTGCAAGGGTTGTCTTGCCCGAAGATTCAGGGCCGTAAATTTCAATGACCCTGCCTCTGGGATATCCGCCCACCCCCAGGGCCTTGTCCAGGGCAAGGGATCCGGACCGGATCACGGGGACATCTTCCACCTCCCGGCCGCCTAATTTCATGATCGAACCTTTGCCGAACTGGCGTTCGATCTGATAAAATTTGGGGGAATTGGAGCCATTTTCATGGGATTGCAGCCGATTCACCAATTATCAAACAGGCTCTTAATCATACCATAAGGTATATCGCTTTAAGCAGGAAAGCAGCCAGCACCCCTGCCATTATATCGTCCAGCACAATACCGGCACCGCCGGAAAAATTCTTTTCAAACCAGCGGATGGGAAAAGGCTTTAATATATCAAAACATCTGAACACAATAAAGCCTGCGGCCAACGTGAACAGGGTCACCGGTACCAGGGTCATGGTCACACAGAAACCTGCCATCTCGTCAATAACCACAGCCCCCGGATCTTTATGGCCCATCAACATTTCAGCCTTTTGGGAAATCCAGACCGTACAAAGGATCATGCTCACTATAAACAGCGCCACAGCACCGGGGGTAGACGCCCTTGACAGCCACACCATGATGCCGATCAGCGGCAGTCCCGAAAGGGTGCCAAAGGTTCCGGGGGCCACAGGTATCCGTCCCAGGCCAAAGCCTGTGGCAATGAAGAGTATCCCTTTTTCCCCCATCCGCTGAATTCCTTTCCGATCTTTTACTCGGTCATCAAGGTTTATAACCGGCCTGTCTAGCTGTCAAGAAAATTTGATTCAGCCAGAATTCGTTCATATACCTGATAAAAGGGCAAGGCCTGTTCCTGGGCAATGCGTTGGCACGCATCGTATTCGGGCACAATCCGCACCTGGCCGTTTGGTGCTGTGATCTTTTTGGCATTTACCCGGCCCATGCTTGTCGCCACCACCACAGATTCTCGCCTTAAAATCATCCGGTCACAACTGTGGTATCGAATTCCGATGGTTGTGGTTTCGGAGAGCAGGAGCTCAGAAAGCACCCCAAGCTGATCCTTGTGGCAAATCACCTCAATGCGGGTGCCAGGTCTGTTTTTTTTCATGAATGCCGGTGTGAAACTGACATCCAAAGCGCCTTTGTCCAGGAGGCGGTCCATAACAAAGCCAAGACTCTCCGGAGTCATATCATCCACATTGGCATACAGCACATGCACCTGGTCCGACAGGATGTTCTCTCCGGAATGTTTTACGGCCCCAGGTCTGCCCAGCACCAGGCGCAGAAGATTGGGAACAGATGCGCCGATGTCGCGTTTGCCGGCTCCGTAGCCCACCTTTTCAATCTGCATGTCCGGCATCGCCCCGAACTGCGGGGCCAGGGTTGCCACAATGGCCGCGCCCGTGGGCGTGACAATCTCGGTTGTAGCATCAGACCCTTTGACTTCAAGGCCTTTGAGTATGGCCACAGTGGCTGGAACCGGCACGGGAATGGTGCCGTGGGCGCATTCAATGGTTCCTGATCCCAGGGGAACCGGTGTTGCTGCCACCTGATCCACGCCTAAATAATCCAGGGCCAGAAAACTGCCGATAATGTCCACCAGGCTGTCGATGCCGCCAATCTCATGGAAGTGGACCGTTTCAATATCCTTTCCATGGATACGGGCTTCAGCCTGGGCAATATGCTTGAAGGCGGTCAGGGCATTGGCCCGTACCGGGTCCGGCAGATCTGCAGATTCGATCATTTCCCGTATATTGGTGTAATGGCGATGGGTGACATGGTCGGTCACATCCACATACAGATTAACGGCCCGAAGATGATGCCGGAATACAATTTCAGTCCGCAGATCAAATCCGTCCAAAACAGCTGACAATTTTTCTTTGAGCCACGTCTCAGGTACGCCAAGGTCCACCAGAGCCCCTAAAAACATGTCCCCGGCGATGCCAGCCATCATATCAAGATAAAGAATCATGCGTCCACCTTTCCTGTTGCATGAATTTTAAGAATTTCAAGGACCAGTTCGGCACAATTGACCATATCTTTCAGGGCAATGGATTCTTTAAGGGTATGTACATCTGTCATCCCTGTGCCGATCACCCCTGCGGCAATGCCTCTGGCAAAGAAAACATTGGCATCCGCCGCCCCGCCACTTGTTTTACAGACCATGTCCCGGCCCAGATTGGCAGCAGCTTTTTGGGCGAGTTTGATCACCAGATGATCTTCGGGAATGCAGGTATTGGGAAAGTCATTTTCCACGATCATTTCCACCCGGGGAAGGGTCTCCCCCTGGGCCTTAAGTTCTGCCATGGTATTTTCAAAGGTGGAGACAATGGTGTGGATCACCTTGTCCAGTTTTGCAGGATCATGGGAACGGGCTTCGCCGTGAATTTCCAAATATTCCGGAACGATATTGGTGGCAGTGCCACCGGAAATAAGCCCAAGATTACAGGTGGTTTCCTCATCAAGGCGGCCCAGTTCAAGTTTGGCAATGGCACAGGATGCCGCATAAATGGCAGAGATTCCGTTTTCAGGCGAACCGCCCGCATGGGCGGCCCGGCCGTATATTTTTGCACTGATCTTGTCTGCTTTGGGGGCACGGTTCACAATACCCTGGGTGTCTACGGCGTCCAGAATGTATCCGAACTTTGATTTCAGCTGACTGTAGTCAAGATGTTTGGCGCCCAGAAGACCCTTCTCTTCAGATACTGTCATGACCACCTCAACAGGAGGGCATGGCAGATTATTCTCTTTGACCACCTGCATCACCTCAAGGATGACGGCAAGGGCAGACTTGTCATCGGCGCCCAGGATCGTTGTGCCGTCACTTTTAAACACCCCGTCTTTAAATATGACGTTAACCCCTTTGCCCGGCACTACCGTATCCATGTGCCCGGAAAGCATCACCGGCTCAACATCTATATTGCCGTTAAATGTAGCGATAAGGTTACCGCAGTCACCGTTGGTCTTGGCTCCTGCATTATCAAACACCACGGTTGCCCCAAGGTCTGTCAGTTCCTTTTCAAGAACTTTTGCGATCAAAGCCTCATTTCCAGATTCGGAATCAATCCGGGCCAGGGCTGCAAAGCGCTGCCCCAGGCGCTCTTCATCAATCATATTCTATCCTTTATATACGTATGCCCACCAGGAGCATTTAAACAAGTGGGATAATATACTAGAATTTATCTGTGAATACCAGTCCCTGTCGTCAGTAAAAACCATGGGCCTAACATCATTTAAAATTTTCCCATTGACAAAAACGCAATTTCACGATTAGGTAGGAGGTTAAACAAATCGTCAAATCAAGCACCATAATTGAATCCTAAATTTATTGCGATTAGGTATACAGCTAATGCAAAAACACGCTAAAGAAAAAAGTGGTAAAGATGCAATCTCGGCATTGAATTTATGCAAAAATGCGCGAGCCCACATTCGCAACCGAAAGCCCGAACAGGCAGAACCTTTATTGCTGGCCGCCCTGAAAATATCACCTAAAAATCCTTATGTACTGGTTGCGTTAGGTGACACCAAGCGAATGCAAAAACAGTTTAAAACAGCGGCAAAATATTACCAAATGTGTCTTGAAACAGACCCATTGAATCCTTTTGCCATGTCCGGTCTTGGGGACGCATACAGAGGCTTCAATAATCTGGACAGCGCCATTAAAATTTGGACCCAGGCCCTGGACGCCTACCCTGAAAATCACCTGGTGATGACTCGCTTGGCTGATGCGTTGACCAAAAAAGGAAAGCTTACCCATGCCAAACAAATCTATATAAAATCCATAAAGTTAAATCCTGATGATCCCTTTGCCCTGTCAGGTCTTGGCAATCTGTATATCCGCCTCGGGGAATTTGATCGGGCCGGCCCGCTGCTTGAAAAGCTTGTGGAAAAACAGCCCCAAAACCCCAGAGCCATTGGCGCATTGGCCAACTTTTACCGCAGACAAAAGGATTTCGTCAGCGCAAAGACGCTGTTCGAACGGATCCTGGATATTGATTCCCGGAATGTCTATGCCATGGACGGATTAGCAGATTGTGCCCGGGGCGATCAGGAATACGAAAAGGCAAAAAAGCTGTGGGAAAAAGCCATGGCAGCAGGAATGAGTCCAGTTATCGCAAAAACCCGCATTGCAGATGCATGTCTGCACATGGAACAGTTCGACCAGGCAAGACGCTATTATGATCAGGTACTGTCTGTGTCCGAAGATAAATTTGCCTTATTTGGACAACTGCGCCTCATTCAGATTGAGCCGGGAGATGAACGCAATAAGGTTATTGATGCGGCAAAAATTTTAGCCCGTCTGTTTGCCCTCAATCCATCTGATGACCGGACACTTCGTGAATTAAACGTATTCAGGAACCAATATCCGGAAATTGATACCTATATTCAGGCCTGATTCGTACCTGTGACCCCTGGTTTTAGGCCCTGGTCAGAATTAAATCTGCCACAGCTGCGCCGGATTTTAAGTCACCATAAAGGCACGCCAAAGAAAATAAATTGGGTATGTCTGTCCATTGTCGTAACGCCGAGGGTGGTTAAAAGACAAGCAGATGGGCGATTTTATTTTGATCATGGGCGTTGCATATCCAGCCAAAAGGCGCTTGCATTTTTTATGCACCTTGCAGCTGGGCAACGTTTCACCCCAAATACAGGTTCTTCTGTTTACTGAGGCTGGTTTTTCAACGTGTTAACCAGTTCAGACACCAATTTTCCTCCGGAGGTCTTGGCTGTTGGATTAATGTTCACCAGTTGCTCCCAAGCCTCAATGGCTTTGGGAATATCATTAAGGTCATGCATATAAATGATACCCTTATTAAACCACGCGGTTTCAAAATCAGGCTTAACAGCAAGAACCCTGCTAAAGGCTTCCAGGGCTTTTTCAGGTTCATTGTTTCGCCGATACATCACTCCAAGATCGGTCAGAACATGTGGATTGTCCGGTTGAATGGACAAGGCCTTACTATAGGTTTTAATCGCATCCCCAAAACGGTTCAGATCAAAAAAGGCATTGCCCAGTTCAATCCAAGCTTTGGCATGATCGGGATTTTCTTTTAAAAATGCCTGCAATTTCTTAATATGTGGATCTGCCATGGTTGAAAGGTTGGTTTTCCCATCGTCACCATCCCCTTTTTCAGTCCCAGGCATTCCTTTGGGCATATTACCCATCCTGGCTGACGGCATATGTCTTTTACCTGGCGGTTTTGAATCCGCCAGCTTAAACGATGTATATGCAGTGCCGCTCAAAAATCCCAGTGTCAGGGAGATGAGAATGGTAATATAAAAGGTCTGGCGGGGGATCATTTTCTTGTCTTGTTTTGCAGTCTGATTCATTCAGAATAAAATCCTGTCTATGCCTTCCTTGGCACCGAGAGGCAAGCCAATTGCTCCTCCCGGAACCTGGTAATCTCTTGGGTTAATGCGTATCAGCGTTGAATTTAGTATGTTTCTGCTGATACGCTCGGATTGTAACCGGACCGTAGGTACAGCACGGCCTGCCCCCATTTCAATAATGGCTAATTTTGCCTCGGGGCTGTTGTTGAGCTTTTGAAGCCATTTATGGAAACGTGCTCCCTGTGCATCGCTACGATGCGCTACCCAGTTCCAGTCTCCAAACATCAAAATATTGGGACGCGCCAATCCCCCACAGTTTATACATTTTGGAAGCTGACCTGTTGCTTTAAACACCTCAATATCCACATTGACTTTTTCTTCTCCAGCGTCCCAGATATCGTTGGAACATGGCTTGGTGCATTGAAAATGATGGATAGAGCCATGACACTCTTCAATACAGGCATCGTCAAAGCCGGCTTTTTGAAACTGTCCGTCCACATTTGAGGTGAATACAAAATATCCGTATTGCTTCTTTTTTCCTAGCTCAAGTAATCTTAAAAATCCCTCGTGAGGAACTGTTTCACGATAAAGGTTCAACCTGTGCCCATAAAAAGCCCAGGCAATTTCAGGATCTTTGTGAAACCAAACAGGATCTGCCATTTGACTGAACGATTTGCCCAGTTTTGCTATGGGCGGATAAGCTTTCCAGAAGCCTGAATTCCCTCTAAAATCAGGTAGACCTGAATCTACTCCCATACCGGCACCGGCAGTTATAAAAAGTGCGTCTGCATCTTTTACAGCTTCGGAAGCACGTTTGATATCCTTTTCTAGGTTGTCCATAGAATCAAGGTCCTTTTAGGCCCATGATCAAAATAAAATCGCCCATCTACTTGTCTTTTAAGCCACCTTGGGCGTTACGCCAAAGGACACATATTTTAATATGCTTCCATTGGCGTGCCTTGATGGTGACTTAAAATCCGGCGTATATGTGGCAGATTTAATTCTCATGGACCTTAGCCAGGCGCGGCACTCTTTTTTTCCAAGCACCTAATCTGACATGTTTTATGAATCCGTTTTATAGCCTGTTTTTAGGTGTAATTACAACCATTCGGATAGCCACTGGCATATCCATTCAGCCTCCTATCTACTATGCAGGATAGACCAGTTTCAAAGTAGTGTCCACCATTTAAACAAAATATTCTTTAATCGGGCAATAGATCATAGAAATACATCATGGCATCGGACCGGGTGATGATACCGATAATTTTCCCCTCTTTCATGACGGGAATTCTTCCGATATCATGCCTGATCATAAGGCGGGCTGCTTCAAAGGCACTTTTATCATATTCAATGGTGATAAGTTTCCGGCTCATAATGGATTTAATCGGGGACTGCATCTGTTTTGACTTTTTGACTTTTCTGAAATCACGTCTTGAAACAATGCCCACAAGATTTTTGTCATCATCCACAACAGGCATGCCCGTACATCCCATCTCCCGCAGCATCATGGCCACATCCCCCACAGAGGTTTCTGTGTTTACCGTTACCACAGGGTAAGACATGATATCGGCAAGCATGACCGAAGAATACTGGTTGCCCTTGAGCAATTCCAGAACGGTTTCCAATAATGTATCCGGATTTGCGCCCTTGACCAGGGCTGAACCAGCTCCGGGATGTCCGCCCCCGCCCAGGGAGCGCATAATCACGCCAATGTTGATTTCATCCACCCCACTTCTGCCGATCACCATACATTTGTTCTTTTCCACGTCCCTGAATATGCCAATAGCCACATCTACATTCATCAGTTCCCGATACATTTGTATCACCATGGCCAGATTTTCCACCCTGCCGTGAATCTCCACCTGGGATACACTGAATGAGAAACCGTTAATTTCACTTCGTTCTGCCTGTTGTATCATCTTAAAAAGAATCTCTTTTTGTTTTTTGCCGTAAGCCGGCTGCAAAAAGGTGCCCAGGATATTTAGATCCGCCTTGCGGTTCAATAGAAATCCTGCGGCATAAGCGTCTTCAGGACGGGTGGACGGATAGGACAGATGACCTGTATCTTCATAAATGCCAATTAAAAACAAGGTGGCCTGAATCGGAGTGATCAGTTTACGTGCTTTTTCGATCTGTTGGACAAGCAGAGTGACGGTAGCACCTGTCTGGGAAACATGTGCCTCACGGGCTTCAATATCCCCGTCTTCGTGGTGGTCCCAGACAATGACATCAAGATCGGATCTTTTGGATAGAACGTTTAATCGCGGATCCAGGCGGGACCATGAGTGAGTGTCCACGCAGATAAGGGTGTCTACAGTATCCAGATCAATCTCTTTGGGCGCCCACAAATTAAAAAGATCTTTGTGAATGGCTAAAAAGTTTTTAAGGTTCGCATTAATTGTCCCCGGAAGGACAGGCTTTGCTTCGGGATATATTATCGTGGCTGCCACAAGGCTTGCCAGAGCATCAAAATCAGAACTTTTATGTGTGGTGATGATTTGCATGGGGGCCTCATTGGTGTTGAAGTATTTTCATCAAGGGGCACTTGATCAGATATTTTGTCGGTTTTAGTTTCAATAAACTTGTTTAGTGTAACTTCTCAGTAAGTCCGGGTAAAAAGACAAAGGTCAACCAAATTCAGTTATATGCAGCGGTTTTTCAATGCCAGGTGATTTCAAGAATTGATCCCACGCAATATCATCCTGGCATACCGTCAAAAGTTTGCTGGTGACAAGTGTGAGAGGATCTTTTG
>PDWJ01003931.1_pt1 | contig 13661 bp, 9 predicted proteins | sample 1430881 | NCBI WGS metagenome assembly PDWJ01 (sample SAMN01162460, study PRJNA174530) | Oral metagenome, whole genome shotgun sequencing project. | biome: Marine environment; feature: Marine mammal; material: Swab sample of the gingival sulcus; isolation source: swab sample of gingival sulcus... | reverse complement strand
GGAGCGCTGGCGAAAGCTCGATGGCTACGAGCTGCTGCCACTGGTGAGAGCAGGCGCGACGTTCGTCGATGGCGTTCAGCACGAGCGCGACGACGCTAGCAACGAGCGGAGGAGCGCCGCCTGATCATGAAATGCCGATCCACTACTCTTGACAGTATCTCGCGCGTGACCTGGCCGCTCAGCTACCGCCAGCACCATCAAGAGCCGCAGATGTGGGACCCGTTCAAATGGACAGCTCGATGCTGTCCACACGTGGTGTAGACCCTTGCCGAGAGGTCAAGGTGGGTATGGCCTATCGCTCTGAGCACCACGTCCGAGGCAAAGGCCGCCGTCGGAAAAGGGTGACGGAAGCACGGTTTGTTGCCCGGCCGGCGGCCTTGACGCGTTTCGGAAGGCGATGACCGAGGCGGTAATACGCGAAGGCGCATGGGAGGCCCGCGTCTTTGTCGTCGTGGGTGATGGCGCCCCTTGACAGGCATCGGAGGCTGTCAATCTAACTCTCCCCTCGCTCGCGTACGTCGTCGTTCTACTGAATAGATTTCTCGAGTATATTCAGTAGAAGTATACTCATTGGAATACATTTAATATATCATTCCGGATCCGCCCCCGGCGGGCAAAGGGTTGGGGTCATAGGTTTGACAGGCCCCTCCCAGCGACGTTAGCGTTAATCAACGGTAACCCAGCGACGCTATCGAGCTGCAGCCTTGCGAAGGTTCGCGCGAACAGGTGAGGTAAGGTGAGGGAGGGCTTGGATCGTACCGAGTTGGCGCGAACCCGTAGGGAAAACGCTAACCTACGGGCAGCGGTAGACCGATGCGAAGATATGGTGCTGATCACCAGCCCTTCGGGAAGCATCGAGCATGCCAACCCCGCCTTCGAGCGTGTCACCGGCTACTCCCTGGGGGAAGTCGTCGGCCAGGATCCGCGAATCCTCCGCAGCGGGCACCCTGACGAGGCGTCTTACGAGGAGATCAGAACGCAGCTCTCGTCGGGGGAGAGCTGGACAGGGACGATCTCCAATCGCCGCAAGAATGGCGAGCTCTTCACCGAGCAGGCGACGATCTCACCGGTCCGCGACGCCGAGGGCGAGATCATCAGCTACGTCCGGGTCAGCCGGGATATCTCCCAGCAGCTGCGTCTCGAACGGGACAAGGCTGAGCTCGAGCACCAGATGCGACAGTCGCAGAAGATGGAGGCGCTCGGGCAGCTCGCGGGCGGTGTCGCCCACGACTTCAACAACATGATCGCGGCGATCCGCAGCAACGCCGAGCTCGCCCTTACGGAGGCGAGCTCAGCCAGCCCGGAGCAGCTCGAGAGCCTTGAAGACATCCTGGCCGCCTCAGAGCGTGCCACCAACCTCACCCGCCAGCTTTTGGCCTTTGCCCGCAAGTCGGTGCTCACACCGCAGGTCCTCGAGCTCGGCGAGCTGATCGACGAGCTGCGCTCCATGCTCGAGCGCCTGATCACCAGCGAGATCCACCTCGAGACCAAGGTGCCGCGAACGCTCGGCGCCCTCCGCGCCGACAAGTCTCAACTCCAGCAGGTGGTGATGAACTTGGTGCTCAACGCCCGCGACGCGATGTCGGAGGGTGGCCACCTCTTGCTCGAGGCGAGGGACGTGCTCCTCGACGCGACGCATTGCGAGCAACACCCTGGGGCACGACCAGGCGCCTACGTGATGCTTGCCGTCAGCGACACGGGCTCGGGGATGACCGCCGAGGTGCAGCAGCGGATCTTCGAGCCCTTCTTCACCACCAAAGACCGAGAGCGAGGGACCGGACTGGGGTTGTCGACGGTCTTCGGCATCGTGCAACAGAGCGGCGGGCATATCTGCATCTACTCTGAGCCCGATCAGGGCACGACGGTGCGGGTATACCTCCCCGCCGTCGCCCGTCAACCAGAGTCGGCAGAGAACGCGCCCCCTAAGAGCACCCCTACCAAGGCGGAAGCGAGCCAGGTGCTGAGCTGCCGAGCCGATGTTGTCGCCGAAGACATGAGCCCTACGGGTGGTACGGCGGACGTTCTGAGGCCTAGAGAGCGGCCGGCTGTGCGGTGCCCGGCGAGGGGAGAAACGTGTGGGGGTGCGCCTAAGGCCCTACCCGGCGGCGACGAGACCGTGCTGGTGGTCGAAGACGACCCGCTGGTGCTCCGCGCGACGGTCAACATCCTCGAGCGCATCGGCTACCGCGTGCTGCGCGCCGAGAGCGGTGAGGAGGCCACGTTGATCGCCGCGTCCTTCGAGGCCCCAATCGACCTGCTCTTTGCCGACGTGGTGATGCCCGGGATCAGCGGCCCAGAGCTGGCGCAGGAGCTCTGTGGCACGCACCCTGGCCTGCGGGTGCTCTTCACCAGCGGCTACACCCACGACATCATCGTCGCCCGGCGCGGCATCAACGCCAAGATGCCGCTCTTAGAGAAGCCCTTCTCCGCGGCGACCTTGGCCAGCCGCGTCCGTCAGACCCTCGACCTCCCCCTCGACCTCGACTCGGCAGGCTGAGCACGCCCTCACTGAGACGAGTTCGTTTTTCGACGAGTTCGTTTTTCCTATTCCCACTCAATGGTGGCGGGGGGCTTGGACGAGATGTCGTAGACCACACGGTTGATGCCCCGCACCTCGTTGATGATGCGATTCGAGATCGTGCCCAGCAAGTCGTAGGGGAGCTTGACCCAGTCCGCCGTCATCCCGTCAACCGAGTGTACGGCGCGCACGCAGAGCGTATCCTCGTAGGTTCGGTTGTCGCCCATGACGCCCACCGACTGCACCGGCAACATGACGCCAAACGCCTGCCAGATGCTCTCGTAGAGCCCCGCAGCACGGATCTCCTCTTCGATGATCGCGTCCGCCTGGCGTAGCACGTCGAGCCTTGGCTTCTCTATCGGCCCGAGGCAGCGTACGGCTAACCCTGGTCCGGGAAAGGGCTGCCTCCACAGCAGATGCCGGGGCAGGCCGAGCTCGTCGCCCATCCGCCGCACCTCGTCTTTGAAGAGCTCTCGCAGCGGCTCGACAAGCGTCAAGCGCATCCGCTCCGGGAGCCCGCCGACGTTGTGGTGGCTCTTGATCACCGCCGACGGGCCACGCACCGAGACGCTCTCGATCACGTCGGGGTAGAGCGTCCCCTGCACCAGGAAGTCCGCGCGGGGGTCGATCTTATGCGCCTCCTCCTCGAAGACCTCGATGAACTCGACCCCGATCACCTTGCGCTTCTTCTCTGGGTCGGAGATGCCAGCGAGCTTGTCGAGGAAGCGCTGCTGGGCGTCCACGACGATCAGGCGCATGTCCAGCTCGTCGCGGAACAGACGCGCCACCTGCGCCGCCTCGCCGGAGCGAAGCAGGCCATTGTCGACGAAGATGCAGGTCAGCCGGTCGCCCACGGCGCGGTGCACCAGCGCCGCCGCCACGGAGCTATCGACTCCACCGGAGAGACCGCAGACGAGCTGGCTGTCCTCGCCGACCTGCGCGTGGATCGCAGCGATCTGCGCCTCGATATAGCCGGCCATCGTCCACTCTGGCTTCTCGCCACAGACGCGATGAACGAAGTTTGCCAGCATCTCCATGCCGTGGGGCGTGTGGGCCACCTCGGGATGAAACTGCACACCAAAGAACCGCCGCCCAGCGTCATAGACCGCCGCCATCGGCGCGTTGTCGCTGATCCCCGCGACGCTGAAGCCCTCCGGGAGCTTCTCGATGCGATCGCCATGGCTCATCCACACCGGCTGCTCCTCGACATCGAGCCCCTCCCAGAGCGGGCAAGCGGGGTTGGAGAGCTGGACCTTGGCTCGGCCGTACTCATGCTGATCGCTCTTGGCGACCTCGCCTCCGAGCGCCTTCGCCATCGCCTGCAGGCCGTAGCAGATGCCGAGCACGGGGACGCCGAGCTCGAAGACCTCACACCCGATCTGCGGCGCCCTCTCGTCGTAGACGCTCGAGGGCCCACCTGAGAGGATCACCCCTGTCGGCGCCATCGCGCGGAGCTTGGCCAGATCGAGGTTATAGGGGTGAATCTCGCTGTAGACGTGCAGCTCGCGTACCCTGCGAGCGATCAGCTGAGTGTACTGCGAACCAAAATCGAGCACGAGGATCATCGGAGGCTCCTGAGCTGCTGTCTTCGGGGCGCTACTCGACGCGGTAGTTCGGCGCCTCTTTGACGATGATGACGTCGTGGACGTGGCTCTCGCGCTGTCCAGAGTGAGTGATCCGCACAAACCTCGCCTTCTCCGCCAGCTCGACGAGGGTCTCCGCGCCGACGTAGCCCATAGACGAGCGCAGCCCGCCCACGAGCTGAAAGAGCGAGTCCGTAAGGAGCCCACGGTAGGGGACGCGCCCCTCGATCCCCTCGGGCACGAGCTTCGACTCCTCGGCGACGTTCATCTGGAAGTAGCGATCGCGGCTGCCCTGGCGCATGGCGCCGAGGCTGCCCATCCCGCGGTAGGCCTTGTAGCTTCTCCCCTGGTAGAGCACTCGCTCGCCGGGGGCCTCGTCGGTGCCGGCGAAGAGCCCGCCGATCATCACCGTGTGGGCGCCGGCGGCGAGGGCCTTGGCGATGTCGCCGGAGTACTTGATCCCGCCGTCGGCGATCAGCTTGATCCCCTTATCCTTGGCCACCGGCACGCAGTCCATCACCGCGCTGACCTGGGGGACGCCGATCCCGGTAACGATGCGGGTGGTGCAGATCGAGCCCGGCCCGATGCCGACCTTCACCACGTCGGCGCCGGCGTCAGCGAGGGCGGCAGTGGCCTCGGCCGTCGCCACGTTGCCCGCCGCGATCACCAGGTCTGGATGCTGACTCCGCACGTCGCGTACCGCGTCGATCACCCGCTGCGAGTGGCCGTGGGCCGTGTCGACCACGATCATGTCACAGCCGGCCTCGACCAGCCGCGCGACCCGCTCTTCGCGATCGTCGCCCACGCCAACGGCTGCCCCCACTCGCAGCCGACCGTGGGCATCCTTCACCGCTCGTGGGTGCCGTTCGGCCTTCTCGATGTCCTTGATCGTGATCAGGCCGCGGAGCTGGCCAGCCTCGTCAACCACCAGCAGCTTCTCGATGCGATTGGCGTGGAGGAGATCCTTGGCCTGATCGAGCTCTACACCCTCTGGGGCGACGACCAGCTCGCGGGTCATCACCTCTCCAACGCGCTGATCGAGGTTCTTCTCGAAGCGCACATCCCGGTTGGTCAGAATACCGACCGGCTTGCCACCCTCCACGACCGGGAGCCCCGAGAAGTGATGCTGCCGCATCAGCTCCATCGCCTCGCCGAGGCGATGCCCTGGCCCGACGGTGAGCGGATCGACGACCATGCCAGTCTCGGCCTTCTTGACCTGCAGCACCTCTCGTGCCTGCTCCTCGGGCAGCAGGTTGCGATGGATGACGCCGAGCCCCCCTTCGCGAGCCATGCAGATCGCCGTCCGAGCCTCGGTGACGGTGTCCATGGCTGCTGAGACGATTGGAATGTTGAGGACGATCCCCCGTGCCAGCTCGACTCGAAGGTCGACATCGGAGGGGAGGACATCGCTGTGCCCAGGTAGCAGCAGCACGTCGTCGAAGGTCAAAGCGGTCGGCATCTCTTCGCGCATCGTGCAGCCTCCTCGCCGCGATCCGCGCGGCGTCGCGAGGGTCGTAGTTGTTTCGCGTTTTCTGCCCGAAGGCAAGAGGGTCGCCTCGAAGGCGGTCCCAAGACAAGGCGTGGCTTGAGAGCACCCCCACAGATTCGGGACCGAGCCGGGTGCTGAGCTACCGAGCCGCTTTTATAGCCGAAGAAGCGAGCCATATGGGTGGTACGGCGAGCTCTCTGAGGCCGAGAAAGCGGCCGGCAGTGCTGTGCCCGGCGACGGGAGGGGTTTGTCGGGGTGCTCTTGAAGTGCTCTTGAAGGGGAGCCGACCTACTCGAGGCCAAGCTGGCTGCGCTCGGTGCGCTGATCGTGCCCCTCCGCCTGCTCTACCGCACGGACGAGGGCGTCGACGAAGAGGGGGTCGGCTCCGCCCGTTCGAAGGAGCTGCATGACCGTCTCGAGGTCCGACTCCGGATCGGAGCAGCGCAGATCGAGATAGTCGCGCACCAGCGCCACGATGACGACGCCGGCCGAGAGGGTGTCGTCGGCGTACTCTGGTTCGAGCTCGATGCAGCGCGCGCCGACTTGTCGCAGCAGCTGGTTCAGCCCCCCGGGCTCTCCCGACTGTTTGTCGAAGACCGCGATCAGATCGCTCAGCGGCTCGTCGCCTCGCTCCCTTCGGAGCAGGCCATCGAGGGCGAAGAGCTGCGCCGCCACCCCGGCGCCCAGCGCCGCGCGCTCTCCCAGCGCCAGCTCCAGGCCAATCTGGCGAGCAAGCTGACCATACTCGCGGACGCTCGTGCCGCCGGGCTCGATGCGCTCGGCGAGCAACCCCACCAGCGCTTCGACGCCAGCGGCCAGCTCACCGACCAAGGCTATCGCGAGCCTACCTTCCGGCTTGTTGTCTTGCCGCGGAGACGCGCTGGTGCGAGCCTCAGAGACCTGCGCCAGCTCCCGCTCCGGGTCCTCTTCGACGGGATCGAGGGGCATCTTGAAGGTGTCGGTGCGCGCGGTCTCCGCCGTCTCCTTCGAGGTCGGAGGGCTGAAGGGCTCGGTAGAGCCGTCTGGGCCATATCCTGCGTGCCGTGGATCAACCTGCGTCCTGGACGTTCGCTGCTGCAGCGGTGGCGTGTCCTCGCTATCGTCTGTGGGCAGCGCTGGGCGCGCCGTTGGCTGAGTCCCGGCGCTCGAGCGGACGGGGATCAAACGCGTCCGCGCCCGCTCTCGCATCTCCTCGAAGGTCGTTCGGTCCAAGGGTGTCTGCTCAACCAGTGAGGCAGCGGCCCCTCGTCGCTCGGGGAGCACCTGTTCTTCAGCCACCGGGCGCGGCGCTACCTGGGTTTCTATCAGCTCCAGGTCGGGTCCCGTGGGGTGCGGAGCGAGCGCCCGCATGCGCCGTTCGTGGACAGCGGCTCGAAGCGGACGGTTGTGGGGCTTGGCCCCACGTGGTGCGCTCGGCTTTCGCGTGCGCGCGGCGGGCTTGCTCTGGCCTTCGGGTCGCCGGGCCGAGGCGTGGGCATCTTCGGGAAGCGCCGGCATCTGCGGAGGCCGCGGAGAGGCGGAGCGCTGACCTTTCGGCTTGCCGGACGCGGGGTTACCGGACGGAGGTCGACCAGACGCAGGTTTACCAGACGCAGGTTTACCAGACGCAGGTTTGGCAGGGTTGACAGACGCAGGTCTGCCGCCGGGGGCTGGCTTCACTGGACGCTGTGGGGGGAGCGGTGGTCCACGTCGCTCGCGCGACTCCTCGAGGAATCCGGGCGACAACGCAGCCATCTCCTCGAAGAGCGAGGGGTCTAGCGAGACCTTGCCAGGGATCAGCTCGATCTGCGTGTCACCCGAGTTCATCGGCTCTGTCAAGACCGGCGGAGGCGTGATCTCGACCTCGAGTTCCTCCGCCTCATCCCCCGGCCCGGGAGGACCATAGCCAGCATCGAGCGCAGCCATGATCACGCTCCGACGGGCCAGATAGGTGTGGACCTCCGCTACGCCGGAGCTTTGGCGCAAGCGCGCGACCACCTCATGATCGGAGGGGTCGAGCATCGCCACCGAGAGGCGCCTTCCAGCCTTGTCGATGTCGAAGGGGATGAGCATGGTCCGACGAGCCAGGCCTCTCGGCACCCGCCGACGAAGATCCGGCCCGAGGGTGAGGTGAACCAGCCGCTCCTCAGGCACCACCGTCGTCCCGAGCCCACGAGATAGCAGGAAGAAGAGGTCGTCCTCGTCGATGATCGCCAACCGCACCAACACCTCGGCCAGCGGCTCTCCCGTCTTGGCCCGCACCCCTCGGGCACGGGCGAGATCCTCCGGGGACACCATCTCCTCGGCGCCGAGCAGCTCGAGCAGTCGCTTGGTTGGTGAGTTCATCGCAAGCGCTCTTCGTACAGCGTGGCAGAAGCTCCAACCCACACCGGCTCTGCCCACCCTCTGTTTGGTTATCGTCGACACTAACGTCGCGACATTTTAGCTGTTCGCGACGCGACCCGCGACTCCCTACTTCCCCTTGCAGCGCCTCATCAGCTTTTTCATCGCCTCGCTGCCCAACCCGGGGCGTCCGGCGACAAACCGACGGAAGGCCTTCTCAGCTGCCTTGCAGCGTCCCCGCGCCGCCTCGGCGAGGCCGATCAGCAGGTGGGCGCGGACATACGTGCCGTCTATCGCCAAGGCGCGTCGATAGGCTGCGATGGCCTCTTGGGGCTTGCCCCAGCGACGATAGACTACCCCCACAGCCGCTCGCAGCGCCGGCTCCCGCGGCAGCCGCTTCTGCCCTCTTCGCAGCGCCGCGAGCGCGGCCTTGTAGTTCTTCTGTGCGACCCAGACCCGCGCCAGCGAGCGCCAACCTCGGACGTAGGTCGGCTTGATCCGCGTCGTGGTCTCGAGCTGCTTGCGCGCCTCGGCGTAGCGCCCCTTGGCGGCGAGCAGCTCACCATAGCCGCAGCGCGCGAGGGCGTCTCTCGGCCGCAGCGCCACGGCCTTGCCCAGGTGCTTCAAGGCGCCGTCGAGGTCCTTGAGTCGTTGCAGGGTGGCCCCGAGGTTGATTCGTACGTCCACATCTCGCGGCGAGAGCTTGACAGCCTTACGGTAGGCGTCCGCCGCGGCCCGATAGCGCCGCAGCTCGGAGAGCGCCAGGCCCAAGTTGAACCAGGCCTCGGCGTAGCGAGGCTTCTGTTTAACGGCGATCTGCAGGTAACCAACGGCGAGCTTCGCCTTGCCCTGCTCGGTGAGCAGCGCGCCGAGGTTGTTCTGCGCCTGAGTCAGCTTCGGGTTGCGCTGGATCGCCGCCCGGTAGTCTCTCTCCGCGGCGGCGGTCTTGCGCTGCCGGGCCAGGCAGACGCCCCGTTGGTAGTACGCGCGCCCGTCTCCCGGCTTTAGCGCGATCGCCTCGCCGAAGAGCCGCACGGCGCCATTGAGGTCTCCGCTCTTCATCTTCTTCGCGCCGCGGGCCAGCAGCTTGATGTAGGGGCTCGGCGCCTTCCGCCTGCGAAACTTGCCGAAACCCTGCGCTGGAGAAGCCGACGCCGCTACGAGCAGCAGCGCATACAACAGGGGGCCTCCCGATCGAACAGGTGTCATCTCACTCCTCCGGTGTCCTGGGCGGCTCGAGCGCCGCGATCACCTCGTCAACAGCCACGACGATAGACTCGCGCCGCGACCGGATCCTGGAGCGCGCGGCCGCCAGCTGGTCCTGTTGACGTCGAGCCGCCAGCTGTCGCGACGCGAGGGCGGCGATGCCTTCGATACCGAAGCGAACCTTGGCTGCCCCGAGGCCGGTGTTGATGTCGCGCAGCCCCCCTGCCCCGCTCTTGATGTTGGGCTCGAGCACGTCGACGGTCTCTCCAAGGCGCTCGTGACGCAGTCTACGCGCTTTGACGAGCAGGCGCTGGAAGTCATTCAGCCGCTCGGGGCCGACGTTCTCGCGGTAGGCCCCGGCCCATAGCGCGTGAGAGGGCCCCTGATCACCAGCCACCAAGCGCGCGTCGAGAGCCACAGGGAGCGGCGGTACATTGTCGGGCTCGAAGCTCACCTTGGGCGCCATCATACAGTTTTGATCAGGAGCACCCCTACAAATCCCTCCCGTCGCCGGGCACAGCACCGCCGGCCGCTCTCTATACCTCAGAAGGATCGCCGGACCGCCCGTAGGGCTCGTTTCTTCGGCGACGAAAGCGCCGCGGCAGCTCAGCACCCGGCTCGGTCCCGAATGCGTGGGGAAGCTCTCCAGCCGTTGACAGCGGCCGGCAGCCGCGCTAGCAGCCTGCTCATCAGCCCGGTAGCATAGTCAGACGGAGGCAACGATGCCCGAGCTCAAGCTCATCCCCCTCGCCGACGTGTTGAGCGATGACGAGATCAACGCGCTGTCGGCCCAGCTCGCGGAGGTCGGCGCCGAGCTCCCCGAGGAGGACGACGACTACGACGAGCTAGAGGACGCCCTCGGCGACGACCAGCTGACCGACTTCCTCGACAAGCTCGACGCCCACGAGATCGCCTGCGACACCTACCTCCCGGCGGAGTTCGAGGGCCAGCTGACGGTGGCCGATCGCACCTTCGGTAGCGCCCACATGCTCGTGGAGGCGCTCGAGGAGATCCGCGAGGAGCTCGACATCGACGCGGAGGACCCGCTCGACGACGAAGACGAGCTCGACCTCAGCGCGATCGAGGAGCAGCTCAGCCACGCCTGGAACGTCTTCGCTCGCGGAGCCAACGCCTGCATCGCGCGCTCGATCCCGCTGCTTGTCATCGAGTAGCGGTTGTCCCGAGGAGCGGTTGTCCCGAGGAGCGGTTGTCCCGAGGAGCGGTTGTCCTCCTTTCGGGATCGCATTTCTCCCCAGACAGGCCCGTCGCCGCTGATGGACAGCGAGGTCGCAGGCGGGCTGTGGTATACCGCCTGATATGATGCGCTACGTGCTCCGCAGCGAGCGCCGGTTGGCGACCGCCCTCGATCTCGACGGGGAGCTGAACACCACGCAGCGCGCCGCGGTCCAGGCCGGAGGCGGGCCCATCCTGATCATCGCCGGGGCGGGCAGCGGCAAGACGCGCACGCTGACCTATCGAGCCGCGCGGCTGATCGCCGAGGGCCTCGATCCGAGGCAGCTTTTGCTCTGCACCTTCACCAACCGCGCGGCGCGAGAGATGGTGCAACGCGTTCAGGAGCTGCTCGGCGTCGATCTCCGGCCGCCCTGGACCGGCACCTTTCACCACGTCGCCAACGTCGCCCTGCGGCGCTACGGGCGCGTGCTCGGCCTCGACGAGAGCTACACCATCCTCGACTCTGAAGACGCCAAGGAGCTGATGGCGAGCTGCCTGGCCGAGCTCGGCGACAAGCTCAAGCAGCGCCGCTATCCGCAGCCGCGCGTCCTGCTGCATATCTGGTCGACGTCGATCAACCGCTGCCTGCCGATCGTCGAGGTGCTGCGAATCGAGGCCCCGCGCTTTTGCGAGCTCGCCAACGAGATCGAGCAGCTCGGCGAGCGCTTCACGGCGCGCAAGCTGCAGCTCAACCTGGTCGACTACGACGACCTGCTGGTCTTCTTTCGCCAGCTCCTCGTCGAGCACGATGAGCCCGCCGAGGCGCTGAAGGCGACCTTCCGCCATGTGCTCGTCGATGAGTACCAGGACACCAACAAGCTGCAGGGCGAGATCGTCGACCTCTGCGCCGAGACCCACGGCAACCTCACGGTGGTCGGCGACGACGCCCAGAGCATCTACGCGTTCCGTGGCGCCCACTACGCCAACATCATCGACTTCCCCAGACGCTACCCTAGCGCTCAGGTCTTCAAGCTCGAGCGCAACTACCGCTCCGTCCCCGAGGTGTTGGCGCTGGCGAACCGCTCGATCCGAAACAACGTCGAGCAGTTCCCCAAGCAGCTCGAGGCGACGCGGCCACCGGGCATGACGCCGGCGCTGCTGCCGCTGGCCGATAGCGCGATGCAGGCCGAGTTCGTCTGTCAGCGCGTCCTCGAGCTGCACAACGAGGAGGATGTGCCTCTAGGTCAGATGGCCGTGCTCTACCGAGCCCACTCCCAGAGCGTCGAGCTGCAGGTGCAGCTGACGCAGCGCCAGATCCCCTACACTGTGCGCTCGGGGCTGCGCTTCTTTGAGCAGGCGCATATCAAGGACGTGGTGGCCTACCTCCGGGTTCTGCACAACAGCGGCGACGTGCTGGCCTGGCAGCGGGTGCTCAAGACCTGGTCCGGGGTTGGCCGCAAGAGCGCCGAGCGGGTGCTCGCCAGCGCGCTTGATGAGGCTGGCGGTGAGCGCTCCCGCCCGTGGCGAGCCGGAGAGCTGCTGCGAAAAGACGACCTCACGCGCGCCCTGCCCTCCTCGGCGCGGCCCGCGGTGGGGCGGCTGGCAGCGCTCCTCGGCAGCATGGAGCGCGAGGCCGAGCTGCCCCAGCTGATCCGACAGGTGATCGATGGCCACTACCGCGCCTACGCGCGAGCCGCGTTTCGCAACGCCGACACGCGAGTGGAGGATCTGCTCCAGCTCGCCGACTTTGCCAAGCGCTACGAGAGCCTCGAGCGCTTCCTCAGCGAGCTGGCGCTGGTCGCAGGGCTGGCGGCGGAGGGCATCGGCGATGGGGAGATGCCCGACGACAAGCTGACGCTCTCGACGGTCCACCAGGCCAAGGGGCTCGAGTGGCGGGCGGTCTTCGTCCTCGGCCTCGCCGAGGGGCGCTTTCCCCAAGCGATCGCGGTCAAGACGCGGCGGGAGCTCGAGGAGGAGCGGCGGCTCTTCTACGTCGCCGTGACGCGGGCGAAGGATCAGCTCTATCTTTGTCATCCGCGCTTCGAGGAGCCCGATCGAGGACCGCGGCGGCTGCTGCGCCTGTCGCGCTTCGTGGAAGAGCTGAGCCACGACGGAGGACCGCCGGCCTTCGAGCGCTGGGAGATCGTGCCCGAATGATCGCGCGAGCGACGGGCCGCGGGCTCCTCGCGGCGCTGCTCGCGCTTGCCTGGGCCGAGGTCGCCGTGGCTAAGGGCAGGCGCCTCGCCAAGGATGGCGCGCCGTTGATCGACGTGCTCAGCGCGCATCGCGAGCCGTTGAAGCGCGAGTCTGCCGCGCTGCTGCTGGGGCTGGCGGGCAACCGGGCGGCGCTCCCCGCGTTGACACGAGCGCTGCAGCGAGACGCCTCACGGTGGGTGCGAGCGCGCGCCGCCGAGGCGCTGGGGCGTCTCGGGCTACAGAGCGCGATCGCCGAGCTGAAGCGGGCCCTCGGCCGCGAGAAGCAGCAGGCGGTGCGACGCGCCGTCGCTGGGGCGTTGCTGCGGCTGGGCCGACGCGCCGGGCTCCTCGAGCTGATGTGGCAGCTCCGCAGCGGTCGCAACCATGACAAGGCCGAGGCGATGCGGCTCCTCGTGGCGGCGACGGGGCAGCCGCTCGGGCAGGACGTCGGACGCTGGTGGAGCTACCTCGCAGCGCGAGGCTACGGCCAGCTCGCGACGCGCAAGGCCAGGTGGCGCGAGCTGGCCATCGCGGGCATAGAGGTGTGGCCGAGAGGCAAGCGCTGGCGCGAGCTCTGCGTGACCACGCTGGACGTCGGACCGACGCGGCGGCCCTTGACGGCGCGGGTGTTAAAGCGAGCAGCACGCCGACGTGGGGGGATCGACGACGGCTGCCTGATCGTGCTGCGCACGGCCTGGCGTCGGGCCAAACGCCTACCTCGCCGGCGACCGCGGCGCGCTGGGCAGAGCGCGCGCCCCGCGGACGAGACACCGCCAGCGCTGACCCTCGAGGGGCTGCGGTGGCTGCTCTCGAGGGCCCCCAAGCTCTCAGGGGTGGCGCTCGACGGACCGCGACTCGACGTCTCTGGCCCGGGTGTGCCGGTTCGAGACGCGCTTCGCAAAGGCGGGCGCATCGGGCTGGTCGATGTGAAGACGCCGCGGTGGCTGGTCGCACCTCAGCGAGGCGGGCTGGCGGTCAAGATCGGAGCCGACAGGAAGCCATCACGCGTGCTCTTGCTGGTGTCGCAGCGCTAACCTCAGGGAACTAGAGCGCTGATCAACTTACCGGACCGAGTTGCGCTAAGGATGCGGAATCACGGCGTAGGAGCGAGAAGGGCGCCTGCTGGTAGCAAGCAACCGACGAGCGACAACCGCTGTGATTTCGCAGACCAGCG
>PDWJ01003930.1_pt1 | contig 13662 bp, 7 predicted proteins | sample 1430881 | NCBI WGS metagenome assembly PDWJ01 (sample SAMN01162460, study PRJNA174530) | Oral metagenome, whole genome shotgun sequencing project. | biome: Marine environment; feature: Marine mammal; material: Swab sample of the gingival sulcus; isolation source: swab sample of gingival sulcus... | reverse complement strand
GCAGGGCTACAACGCCATGATGGCCAACTATGCCGCCGAGTCCGCCGCCTTTAACAGCAGCAAGCGCAAGCGCAGCGACGATAACCTCGACCTGACCGCCCTGCTGCGCTACACCCCCGACGAGCACTACAATCTGGATATTGGCTATGCGCAGAAAACCCGCTCGCCGAATCTGTACGAGCGCTATAGCTGGTCAACCGGCGGTATGGTGATGCGCATGATTAACCTGGCTGGCGATGGCAATGGCTATGTCGGCAATCTGCAACTGGAACCTGAAATCGCCCACACCCTGCGCACCCGCTTGCAGTGGCAGCAACAGGATTTGTGGCGCCTGAGCCTCGCCCCGCACTACACCTATGTGGATGACTATATTGATGTAGTGCGCTGCCAGTCCGGCAATATGAACTGCGGCGCCGGCAATCAAACCGCCAGCAACCAGTTTGTCTATCTGCAATACCGCAACCACTCGGCGCAGCTATACGGCGCCGACCTGAGCGCGCAGCGCCAGCTGCTGAAACACGCCCGGCTGGGCACCATCAGCGGCTCTGCGGCTATCAGCTATGTGCGCGGCAAGAACAAGACCAGCCACGATTCGCTGTACAACATCATGCCGTTAAATGCGCAGCTTGCCCTGCAACAGCAACGCGGCGCCTGGACTCACCGCCTGGAGCTGGAATGGGTGGATGACAAGGACAAGGTATCCGCCGTGCGCAATGAGCTCAAGACCGATGACTACCACCTGCTGCACCTGCGCTCGGCCTATCAGGCGGGGGCATTCAAGGTGAACTTTGGTGTGGAAAACCTGCTGGACAAGTTCTACGAGCTGCCACTGGGCGGCGCGTACACCGGCCAGGGCAAAACCATGCCGGGCAACACTGTGGCCTGGGGCACGGCACTGCCCGGTCGCGGGCGCTCGTTCTACACCCGCGTTGCCTATCAGTTTTAGTTTTGAAACAAGCACTGCCAGCAAAGATGCAGGTGGTGCGGTAAAGATACGGCGGATAATATATCCGCCGTCTTATCCCCCCTCTTTTAACCTATCCGCATAGCGCAGCAGTGCTATGCGGATAGTCCAGCAGGGGCGAGTTTAGCGAGGGCTTAAGCGTAGCGGCACAGGTAGGCGGTATCGACATCGGCCTTGACCTGGAAGCGGCTGTCGCCGGGTACTTCGAAGGTCTCTCCCGCCGGATAAACCGTCCACTCATCCTCGCCGGGCAGCTTGACCGTCAGGCTGCCGCTGACCACGGTCATAAACTCTTTGGCAGCGGTGCCAAATTCGTATTCACCTTGGCGCATCACGCCAACTGTAGCAGCCAGCTCGCCGGCCTGAAAACCGCCGATGGATTTTACCTGGCCGTCAAAGTATTCGTTTACATCAAACATATTGCTTACCTCTGTGTGTTAAATTGGGTTTAAGCTTGGTGGTTAAGGAAGCTCTGAATAAGTCTGAGTGGAATTTTCGCTGAGGAATAATTCGCTAATTCAAGGCGGAAAACGCCGGGATTAGCCAGCTATTTCCAAGTTTTCCAACGCAGAAGTAGCGGATTATGGCCAGCGAAAAACCGCTCACGACTTGTTCAGAGGTTCCTTCAGCGCTTCAACCACCGCCGTGACCAAAGTGGCGGTGCGCTCGTCCAGCCCCAGGGTCAGGGTATCCACATGGCGCTCGCCGTTGAGCAGGCGGCGCAGTACGCCACCGAACTGTTGCAGCTCCGGCAGCGGGGATTCGCATAAATCGGTGTCCATGCGGGCGAGCATTTGCAGGGCGTTTTCCTCGCCCGTGGCGGCAGCGGCAATAATCCCCGCCAGCCCCTCGGGGGCGAGCATAGGGTTGGCGTTGTCCTGCGGGTCGGGCAGGCTGGCGGGGTCGGCCAGGCCCAGCAGCATGGCCTGGACAATGGCTTCGTCTTCGACGTCCATCTCGCCCAGCTCGTCGCGCTCACGCGCACCCGCCAGGATCATGCGGATAGCCTCGCAGAGCTTGCCCCAGCCATTTTGCTCGGCCACTTTCAGGTCTTCGAGCAGCTGCGCTGTTTTTGCCGCATCGCCACAGGCTGCGACCACTTCGACAATCAGCGAGGCGTGCTCCTGCACCAGTTGTTGCTGGATATTGGCCATTACAGAGCACTGATTTTGGTTTGCTGCGCCTGTAGCTCGGCGAGCTTGCCTTCAATCTCGGCGAGCTTGGCGCGCTCTTTGGCAACCACGGCCTCCGGAGCTTTATCGACAAAGCTGGCGTTGCCGAGCTTGCCGCTCAGGCGCTGCTGTTCCTTGTTGAGCTTGTCCAGCTCTTTGCCCAGGCGGGTCAGCTCGGCCTGCTTGTCGATCAGCCCGGCCAGCGGAATCAGGATTTTCATTTTGCCGACCAGCGCGACAGCGGCCTCGGGCGCCTCGCCATCGAGGCGGGTGATGCTGTCGAGCTTGGCCAGTTGCTGGATAAAGCTGCCGTTGTCGGCCAAACGCTGCCTGTCCAGACTATCCGCATTGTCGATAAACACGGACAGGGGCTTGCCGGGGGCGATGTCCATCTCGCCGCGAATCTGGCGAATGCCGAGGATAAAGGCCTTGACCCATTCCAGCTCGGCCTCGGCGGCGGCATCTATTTTTTGCGGGTCGGGCTTGGGGTAGCGCTGGGTCATAATGCTGTCGCCACTGACGCCGGCAGGGGCTTTGACCTGCTGCCAGACCTCTTCGGTGATAAACGGCATAATGGGGTGAGCGACGCGCAGCAGCGCTTCGAGCACGCGCACCAGGGTGCGGCGGGTGCCGCGTTGCTGGGCTGCGCTGGAGTCCGCACTGCTTAGTACCGGCTTGGACAGCTCGATATACCAGCTGCAGTACTCGTTCCAGGTGAACTCGTAGATTTCCTTGGCGGCCAGGTCGAAGCGGTACTCTTCCATATGTCTGGCGACCTCGGCCTCCAGCGTTTGCAGGCGGGAGGTAATCCAGCGGTCGGCCAGGGACAGCTCGACCTCGGCAGTCTCATCGGTGCCGGTGTCTTGCCCCTCCACATTCATCAGCACATAGCGCGAGGCGTTCCACAGTTTGTTGCAGAAGTTGCGGTAGCCCTCCATGCGCTTGAGATCAAATTTGATGTCGCGCCCGGTGGAGGCCAGCGAGGCCAGCGTGAAGCGCAGGGCATCAGTGCCGTATGCGGATATGCCAGCAGGGAAGGATTTGCGTGTGCTCTTTGCAATTTTGGCCGCCATCTGCGGCTGCATCAGGCCACTGGTGCGCTTGGCGACCAGCGCGTCGATATCAATGCCGTCTATCAAGTCCAGCGGGTCGAGCACATTGCCCTTGGACTTGGACATTTTGTCGCCGTTTTCATCGCGCACCAGCCCGGTGATGTAGACATCCTTGAACGGCACCTGGCCGTCCATAAAGTGGATGCCCAGCATAATCATGCGCGCCACCCAGAAGAAGATAATGTCAAAGCCCGTCACCAGCACGCTGGTGGGATACCAGGTTTGCAGGGACTCGGTATTGTTCGGCCAGCCCAAAGTGCTGAACGGCCACAGCGCCGAGGAGAACCAGGTATCGAGCACGTCTTCATCCTGCGTCAGCAGGGTATCCGCATTCAGGCCGTGCTGGCTGCGCACCTCGTCCTCGCTTCGCCCGACATAGACATTGCCCTCCTCGTCATACCAGGCGGGGATGCGGTGCCCCCACCACAGCTGGCGGGAGATGCACCAGTCCTGAATATCGCGCATCCAGGAGAAATACATGTTCTTGTACTGCTCGGGCACAAAGCGAATCCGCCCCTCTTCCACTGCGGCAATCGCCGGCTTGGCCAGCGTCGCAGCCTTGACAAACCACTGGTCGGTCAGCAGCGGTTCAATCACCACGCCCGAGCGGTCGCCATAGGGCGCTTTCAGGGCGTGATCGTCGATTTTTTCCAGCAGGCCGAGGGCGTCGAACTCGGCGACAATCTGCTTGCGCGCGGCAAAGCGATCCAGGCCGTGGTAGTTGGCGGGCAGGCGGGTGTCCACCGCGTCGTTGACGCTGCCATCGATATTAAAGGCCTGCGCCGAGTCGCGAATCGCCGCATCTACCGTCAGGATATTGATCAGGGGCAAGTTGTGGCGCTTGCCGATTTCATAGTCATTAAAATCGTGGGCGGGCGTGGTCTTTACACAGCCGGTACCAAATTCCCTGTCCACATAGTCATCGGCGACAATCGGAATCCGGCGGCCAACCAGCGGCAGCTCGACAAATTGGCCAATCAACGCTTGATAGCGCTCATCCTCGGGGTGTACCGCCACGGCGCTGTCGCCGAGCATGGTCTCCGGGCGGGTGGTGGCGACGACGACATAATCTTTGCCCTCGCTGGTGGTTGCGCCATCTGCCAGGGGATAGCGGAAGTGCCACAGCGAACCCTTCTCGTCGCGGTTCTCCACCTCCAGATCTGAAATGGCGGTGTGCAGCTTGGGGTCCCAGTTGACCAGGCGCTTGCCGCGGTACAGCAAGCCCTCTTCATACAGGCGAACAAAGGTCTCCTGCACTGCATCGCTCAAGCCATCATCCATGGTAAAGCGCTCGCGCGCCCAGTCGGGAGACGTACCCATGCGGCGCATCTGCCGGGTAATCGTGCTGCCCGAGTGTTCCTTCCACTCCCAGACCTTGTCCAAAAACGGCTCGCGCCCCAAATCGTGCCGGGTCTTGTCCTCGGCATTGAGCTGACGCTCCACCACCATCTGCGTGGCAATCCCGGCGTGGTCGGTGCCGGGCTGCCACAGGGCATTGTCACCGCGCATGCGGAAGTAGCGCGTCAGCGCATCCATAATGGTCTGCTGAAAGGCATGCCCCATATGCAAGGTGCCGGTCACATTCGGCGGCGGCAGCATAATGCAGTACGGCTCGCCGGCAGCGACCGGGTCAGCAGTAAAATAACCCTGCTTTTCCCAGGTTTCATACCAGCGGTTTTCAATAGCGTCGGGGGTGTAGGTCTTATCCATTGCGGCTCTCAATACAGACAATATGCCGCGCCGAGCATCACAACCCTGGCGCGAACTAAAGGGCGCAAATTATAGCTTGTTTGCAGCGAGCTGGCACGAGCAGGCAATAAAAAACCCCAAGACTGATCAGGTCTCGGGGTTTGGGTGCACATCGTGCGGGCAGGATAGCTAAAGCCAGAGCCTACAGCAGAATCTTACGAATCATGCTTTATTGCAAGAAGCAAGAAACCGTTGTTTGGTTACGCAGCTGATACTAGCGACTTTTAGTGCCGCTGGCAAGCCGTAAAAACCAAACAACGGCTCCTGGCAACTCACAGCAAGTATAGAAAAGGGGCTTCATACAAATCACTATCTATACTCAAAAACCTACACTTGAAATTTATTCTCAAGTATAGAACAATAAAACTCACCTTTATAAAAAGGTTGCTATTGTAAATCGATAATAACCTTAAAACTGCAGGAGTTGATATATTTTTATCCCTCTGCCATTACTAGTTCTTCTACCCACACCAAGGAATCACCATGGACAGAAATACGACTCTCGGCCTCGATCTTGGCACCACATCTATAGGCTGGAGCCTAATTGACCCACGCAATCACCAAATTATCGCCAGTGGTGTACGCATTTTCCCCGAAGGGATGGATCGCACAAAAGGTGAGAAGTCACTCAACCAGGATCGCCGTGAAGCGCGCGGCCTGCGTCGCCAGGGCTATCGTCGAGTGCGGCGCAAACTAAAGCTGCAACATATTCTGCAAGATGAAGGCTTGCTGCCAAAAGATGAAGCCGAGCTACGCCAGCTCTGTGACGGGGAATCTCCCTACCAGCTACGCAAGAATGCACTGGACATCGAACTCTCCCTGTTTGAGCTGGGGCGCGCCCTGCATCATCTGGGGCAACGGCGCGGCTATCAAAGCAACCGCAAAACCGGCGAAGAAAAAGACGGCAAGGTTGCAGAGGGCATCACCAGTATCCAGCAGGCCATGCAAGATGGCGAACTGCGTACACTCGGTGAGTATTTTGCCAATTTAGAAATGAACGGACAGAAAATTCGTGGGGTTTACACTTCGCGAGCAATGTTTAAAGCAGAATTTGATGCCATTTGGGAAGCGCAGCATGTGTATCACCCGGAGCAATTAAATGTAGCTGCCCGCAAGCGCATTCACGAGGCGATTTTTTATCAGCGCCCGCTGAAAATACAAAAACATTTGATTGGCATGTGCGAGTTTGAACCCAAGCGCAAACGCGCCATGGCCGCAACGCTGGTCGCCCAGGAGTTTCGCCTCTGGCAAAGCATTAACCATCTCAAAATCCTCTATGCGGATGGCCTGGAGCGCTGGCTAACGGATGAAGAGCGTCTGGCGCTGCACAACTTGCTCTGCACTCGAGCCGCAGCTAGTTGGTCTGCCATTCGCAAGCATTTAAACAAAACCTGCGGCAGCAATATCAGTGAATTTGATCGCTTCAATCTGGAGCGCGTGCGCAAATCCGGCATAAAGGGCAACCAGACTGCCGCCATTGTCAGCAAGGCGATCAGCGCTAAAAGCTGGAAGGCGCTGGGCGCCAAGGCGCAGGAGCAACTGGTTTTTGATTTGCTGAATATTGCCGATGAAGATGCCTTGCGCCGCCGCCTGCGTCGGCACTGGGGCTTGCCCGCAGACACAGCAGCCACGTTAATGAAAAAGGCGCTGGAATTACCCAAGGGCGTACTACATATGTCCCATAAGGCCGCCCGCGCAATTACGCGGGAACTGAGCCTGTGCAGCACTCCAGATAATCGCGGTATCACTTACGACAAAGCCTGCGAACTGGCTGGCTACAACCATAGCCAACCCAAGCAGGAAACAAGCAAAGTGCAAGCGCTGCCCTTGCCGACGCTAAATTTGCGCAACCCCATGGTGGAGCGCTGTCTCTATCAAGTACGTCGTGTCGTCAATGGCGTGATTCGCGAATATGGCCTGCCAGAGACTATCCGCATAGAGATGGCAAGAGATTTAAAGAATAACGCCAAACAGCGCGACAACATTGACAAAATCAACAAAGCCAACCAAAAATTCAATGAAGCTGCCAGAAAGCACTTGATTGACGAAGGTATCCCAAACCCCAGGCGCAGCGATATTATTAAATACAAGCTCTGGGAGGAGTGCGGCAAGGTTTGCCCCTTTAGCGGAAAAAGTATTGGCTTTTACCAATTGTTTGGCGACAGCCCCGAATTTGAAGTTGAGCATATTATTCCCTACACCCGCTGCATGGATGACAGCTTTATGAATAAAACCCTGTGCCATCGCAGCCTGAATCAACAAAAGGGCAATCAAACACCCTTTGAGGCATTTGGTAGCAGTGATGCTTATGCGGATATACTGCAACGGGCAAAAAAACTGCCCTATAAAAAATTCAAACGCTTCAGTGCAGCTGCCATGGATGAGGTTGGCGATTTTGTTAGCCAGCAGCTCAATGAATCGCGCTATATTGCCGTGCAGACTCGGGATTATTTACAACAACTCGACTGCAAGGTGGAAGGTATTAAAGGCGGACGCATTACCGCCCAACTGCGCCACGCCTGGGGGCTGAACAACATCCTCAGTGATACTGGCGAGAAAACGCGCAAAGACCACCGCCATCATGCTGTAGACGCACTGGTGGTCGCCCTGACCACCCGCAAGACAGTGCAAGATATCACCCGCCATGTAAACAACGAACGCGCCATTGCTACTGGCGAAGTGCGCATTGTTGACTACCCCTGTCCGTTTAAGGATATACGCAAAAAAGCAGAGCAAGCCATTGGTGATATTGTTGTTTCGCATAAAGTGTCGCGAAAAATATCCGGTGCTTTGCATGATGAAACCATCTATGGATTAAGCAATGTTCTGGATAAAGACGGCTTGCCCTATGCCGTGATACGAAAGCCCATCAAAACCATTGAAACAGACAAACATATTGATGCCATCCGTGATGAAGGCATTAAGGCACTTGCCAAGCAGCATTTGACCAAATCGAAAGGCTTTAAAGATGCCTTCGCCAACCCCGACAACCCGCTATTGCTAGCCAATAAAAATGGGGATGCCATACCTGTCAATACAGTGCGCATGCTGGTCGCGCGTTCAGTACGTCCTGTTGGCAAACCCTATAGAGACAATCAGAATAAGCAAAAATATGTATGGACGCGAGGCAATCACCACGCCGAAATATACGAGTACACTGACAAAAAAGGCAACATCAAATGGGGGGCAGAGATTGTGCCAATTATTGAAGCGCTGGCCAGACAAAGAACACCAGGGCAATCTGTTGTTCAGCGTAATCACGGCGAAGGCAAACGATTTATTATGGCGCTACACGCCAATGACATGGTTGAGCTGACTCACAAAGGGGAAACGCTGATTGGTCGCGTGCAAAAAATGGATATCAACAAGAATATAGTGTTTCGGCGACACGATGATGCCGACGGAGCAAACTGGAAGCTACAAATCAAACTGAAACCAGACTCTTTCAGAGAAACTAAACCACGCCTAATCAGCATCAATGCTATCGGTCAAATCAAATACCATGAGTAGGCGAATTATTGAAATTGGCAGCGCGGGCTTTTACCTGCGCTGCCAAAATCAGCAACTGATTATCCAGCAAGGTGATGACCGCAAATCATCCATACCGATTGAAGATATTTCTGCGCTGATCTTGGATCACCCGCAATCGACTATCAGCCAAGTTTGCCTTAGCCAGCTGGTACAAAACAATGTCGCCGTGATTGTCAGCAATGAACAACACCATCCCGTTGGTCTACAGCTTAACCTTGAGGGAAACAGCTTGCAGGCTGAGCGGTTTCAAGCACAAGTTACGTTGAGGCTGCCGCGCAAAAAGCAACTGTGGAAACAAATTGTCAAATGCAAGGTAGAATGGCAAGGAAAAATACTTCACGACCTTTACCAAAACGATGGAGGCATTAGCGCATTAGCCAAAAAGGTACAGTCGGGAGACAGGGGCAATATAGAAGCGCAGGCGGCCAGACGCTACTGGCCACGCCTGTTCCCCGAGCAAGGCTTTAAACGCCTGCGTGATGCGCCCGACCAGAATCGCTTTCTCAATTATGGCTACGCCATTCTTCGCGCCCTGACTGCTCGTAGCCTGGTGGCCGCCGGACTTCACCCGACATTTGGCTTGCACCACCAAAACCGCTATAACGCCTATGCTCTTGCCGACGACTTGATGGAGCCTTACAGACCCTTGGTGGATTTGCGAGTCTGGGAGCTGCTTCAAGAATATAATGCTGATACCGAACTGAACCAGCAAATCCGCCAGCAGCTGCTACAATGGATAGAGCGAAGGGTCACCATTGATGAGGAGTACTTAACGATGCAACACGCCCTACAACGTAGCGCACAATCGCTGTGGCAATGTATCGCAGGCGAGCGCAAAGCCTTATTACTGCCAACTCTGTAGTGGCACTTTCACCGTACCAAGCTGTGTGGTTAATCGCTTTGTTTGATTTACCTACCGATAGCAAGGAAAGTCGGCGCGCTTATACTGACTTTCGCCAAACACTCTTGGCGGCGGGCTTTTCCATGCTGCAATACTCAGTCTACGGCCGCTATTGCGGCAGCGAAGAAAAAGCCGAAGTGCAGCGCAAACGGATCAGGAATGCGCTGCCTGAGGACGGCGAGGTGCGTATAATGACCTTAACCGATGTGCAATTTGGAAAAACCCAAGTTTTCCACGGAAAACGCCGAACCCATGCTGAAGAACCACCCCAACAAATCGAAATGTTTTGACATCCCTGTCAAATTATTGCTCACAAATCATAAGCTTGCAGAACTTCGAGTGTAACCAAACAACGATTCCCTGCAACTCACAACCCCGAGGAGGTTGGCAAACGACGCTGGAAGAGTGTAACCAAACAACGATTCCCTGCAACTCACAACCTAAATCGAATCCTTCCATACCTTTTGCTGAGTGTAACCAAACAACGATTCCCTGCAACTCACAACTCGCGACCAAGTGGCGCGCGGCAGGTGTAAAGTGTAACCAAACAACGATTCCCTGCAACTCACAACAAACCCTTGCCGCCAGCACGGATGAGCGTGAGCAATCAAAACTTTCCTATCCCCCGGGTTTGTTGGCAGCTATTTTATTTGAGATTCCAGCAAAACCCTCCCGATAATACGCAAAAAACCTGTGCCCAGAGCACTGCTGTGGCTAAAATCGCCTTATGACTATTAACCCGCTCAACGCTGCCGATCCCTTTAGCAATGCCACAGTGTCCGCCTCTGCGGGTACGGGCAAGACCTGGATGCTGACCACGCGGATTGTCCGCTTGCTGCTGGCGGGGGCGGCGCCGGCAAGTATTCTTGCCATCACCTTTACCCGCAAGGCCGCTGGCGAGATGCGCGAGCGGGTCTCCGAGCGGCTGCGCGAGTTGGCCGAGGCCGACCGTGCGCAGCGCACCGCGCTGCTGGAGATGATGGGCGAGGCGGTGAATGCGGATAGTCTGCAACGCGCCGGGCAGCTGCACCAGCAGTTGTTGCTGTCTGCTGAGACTATCCGCATATGCACTTTCCACGCCTTTTGTCAGGATATTTTGCAGAGCTTCCCGCTGGAGGCGGATGTGCCGGCGGGCTTTGAGCTGCTGCAACAGACCGGGCTGACGCTGGACATGGCTTGGGAGCAGCTCAATCAGCAGGCCACCCGCCAGCCCGAGAGCGATGTTGCCCGCGCCCTGGATAGCCTGTTTGATGCGCTCGGCACCTTGGCGAGCACGCAGAAGGCGCTGTATCAATTTGTTCACCAGCGCACCGACTGGTGGGCGTATACCGAGGGACAGGCCGAGCCGCTGGTGTGGGCGATTGCGCAGCTGGAACAGCAACTGGATGTGCCCGAGCAACCCTACGCCAGCATTGCCACGGCTGATTTTCAGCAGGTGCTGCAGCAGTTTGCCGAGGAGATCCGCATTGTCGGCAGCAACGCTACCAGCGCGGCTTTTTTGCAGGGCATTGCCGATGCCCTGAACCCCGAGCTTGACAGTGCCGCGCACTACGCGGCGCTGGGAAAGCTGCTCACCGCCAAGCGCCAGCCCAATGGCCGCTACAAGGGCAACGCGACGATGGACAAGAAACTGGCCAATGGTCGCGAGCCGCATATTGCCCTGTACCACCATATTTGCAGCCAGATACAATCGGTCGACGAAGCTCTGCTGCGCCAGCAAGCGCTGGCCTTGAACAGCGCCTGGTATTGCGTCGGCCATCAGTTGACTACGCTCTACCAGCAGCTCAAGGAGCAGCGCCGCCAGCTGGATTTTAGCGATCTGGAGTGGAAGACCTGCCAGCTGCTGCACCACGGCGACAATGCCGACTGGGTGCAGTACAAGCTCGATCAGCGCATCAATCATTTATTGTTTGATGAGTTTCAGGATACCAACCCGACCCAGTGGCAGCTGGTGCGCCCGCTGCTGGAGGAGCTGGCGGCGGGCGAGCAGGAGCGCCACCGCAGCGTGTTTCTGGTCGGCGATGTCAAGCAGTCGATCTACAGCTTTCGCCGCGCCAACCCCGAGCTGCAAGGCCAGGCCAGCCAGTGGTTGCAGCAACACTTGCAGGCTCGGGATTACCCGCTGAACCTGTCCCGCCGCTCGGCGCCGACGATTGTCGAGGCGGTGAATCTGATTTTTCAGCAGCCCCCGCTGTGCCAGCGCCTGAGCGACTTTCAAGACCACGGCACTTATCAAAAACACCTCTGGGGGCGGCTGGAGCTGCACCCGCTTGTCACCTCGACCAAGCCCGAGGTGCAGGAGGTCAGCCCCGGCGAAGCGCTGCGCGACCCGCTAAGCCAAGCGCGCGAGCACACCCAGCGCGACCACCACTACCGGGAGGGCGTGCTGATTGCCGAGCGGATTCAGGCGCTGGTTGGTGGCCGCTACGCGATTAGCGGCAATGCGGATAGTCTGGATTACGGGGATATTTACATCCTGCTGAAAAACCGCACCCACGCCGCCGAGTACGAGCGCGCCCTGCGCGACCATCGCATCCCCTATGAGGGCACGGAGAAGGGCACCTTCCTCGACAATATGGAAGTACAGGATATGGAGACCCTGCTCAACTTTCTCAACATGCCCTTCGATAATCACCGCCTCGCGGTGATTCTGCGCAGCCCGCTGTTCCATGTTCGCCACGAAGACTTGATCGCCCTCGCCCAGTACCCTGGCCCCAAGCACTGGTGGCAACGCCTGGAGCAGTTGGTGGCGCGCGGCGAGGCCAGTGCGGAGCTGAGCCTGGCGCAGCGCCGCATCAGCGATTGGCTGCAACAAACGCCACGGCTGCCAGTGCACGATTTGCTCGACCATATCTATCACACCGGGCAGGTGTTGCCGCGCTACAGCGCCGCCGTCAAACCCGCCCGCGCCGAGCGCACCCGCGCCAATCTGATTCGCTTTCTGGAAATGGCGCTGGCTATGGACAGTGGCCGCTACCCCAGCCTGACCCGCTTTCTCGACCAGCTCAAGCGGCTGCGCAGCAAGGACAGCGCCAGCGACAAGCCCGACAGCGCCGAGAGCCAGCAGCAGGGCGGGCGTGTGCAGTTCCTCACCGTACACGCCGCCAAGGGGCTGGAAGCGCCCGTGGTGTTTCTCGCCGACAGCTATGCGCAGAGCAAAAACCGCGACGCCTGGGCGCCGCTGGTCAACTGGCCATCCGACCAGGACCGCCCCAGCCACCTGATGCTGACCCCGCGCAAGCAAGACCTCTGCAGCCACCACCAGGCATTGCTCGACCTCAAGGCACAGCGCGAGCAGTGCGAGGATGCCAATCTGCTCTATGTCGCCCTGACCCGCGCCCGGCACATGCTGGTTATCACCGGCAGCGCCAAGGCCGAAGAGCTGGAGCGGAACAAGGCGCAGGACAGTTGGTACACGCTGATTCAGCAGGGCATACAGGCGCAGGCCAGCGAGGAAAACGGCGTACAGATATTGCACAATGGCGAGATGGAGCGCGCCACGGCGGATGCCACAGCGGATACAGCGGCGGCAAGCAGTGAAAGCAGCACGCCCGCCGCCTTTGACTGGCAACCCGTTGCCGCGCCCAAGCCGCCGGCTGACGACATCGCCCCCAGCCACGGAATAGAACACCACGGTGGCAGCCAGGACCCCGATGCGCTGGCGCGCGGCGATTATATTCACCGCCTGCTTGAGCACCGCAGCGAGCCGCAGCCCAACACCGCCGCGCTGCAAACCGAGCTGACCGAGCCTGTCCGCATAGCCTGCCAACAAGAGGTGCAAGCGCTATTACAGGCTGAATCGTTAGGATTTTTGTTTCGGCCAGCGCAGTATCGAGTGGCAAAAAAAGAAGTCGGGCTGCAATACCCCACAGCAAGCGGGCAATACGTTTACGGCATTATCGACCGCCTGGTGATTGGCGAGGATGGCATATTTATCGTTGACTACAAAACCCATCAGCACGTCAATGCAGCCAATGCGGATAGTCTGGCAGCGCAGTACCGGCCACAGCTGCAATACTATGTTCAGGGCATACAAGCCCTCTATCCCGACCAGCCCATCAGGGCGGGCATTCTGTTCACCCACCTGCAACACTGGTGTGAACTTATCAGCACCGCCCCGATAGCTTGAGGAACCTCTGATTAACCCCCTCTCCCTCTGGGAGAGGGCTGGGGTGAGGGAGGAAAATCAACGACTTACGCAATGCGGATAGTCTGTGGAAGCACTTGTTCAGA
>PDWJ01006068.1_pt1 | contig 13663 bp, 10 predicted proteins | sample 1430881 | NCBI WGS metagenome assembly PDWJ01 (sample SAMN01162460, study PRJNA174530) | Oral metagenome, whole genome shotgun sequencing project. | biome: Marine environment; feature: Marine mammal; material: Swab sample of the gingival sulcus; isolation source: swab sample of gingival sulcus... | reverse complement strand
TGCGGCAGCGACCGCGGCATCTGGAACCGCACCGCCTTCAAGGGCATGATCTTCGACAGCCTCAAACGGGAGAAGGCCACGGTCCGGGTCATCGGCCATGAAATGGTGGGCGAGATCGTGGCCGTCGGTTCCGGCGTCACCCCCCACTACGGGTACCAGCCCAAGGACATCGTCTCCACCGAAAGCCACATCATCTGCGGCACCTGTTACCAGTGCCACATCGGGCAGACGCATATCTGCGCGCGGGATGTGATCATCGGCATCGCCCGTGACGGTTGTTTCGCCGAATACATCAAGCTGCCGGCCAACGTGCTGTGGCCCACGGACCCGCGCAAGATCAAGATGAAGGTGGCCGCCGTGCAGGAACCCTTCGGCAACGCCGTGCACGCCTGCACCACTGCCGATCTGCGCGGCAAGACCGTGGCCGTGTTCGGTTGCGGCACCATCGGCCTGTTCGTGATCATGATCGCCCGCGCCCTGGGGGCCACCCGGGTCATCGGTATCGAACCCAACCCCGCCAACGCGGAAAAGGCGCGCCTGCTGGGAGCCGACGAGGTCATCGAGATAGACCTGAGCAAGACCGGCAAACATTCCTGGAGCGCCAACAAAGCCCTGGTCAAGGATGTGCGCAACGCCTGCGGGGGCATCGGGGCGGACGTGTCCATGGAAATGGCCGGGTTCAACAACAGCGTCAACAACGCCATCCAGAGCACGCGGCGGGGCGGCGACGTCATCCTCTTCGGGCTCAAGCAGGGCAATTTCCACATCCAGGCCTTCGACCGCGTCATCGTCAACGGGCTGAATCTGCACAGCGTGATCGGTCGCCGGATCTTTGAAACCTGGTACCTGACCCGCAATCTGCTGGAAGACCAAAGCAACGGGATCCAGGAGAAGATCCACGAGGTCATTCTCGGAGGCGGGGACGCCCTAATCCAGTTCTAGGAGCAAGAACATGCGCATCAGCATCGAATACTGCCGTGTCTGAGACTACCACCCCAAGGCCGCCGGTCTGGCGGACGCCATCCGAGAACGGTATGGCATCGAGTGCGAACTGATCCCCAGTAGCGGGGGCGTTTTCGAAGTGGAAATCGACGGGGACCTTATCTTTTCCAAGAAGGCCCTGGACCGTTTCCCCGAACATGAGGAAATCTTCACCGCGATCGACAAAAAAGCCTAGAAGGCTGAGCTTAGCCTGAGCTAGAGCTCCCTCGTCCTGACCAGTTCCCGCTGGAGACGATGGAGCTCTTTTTTCAATCCTTCAAGCTCCCGCTCCAGATCGGCGGTCTCGGTGTCCCAATCCTCCAAGGCCGTTTCCAGGGCGGTTTCGGCCTTGTGGAAGACATCGTCCAGATCCACCGCGAAAGCCTCATCCGCTGTCTCCACGGAGATCATGTTGTCATGACCGAGGCGAATCTCCAGTTGCAGATCCTTCATCGTGGCCATGGCCTCATCCAGGTTCGCGAGGGCTTCGTCCACCCGGGTGCCGATCAGCCGGCCCAGTTGCTCTGTGTCGATGATGACGACCGTCTCGTCCCCATTGTCCTCGATGACCACCAGGCCGTCGTCGGCCAAAGCCGCGCCAGCAGTCAAGAACAGTACCATGCCGATCAGGGGGAGCCGGCGGGTGATGGTGGGTAGGATCTTCATTGCGCACCTCCGCAAACAGAAAAAACAAAGGAAGAGACCAGCCAGTGTCTCTTCCTTACGCCCTTGGCTCGGATCGGGTTGCGTTTTTCCCCGCTCACGTCAACCCGGATCATTCATGGATAATTCGGGCTGAAGCGCGGATTGCAGCGCGCGCCACCAGCCGGGGCCGACCCGGCCTCGCACGGTACCGCCATCGCCCCCTTGCGCCCGGCTCAACGCGCCCGGCCCCGCACCATCGGCCAAAGAAGGAATATCCACCTTCAGCAATTCCCGCCCGTCATCCGCGCCCATCACCTTCAGTTCGAAGGCGTCCGTGGCCGTCACATCAGCCAGCAGCAGGCCGGTGCCGACCGTGCCCACCCAGCCGCTGCCCGCCGGAGCGGCCGGGCCAATGGAGAACGGCCGGCCCCGCACCACCGGACCGTTCGGCAAAACACGCAACTCCAGAACCGCACGGCCGGCAGCGGCCAGCCGATCCTGCGCCAACCGCACGGTCAGTTTCTCCAGCTGCAAAGGCGCCGGTGCGCGCAGGCTGTTCCGCCAGTTCCGCATGATCCGGCAACGCTGCTGGTTGGTCGCCGATACCGATGGAGACGAGCGGCCCGCCTCCAGGCCCAACCGCAACGCCCTGTCCAGGTCGCGCCAGGCCGCGCTCCAATCGCTTCCTCCCCCGGCCAGGGTACGGATTTTCGCCACACCGGCTTGGGCCCGCACCCACTGGGTTTCAAACTGATTCAACTTCTGGAGCTGACGCTCCTGATTCCGGCGCGCCATATGCGCGGCCCAACCCGCCAAGAAAGGATCGTCCAGGGTCTCGGCCAGCTCGGACCAGCTGTCGGATCCCGGCATCTGGGCCTGAGCCAAGGCCTCCTCGAAATCCGCCACCGAGGCGGCCTCCTGCGCCGTGGCCAGATCCGTGGTCGCCTGCCCGGCCTGAAGTCGGCGGACCACCGCCTCATGGTTCAGCCTCCGCAGCAGTGGCGTGTAGGTGGTCCGGTCGAAAGCCACGGCTTGGTTGTTTTCCAGTTCCGCCATCTTCAGGCTACCGTCCACCAGATGGGCCACCGCCTCGTCGCTCGATTCCAGCCAGCGGTACAACGCCACCGTATCGGCCACCAGCGGCGGCGCCTCCCCCGCGGCCAGGGTCCCAGCAGCCAGGGTCCCAGCAGTCTGGCGCAGATCCGGCAAGGCGGACAGGACGGCGGCCGGCAGCCACTGCCCCGTTTGCCAACTGTCGGCGTAGGCATGGCTGCCGAGGGACGCCCCGTGCTCCATGCGCTTGAGCCTGGCCAGGGCGAAGGCGCTGTTCCTGTACGCTCGGGTGGCGGGGCTGGCCGTGGGAGAAACAGACTCCGCCACGCCATAAAGATCGGCGGCCCATTCCTCGCTGAAGGTCTCCTGATCGAACAGGGCCAGCAACCGGGCCATACTCCAGGTCTGCTGCCGGTAATGGGCCAGATCCTGGGGTCTGTTCTCCAGGTCCAGCTCCCGCAAGGCCGCGGCATGATCCTGCGGGGCGGCCGCCTGCAGACTGTCCCGGCGGGCCCGGACCTGCGCGTCCGAAAGCCCGGCCAGATCCTGCCAGTAGACCCCTTGGGCCAGGCTGTGCCAGGCCAGAATCAGGCGCTGGCATTCCACATCCAGGATATCACCCTGATGGGCCAGGGCGCGCAGACGCTCTCTTTCCCGGTCCGGCCGGGTGCCCTGCTGGATACCGGCGGCAGCCAGGTCGCGGAACATGTCGATCTGGGCCAGCAGAGGCCCGGCCGCATCCCGGCGCAAGGCCTCCAGGTGTTCCTGCCCATCGCCCCCCAGATTATTCAAGCCGGGGATCATGGCCATCCGCTTCACACCCCGGATCTGGCGATCGTAGACTTCGGAGACACGCACCACCTCGAGCAAGGACGAGACGGCCCCGGAATCGTTTTCCTGTTCCGTAAATGACGAGGTCAACAGTTCCGACCAGGACAGCCCGCCGCCCTGGTAGAAGAACTTCAAATAAGACCAACCGCAGCCCACCGTCAGGATCAGCAGCAACAACCCCACCAGGGGAACCGGCACCTGGCGCCGCCCCCCCCGCCAGTGGGCCGTGCGCGGGCCGGAATGCTCGGCAGTATGGTCTCGGCGGGAAGTCGCCGACGCCGATGGCCGCCCCATATGGGGCACGTCCGTCCGCTTCCTCTGCGAACGCATCGGCACCGGGGCGACCCCGACCTGGGGCGCGGGCTTGGGGGCCGTCAGCGCCGGACCGGCGGTGCCCCGTTCCAGGGTCAGCCGACTCTGCTGATTTCTGAGGCTGGAGATATCGCCATAGGCCAGGCACTCCCGCACCTTTTGCACGTATTCCTGCAGTTTGGGCGGAAGCTGTCCCGGTGCCAACGTCATCACCAGGCGCTGCCAGCCGCTCTGATCGCAAGTACCCGTTGACCGGGCTTGGGGCAAAGGACGCGAACCGGAGCTGCTGCTTCATGGCATCGGGCAGCAACTCGATCATCAGACTCAGGATCCGGTCACTTTCGTTGCAGGGCTGGGAGATGGGCAAAAGCAGTTTCCGGCTCGCAAGCAGCTGATTCAGGGCCTCATCCACCAGGCCCACATCGGCCGGCGAGGGGGGTGGGCTGATCGTCAGCCGGTTGGCCTCCGGCACCACCTCCACGCGATGAGGGGGGTGGCCGGAACTCCATTCCGGAAAACCGCCGGCCTCCTCCAGGGCAAACGGGTTGTACCCAAAATCCTTGTAATCGGAGCGATCCAGGATCAGGACCTGGAAGCGGGGCTGCTCGGCCATGATCACCCGGATGACGGCATAGGCCCCGCGCGGCATGCTTCTCAGGCGGGATTTCAGGGGGAAGGTCAGCAGGGCACGGCCGGCCATGTCGGGATCGCCCCCTCCGCACCAACCGTAGCACAGACGCCCCACCTCTTCGGCCACCGCCATGTTGAGGCCCCCGATGCGGGCCAGGGTTCCTCCCAATCCCTCGGGATTGTTCGGATGCACCCCAAAATGCAGCACTTCCATTTTCGCCATGATACTTCTCCTGCCCCACGGTGGGTGCCAATACCAGGATTCCTCATCCTCATGTTTCGGCTTATCCTTTGGAAAATTGACGGGTTTTCGGCCTGGGACGACAAAAAACAGCGGCCCGCCTTGTCCATGAAGGCGGGCCGCAGAAGAACATGCCCGGTGTCGGGTACTGGGTGCCGGGCGTCAGACTAGACGTCCCGCTCCCGCCCCATACGCTTGACCTTGGCCACGTTGCCGGGGCTCTGGGCCGCGGGATGTTCTGTCTCGAACATCTCACGCGGCATCTTGCCCGTCAGCCACGCGGGGTTCATGGGATACAGGTGCGGGTTGAAGATCACACCGTACATGTGCCAGACCAGGATGGCCAGGAAGGCCAGCCACGCCTCGTAATAGTGGATCACCAGAAAGACCTCCAGCACGCCCTTGCCCAGGTAATGGACCAGGTAAGACTCGAACCAGAGGGCCAGACCCGTCAGGACCATGACGATGGTGCCCCAGATCAGCGCCCAGTACTCGGCCTTCTCCACAAAGGAGAAGCGGCGCATCTGCGGGTGTTCATCGGTACGACCCAGGTTGTACATCAGCATTCCCCAGAACTGTTTGGCATCCAGCCAACTGAGACTGATGTCATGGAAGAAGATGCGGCCCTTGGTGGTGAACAGGAAGAAGAAGTGCCAGATGGCGCCCAGGATCATCACCACGGCCGCGCCACGATGGATCAGGCCGCGGATGGCCGCGCCACCTTCGCGCCCGAAAATCATCTTGGCCCACCACGCATCGTAGAAGCGCAGGCTGAAGCCGGTGATCACCAGGACGGTGAAGCTGATGGCCAGGACCGTGTGCTGCACCACCTCATCGGCTTCCATACGCCGGACCTGCTCCTTACGCAGCATGTTGCGCACCTGCCGCAGGTAATCCAGCAAGCAGTAGCCGGCCATGCCGCCGATGACGCAGAAGATCAGGATCTGGTAGATGATCTTGATGATATGGGGCCAGCCGCTCTGCTGGCCGGCGGCGGGGGCGTGGATGCGCGTCTTGCTGGCCATCTCCGCGGACATCCCCTCGTGGCAGTTGCCGCAGGTGGTGACCAGATTGGCCGGGTTCACGGAACTGCGCGGATCATCGCGCGGCAGCACCATGTGGGCTTCGTGACAACTGGCGCAGTTGGCCACCGTCTTGTCGCCGGTGCGGCTTTTCAGGCCGTGGTAAGAGTCCACGTAGGATTGCAGGCGGCCGGAAGGCAGGTCGTACTTCTCGTTCAGCTTGGCCGAATCGTGGCAAGGCGTGCAGGTGGCTTCGGCCACACGGAAGGGGCTGACCGGAGACAGCGGATCATCCGTGGCCAGGATATTGTGCTCGCCGTGGCAGTGGGTGCAGGTGGGCGCGTCCACCTCGCCGCGGGCCACCAACTCGCCGTGCACGCCGATCTCGAATTCCTTCTGGATGGTGCTGTGGCACTGGCCGCAGGTCTTGGAGATGTTGAAATAGTTGATGGTGGACTCGATATCCCCGGGAGGCAGGATGCGGTGGGCGGTGCCGCCGGTGGAGTGGCAATCGTTACAGGAAGCGGCGTTGTCCTTGCCGCCGGCCGTGGCCTGGCCGTGCACGCCCTTCTTGTAGACCTCGATGGGGTGCTTGAATTTGATGCCCATCTCCGCCAGCAGATCCTGGTCCTCGTGGCAGGCTCCACAGGTGTTGGGCAGATTGGTGGCGTGCACCAGGCTGGTGGGATCATCAGGGGATTTGATCTGGTGCGTGCCATGGCAGTTCACGCAGGTGGGCACATGGGGGGTTTCCCCGACAATGCCGCGGCCATGCTGGACGTAGACCTCGGCCACGTCGTCATGGCATTCCGCGCAATCCACCTTGGCCAGATTGTCGCGGTGCGGCAACTGGGTGATGCCGCTGTGGCAGTCGGTGCAGCTGAGGTCCTCGTGCTGGCTACCGGCCAGATGGCTGTGGTCCACTTCCGTGGGCTCGCCACCGGTGTTGCTGTGGCAATCGGCACAGATCCAGTCCGGATAGTCGTCCGCCAAACCCGTCACGGGAGTCAGCAGGAAAAGGAAAAGCGCAAAAAAGATGGTCAGCCGGTGGTGGAACATATCCCTGGGGCCTTTCTCCATATGGTTGACACAAGGGCCGGTGCAACGGATGGGTCGAGGTCTGCCGAGCTGCGTACTCAAGGAAGAGGATTCAGATGAGTAAATATGAGTTCGCCTTTCCATGAATTCAAAGACAAGGAACAATTAACCTTTTATATACAAAGAACCTATCTCACATTTTTCTCATAGGTCATCTTCAGAAAATGAGCCACAGGATGCCTGTTTTCCTCCAGGAGAGAAAACCCGCGCCATGACAAAACAGTGACAAACGGCGCGCAACTTCCTGGAACACATGGAGTTGCGTGTTTTAATGGCGCCTAAATATTTGTGAGTCAATAGTTTAAGTCTCTTTTGAAAAATTGCGGCCGATGGCCCTCCGACACTTCTGGAGGGCCACGCTCTCATGCATCAATTCAAGAATTAGAAATTCGGGAATCCGCAGTCCTTGCCCCTCCCGCAAAGGGCAAAGGCCATTGTCTCCAACACCAGCATGAAGAAGGGAGCATCAGCTATCCCGAGGCGCGGGAGCCGGCCGGACCGGCCCGAAAGAGATCCCGCAGCGCCTCCCGAGGCAACTCCGCGGTGAAGGCCCCCCCTAGCGCCTGCAGTTGGATCATGGCCAGCCGCCCTTCCCAGGGGCCGATGGTCCAGCACAGGGCTTCCGCCAGGGCGTCCGGTTCGGGCCGCCCCTCGCCCCGGTTCAGGGGACAGATGTCCCGGCTTTCTGCCTGATCATCGTCCACGAGCCAGCGCAAAGGCAGGCCCTGGGTGCGGCAGACATAGGGGCGGGAGGTGTAAATGCGGCAGGCGCCGGCGGCATCCAGGAACGCGCAGGCGCCGGGCGGGTGGGGCCTGCCCTCGGCCAGAAGCCGCGCGTGGTCGCGCCGGATGCGCTCGGCTTCCACCGCGAAAACCGTCAAGCCGTCCACACAGCAGTCGGCGCAGCCGCGCCCGCAACGCAAGGGAGGCTCCTGGCGGGATTCCAGATCGCCCGCGGCGGCATCCACCTGGGCATGGAACTGCCGGAGCGCGGCAAGCGCCCCGGCAACAGGATCGGCAAAAGAGTCGGCGGCCATCTCAGCGGGTAAAGACGGTGCCGCCGGATTCCAGGGTATCCCCCGCGGCGGGGTCCAGCAGCCACTGGATGCGGCGCACGCCCTCGCGCACATCCTCGATGGCCCCGCAGTAGCTGAGGCGCAGATAGCCCTCCATGCCGAACTCCACACCGGGCACCGTCACCACCAGGATCTTCTCCAGCAGGTGAGCCGCCAGGCGGGTGCTGTCCCGGTCGAAGGCGCGGAAATCGCAGAAACAGTAGAAGGTGCCCTGTGGAGGCTGGACATCCAGGCCCGGAATCTGGCGCAGGAGACGGACCATTTCGTCCCGGTTGATCTCCAGTTCTCCGGCCAGCTTGCGCACCGAGCCCTGGTGGCCGTGGATGGCCGCCACCGCGGCGTGCTGGCTGAGGCTGCAAGGGTTACCGGACTGGTGGGACTGGATGTTGTTCATGACCTTGATCAGGTCCTTCGGACCCACGGCCCAACCGATGCGGAACCCCGTCATGGCGTACTGCTTGGACACCCCGTTCAAGACCAACAGCATGCTCTCGTCCACGCTTTTGTCCGTGCACTCGTAACAGCTGATGGCCTCCAGCCCGTCGTAGACCAGACGATGGTAGATATCGTCCATCAGCACCCGGATGCCCTGCTGCTCACAATGGGCGATGACGCCCGCCAGGAAATCCCGCGTGAAGAACTGTCCGCTGGGGTTGTTGGGGCTGTTGAGCAGGACGGCTCGGGTGCGGGGGCCCATGGCGGCTATCATCTCCTGCACCGTGGGCTGAAAAGAGCCGTCCGCGGCGTGCACCACCACCGGCTTGCCGCCGGCCAAGCGCACCATTTCCGGGTAGCTGACCCAGTAGGGCGCGGGGAAGACGATCTCGTCTCCCTGATCCACCAGCGCCAGCAGGGCCACCATGATGGCCTGCTTGGCGCCCGCCGAGGCCATGACGTTGGCCCGCTCCACCTGGCGTCCGTAGAAGCGCTTGGTGTAGTCGATGATGGCGTCTTTCATGGCCGGGGTGCCGGAGGCGGGCGTGTAGCGGATTCTTCCCTTTTCCAGCATCTCGATGGCCGCCTGCACGGCGGTGTCCGGAGCCAGGCTCTCGGGCTCGCCGCCTCCGAGGTGGATAACGGGCTTGCCCGCGGCGCGCAGAGCCCCGGCCTTGGCGTTCAGCTTCAAGGTGGCGGAGGCGCCAATGGACTGAGCAATCTTGCTGAAAGGCATGGCAGATTCCTTTGGTCGACAATCCTTGGGGCTACCAGCCCAAATCTAATCGCCGCCCTGACGGGATGCCATTTGAATTTGTGTGTAAAACGCGATTATTCCACCGGTTTTTGGATCTCGCCGGCCCTGTCGTCCCGGGCCTGTCCCGTACCCAGGAACAAGCCCAGCAGGACCCGGGGTTCGGCCGCGGGATCGGCCTGGGTCCGAGGCTGCGGAGCGCACAGATCAGGCAGGGCCTGCAACGCCACGCTGTAACGGCAAGCCGGATTCCACAAACACCAGCCACGGCCCCCTTCCAGGCGCGCGGCCTGGATCTGGGAACCGACATAGTCGGCATCGAATCGGCTGACCCGGTAGGGGAAGGCCTGCAACCAGGGACGTATTTCCGCACGGCCGGCGCACAGCGTGGCGAAACGGCGTGTCCCTTCGCCGATGAAGTATTCGGGATCATCGCCCGGGCGCGTGCGGCCCTCGAACCCCGGGCTGAAATGGGATGGATAGATCATGGGGCAGATGACATCCACGTATTCGGCAAAGGTGGGCACATGCTGGCCGGTGAGCGCCAGATCTTCGGTTCGCCCCCAGGCCATGATGCCGTACAGGTCCGCGCTGATCTTCACACCCAGCGGCTGTAGCAGATCCCGCGCCTCGGCCAGGAAATCGGTGATGGCGGCACGGCGACCGGCGGCCACGGTCTGGATATCCACCCGGGCGGTGTCGGACCAGTCCTCACGCCATCCGTTGGTCGGGAAACGCACGTAATCGAACTGGATCTCGTCCACCCCGGCCCGGGCCAATTCCTGGGCCAGGGCCAAATTGTAGGCGCGCACCTCCGGTTGGCGCGGATCCATCCAGATGCAGCCGCGCTCGCCCCAGGGTCGGCCGGCGCGGTCATGCAGGGCCAGATCCGGGCGCTCCCGACCCAATTCCCCGTCCAGAAACAGAGCCAGGCGAGCCACCACGTAAAGGTCACGGCGCCGGCAACGTTTCAGCATCTCGTCCAGGCTGCTGATCACCGGCGCGCTCCGGCCTCGGCCGCAGCGCGCCAGGGAATGCCGGCTGGCGAAGGAAACCCCGCCATCGATATCCTTGGCGTCAAAGACCACCGCGTTCCCGCCGGCCGCAATGAAACGGTCCACCCGGCGCCAGACTGAGTTGACACCGCAGGCCGGGCCGGTCAGGTAGATGCCGCGTAACTCGGCGCCGTCGGCCACCTTGGTCAGGACCTGAGGACAGTCCTGGATGGGCAGCACGGGGATGCGCAGTTGTTGCCCCACCAGCAGCAAGTTGCTTTCCAGATTGTTGACCCGGCGGATGTCGGTCATCAGATCGCCCAGGGCGTAGTGATGGGTGCGTTCCCGGTACCGACCGCAAATCTTGATCAGGCTGTCGCCGGTCTCGACGGTGTAGAGCAGGGTGTCGGGCGGGGAAACGTTGTCCGCGCCGGTCGCGCAAGCCGGGGCAGGCCCAATCAGCAGAGGCAGCAGAACCATCAGGATCATCAGAGCCATCAGCCTGATCATGTGCTCCGCCGTTGCATTCTGCATACTGCTCACCTGCCCGGTCTTGCGTAAAACGAGAAAAACGGGATATTTTCCGGAACTGTCGGGTATTGTGCAAAATATGGGCCCCTCACCGGTACTGCTGTGGCCCGGCCGGGACGTATGGTTGCCAAATGGGCAATAACGGCAATAGCGGCAATAGAAGCGGCTCAAATTTTCAGGAGGATGCTATGACTAGATGGATTCTACCGCTCTTGATTCTGACCTTGGGTGGACTTTTTACAGCCTGCGGCGGTAAGGAAAAAGCCGAACCGGCCCCTGAAACGACCACCACCCAGAACACCGACAACGCGGCGACGGAGACCAAGCCGGTGCTGCACATCCTGGCCTTTGACGGTGTCCAGGACTTCCACTATCTGGTGCATTACCGGAACGCCGAGGACTCGGCCATCCTCTACACCCCGGACGAGGTCCACACCCTGAAACCCGCCCGATCCGCCTCGGGCGCGAAATACCAGGGCGAGCGCTTCATGGTTTGGACCAAGGGTCAGGGCGACATCATTTTGTTCGAAGTGGACGGTAAGGAAGTGGGTCCCTGCAAAGTTTCCGGGCTGCAAGCCATCCTGGAGCAGGCCTGGCAGGCCGGCGGGCGCTTCTGGGCCGCGGGCAACGAGCCCTCATGGAATCTGGTCATCAGCGAAGAGAAGGTGCTTCTGCTGACGGACTTGGGCGAGACCCGTCAGGAATTCCCCGGGCTGGCCGCCGCCGACCTGGACCCCTACGCCCCCGCCGGCCGGCACGTTCTGAAAAGCGGCGACCATACCCTGGAAATCGAAATCCAGGAAGGCCTCTGCGGCGACAGCATGAGCGGAGCGCCCTTCCCCGCGTCGGTGACCCTGAAACTGGACGGCGTGGAGATGCGCGGCTGCGGCACCGGATTGTTCTAACCCGTTGTTCTAACCCGGAGTCATCAGCCGGCGCGGGACAGAGAGGCGATCCTACTCCAGTTCTATCGCGATGGGGCAGTGATCGGATCCGAAAACATCGGCCAGGATACTGGCGGAAACGAGCCGCAGCCGCAACACGGACGAGATGCAGAAGTAGTCGATGCGCCAGCCCACGTTCCGCTCACGCACGCCCGGCCGGTTGCTCCACCAGGTGTAGTGGCCGCCTCCGGTTTCGAACTCCCGGAAAGTGTCGATGAAGCCGGCTTTGACGATCTTGTCGAAGCCGGCTCTTTCTTCGTCCGTGAAACCGGCGTTCTTCCGGTTGCTTTTCGGATTGGCCAGATCGATTTCCTTGTGCGAGACGTTCAGGTCCCCGCAGAAGACCACCGGCTTCTTCTTCTCCAACTTGCGCACGAATTTCAGGAAGGTGGGGTCCCACTCCTTTTGGCGGTACGGCAGACGCGCCAGTTCACGCTGGGCGTTGGGCGTGTAGACCGTGACCAGGAAAATGTCCTCCAGTTCCGCCGTCATGACGCGGCCCTCGGTATCCAATTCCGGCACCCCCATGCCGGGGAAAACGGCACGGGGTAATTCCCGCACCAGCATGGCCGTGCCGCTGTAGCCCTTGCGCAGCGCCGGGTTCCAGAGCATGGAGTAGCCCGGAACATCCAGCTCCACCTGCTCGGGCAAAGCGCGCACCTCCTGCAGACAGATGATATCCGCGCCGCTGTTGGCGGCAAAATCAGTGAAGCCTTTCTTGAGGCAGGCGCGCAGGCCGTTCACATTCCAGGAAATCAGTTTCATTCAGCTATCTCCATTCTGGTCGGTGATGTCATGCCCCTCAGCAATGACGGCACGCATTCCTGACCCGGGCGGCAACTCATCGGATCCGCCCGCCACACGGGGTGACCCACGGGAGCATAACCGCGGTCGACGGCGATGGCCACACCGTTGGCCCGGAGCTGGCTCTGGAGCGGCCCCGGTGAGGCCATCCGGATTGTCCACACGGAAACCATGACGACCAAGGCCCTGGCTCAGAACTTTCCAGGAAAGCCCCGCGGCCTACCGTCGGGGAAACGACAGGGCTTTCTCTAGCGGAAATCGGTTTCCGATCAATCCAGGACAATCCTTTTTGGGCAACCATCGAACCGACAAAGATTTAACAGGATTTGTTGATATTGCCATCCTATAGCAGAACGGATGTCCGCCCTCTCTATCCCGAAACTGCGAGACTTTTGTATGTAATTTTTTGTCTCCAACTCAAAAAAAACTAGATACAACCCCCGAGACGCGGAGGCTTCCTGAAGTGTCCGCTCAAGGGGGGAAGACGGTAATTCTCAATCGCCTGCAGAACAAACCCATAACCCGAACCGAGAGGTGTGTCATGAAATTCATGTCCTTTTTCGTTCTCGTTTTCGTCCTTTTCTGGGGAAGCGCCATAGCCGCAGATCCCCAGGTCCAGAATGCCACCAAGGTCGACTCCGAACAGCAAGCGTCCTCGCCCGTGCTGGAGATCAACCAAGCAGAGTTGGAGGCCGGGGTCACCCTTGACGAAAATGGCACCGATGAGGCCCTGCTGCCCCAGCCCGCGCTCTCGCCCATGATGATCGAGATCAAGACCGCCCTGGAGACCAACCACAACCAGGTGCGGGCGCTGGCTGAACGCGCCGCCCAAGCGCCCGATTACGAGGCCCGTCGTGCCCTGAACCAGGAAGCGTCCCAGTTGAAGCAGCAGCTGGAGCTGGATATCCTGGCCATCCAGGCCCGTTACGCCCGCCAAGACGGCAACGAGGAATTGGCCCTGAAAATCGAGGACTCCATCGAGAAGATTTTGAACCCGCCCATGCCCGAGGCCCCCACGGAAACCCGTCCGGAGCCCCAGAACCGCTAACCCGGAGGTCAGCAAAATGTGCAGATCGTTACGAATCCTGCTGTTGCTGATGCTGCTCTGCGGTTTCAGCACCCAAGCCCTAGCCACCATCATGCCCGCTGTGGAGGTGAAGCTGGTCTCGCCCTTCACGGCGCTGCAGCCCGGGGACACCTATGACGGCAAGCTGGAGATCCACTGCGGCGAACCGGGCACCCTGTCCCAGTTCAAACTCGAAGGCGATAACTGGTCCGCCAGCCTGGCCGCCGGGCCCGCCACCCGCACCA
>PDWJ01004152.1_pt1 | contig 13673 bp, 9 predicted proteins | sample 1430881 | NCBI WGS metagenome assembly PDWJ01 (sample SAMN01162460, study PRJNA174530) | Oral metagenome, whole genome shotgun sequencing project. | biome: Marine environment; feature: Marine mammal; material: Swab sample of the gingival sulcus; isolation source: swab sample of gingival sulcus... | reverse complement strand
AATGAGGTACTTCAAAAAATTGAGAGAGCGAGGTATGAAAGTTTTAAAACGACAAATAAATACAACATACTCTTAAATTATGAGATTGGAAAAGTAATAATTGAAAGACAAAAATTATATGGGTGGGGAAAATCAATAGTAGAACAGTTGTCAAAGGATATAACAAAACAATATGATGGAGTAAAAGGTTATTCATCGCAAAATTTGTGGCATATGCGACAATTTTTTAATGAATATAAAGAATATCCTCAATTATTATTGTTAGCTTGTTCTGTCCCTTGGAGCCATAATTTACTTATCATGCACAAGATAAAAGATTATCGAGAGCGTGAATATTATTTAGAAGCAACAGAAAAAATGGCTTGGAGCAGGGCTGTTTTGTTAAACCAAATAAAAGCAGATGCTTACAATTATCAATTGAATAATCCGAAACAGAATAATTTTGAAAAGGCACTGCCTGAACACTTATCAGAACAAGCCGATGAAGCAATAAAAAGTGTTTATAATCTTGATTTTCTGGGTATATCAAGACCTGTACGAGAAAGGCGACTTGAAAATCTTTTAATAGAAAAAATAAGGGATTTTTTAATGGAGCTTGGATATGGATTTTGCTTTATTGGAAATCAGTACAAGATAACGCTTGGAACAAAAGATTATTTCATAGATTTACTGTTTTACCACCTTTGTCCACAAAAAGACGATTTAGAAGTTGAATACGCATTAAGAATAATAAATAAACCTGTTGGAGTAGCTGAATATCAACTGATGAAAGAATTACCGACTGAAATGAAAGGTAAATTACCAACAGTAAGCGAATTAAAAGAAAAATTGCAAAACACGATAAAAGAAATAGAAAAATAAGTTGTTCATACTGCTCTTAACGCAGTTTGCGACACTCTCCCGATTTCGGGCTTCCGTCTTCTGTCTCCCGTCTTCCGTCCCTACAACTATGCCATTGTGTATTTAAAAATTTTTAAGCATGAGTGTTTCATCTGTGAATATACTATGGAGTCCGGCATTGCGTTTTATACAGAAAGTTTTTATTCCGAGTTTTTCGGCAGCTTGAGTATTTTCTAAGAGGTCATCAATAAAAAGAGTTTCTTCTGCTTTAATATCAGCATCTTTCAAAACATATTCAAATACCTCTATATCAGGTTTTCGTAGAGCTATTTCATGCGACAGCCAAGTTTTTTCAAATAAACTCCGAAAATTCATTCCAAATTGTTGCTCAAATTGAGGTATAAATCTTTCGGCATGAATAAGATTTGTGTTGCTGAGCAAAAAAATACGATATTTTTTACTTAGTTCTTTCAGTATTTTGATGTTTCGTTCGGGATAGTCTAACAATCCTTTGTTCCATATTTTATCAAATTCATGGTCGGAGAGTTGTTCTTTGGCGGCAAAGCAAACTTTCTTACGAAAGTCGGATTTATTTATAAGTCCTTTTTCAAAATCGTTTAATACACCTTGCTCCAATATTTGTTTGAAAGCTGCTTGGTAAACTTCTAATTTTTCAGGACTTAGGTTTTCAGTCATTTTCTCAGGCTTAAACTTAATAATAACACCACCTAAGTCAAAGATTATATTTTTTATTTCATTTGATAGCAGATTTTGTATGTAATTCATATTTTTTTTAATTTTAAAAAGTTTTGATTTATGTATTTTCAGAGCTTACCCTTTGATTAACAGTTTGTTGTTTTGTAAGTTTTTGGTAATCAGGGAGTTGTGTTGTTTGTGTTGTGCGTTTGGTAACTGCTTAAATATTAGTATGTTAAATTCTTGATTACTTATACGAGGGCTTTTCCATTCGCAATTTAACCCGAATTATTATTGATTTTATTTATAAAAAAACAAGCTAATTAATATTCTTAACTAGCTTGTTTTTAAATTTTTAGAAAATTGCAGGTATACTACCCTTCTTTTTTCATATCAACTTTCCAGTCGCCTTTTACTTTTACGAGGTCAAGTTTTTCTTCACCATCTACGGATTTGTAATGAACAACAGCTTTGTCGCCGTCGATTTCAGTTTCACCCCATTCGATTTTGTTAACTTTGTCCATCTCTTCTTTACTGTCATCTGTTTTCATGTCAGGTATACTTTCTGCCATTCCTTCGATGAGTGTAAGGGTTTGAACAGTAGTTTCAGTTCCAAGTTCTTTAGCTCTGTCAAAATCTTTTTTTGCTAATGCTGTAAGAAATTCTTTAGCAACATCTTTAGGGTTTTCGGGAGTACCACCGCCGCAAGAAAAAATGAAAGTAGTGATTACTAACAACAAGCTAACTTTAAATAAATTTTTCATGTGTTTAATAAATTAGATAGATATAAAATAGTTTTACACCGTAAAGGTAGAAAAACTTTATAGAACTACCAAAAATATAAACTTATATATTGTAATAGTTTGTTATATTTCCACAATTACCTAATAATCAATACCTTACATTGTTAATAGTGTTGTGAGTTTAATTGACTGATTGTTAACAAGTTAGTATAAATTCATAAATCAAGGTTTTTGAAAATTTTAAAACAGGAGTAGAGGCGTTGCATGTAATGTCTTTACTATGGCAGAAATAAAAAAACTGCCCGATATAGTTATCGAGCAGTTTTATTTAGAATTTTAAAAAGATATTATTCTATGATTAATTTTGAGTTAAACACTTGTTTTTCAGACATTAATTTTATGAAATAGATGCCTTTTGCTTGTTCGCTGAGGTCTATATTCAAAGATTCTGAGGTCATATTACGTTTCATGATTAATTTACCGCTTACTGTGTAAATTTCAAGAACTGTTTTTTCAGTATTTAAACCTTTTACATTAACCGTGAATATACCATTACTTGGGTTAGGAACTATGCTTAGATCTGATTTAATATCATTCACTGATACCGGTTCCATATTAACTAGGATTTCTTTGTCGTCGTCAACATTAACAGTACCTTCTACTTGAGTGTAGCCTTCTTTTGTAACAGTGTAGGGTACTTCTGTTGCTTCTTCGCAGTTTTCGAAAACGGCAAGCGCATCTTCATTTGTTAAAATATCAGTTCCGTTGAAGTTTACATTTGCGCCTACTATAGGAGCATCTGCTTCGCCGCGAACATCAAAGGTTATGGTGTATTCGCCTGCACAAGAAATTATAGCAGTCCAACCTGCTTTTACTGTGCTATTGTCAGAGTGGAATTTAAAAGTTAGCGCACCGTCTGCATTAGTAGCTGTAACGGGTTGTAATTCTGCAGGTATACCACTTGTTGAGTAGAATGTACCTATCAAATTAGCAGAAACATCTGTTCCATCGTATATTGAAAGATAGTCATAAGGATCAGTACCCCATGGCTCTTCAACTTTAAATTCTGTGAAGTTCATACTGATCATTTTACCAGCTGTTCCGGGTTTGAAGGTCATAACTTGGTCTAAATCATTTGCGTAGTCTTCGTCAGGACCGCCTGCGTCATAGAAAACACCATCGCAAGTTGTTATTTCAGCACCATTTTCCATTATGTATTGTGCAGCGCCTGTGGTAAAAGTCCATGTTTCGCATCCTTCTGATTCTCCAAAGCTGTTTACAGCAACTACTGCCCAATAGTATTGAGTATTAATTTCAAAATTTTGCTCTAAAGTAGCTTCTGTAACCTCAATTGGTTCGTTTGTAAATGGATCAGGGTTTGTTCCAAGGTATACTTTGTAAGATGCTGCTCCTAATACATTAGTCCAGCTTAATTTTGTTGGGAATACATTTTCTACTTCATTAGAAGGGCTTAGATTTGTAGGACATGCAGGAGCTTCTGTTGCCGAGTAACATGATACTTCTGCATACCATCCGGCATGTTGGAATGAGCCATCGGAGGTAAAGTGGAATGTTAATCCGGTAGAACTTGATATTTGTCCCGGGCTCACTTCTCCTGAAAAGGGACTTCCCGATATTTGAGGTGCGTCAGTATTTATTCCATCGTGTATGTAAAGTTTATCATAATCCTTTTCTGTTTTAAATTCAAGGAAATTAACTGCTATATTTTCTTGACCGGCAGGTGGTATAAAAGTCATAGTATAATCTTCTGACCCCATGTAATTTCCTGATTCTAAACCTGAGTCGTAGAAGTTACCTGTACAAACAGTTAATGTGCCTCCATCGCTTATAGGATATATAGGTATGATACCAATTTTAAATTCAAAGTCTTTAGTTGCTGTGTATTGGTTGTCTGTTCCTGCGGTAACATTAGCAGTTAGTGAGGTAATCGTTCCGAGAGCTACATCATCGTTAGCGGTAGCACTAAATGTAAATGTTAATTCTCCGTCGGCTTCGAGAGGACCGGCTTCTGTAACAGAAGCATTATTAATTGTGAAATCAGTAGAGTTTGTAGATATTGAGGTAATAATGTTGTCAACAGCTGCTGCACCTGTATTTTTAACAGTTATTTTAATATCTGCTGTTTCGCCCGGATCTAAGGTCTCGTTTACTGTTGCTGAGCCTTCATCGTCTACAACCATAGAGATTATTTTTAATTCAGGGGCTAATACTTTAACATTTTTCGTAACCTCCCATGTATTTTCAGTAGAGGTTATTGCTATGGTAACAGGTACTTTATGTTCGTTTTCAACACTGTTGTTTACTTCAAGTGTTAATGCGTTAGCTCCTGAACTTGTTGTAGAGGCATCAGCGGCTACGTCGCCGTAGGTAAATGTAGAATTTGTAATTGTAGCAACCGGATCATCGGTTGAAATAGTTACTGCAACATTTGTTGCCTGATCTACGCCTATATTTTTAAGTACTAAGTCTAAGTCTATTGATTGTCCGTATGTTACTTGGTTTGTGTATGATTCTACTGACATAAAGGGACCGTCTATTGCTGTGGCGGGTACTGTTGCCATGTAAGGTTTATATTGAGGTTTAGTAACAACAATATCTACATTTCCTGCTTCTGTTACAGGGGTAATTGAAACGGTTGCTTCTCCATCTGCATTAGTCATACCTACGCCAAGTAGTACACCGTCTTTAGATATGGCAACATAAGAGCCCGGTTCTGCGTTAACGTCATAAGTATTTACTCCTATGTGTATTATAGGTAAATGTGTTACATTGTTGTCTGAGCCTTGAGTTTTGTATGTAATTAATGAGGGGTCGCCGAGGCAGTTGTATGCTTCCCAATAATATTCCATTGGTGATATGTATCCTGACGATGATGGGTAGCCTTGTGCAACAACTTCTGAAACAGATAGGTTACCTACAAAAATAGTGGCATCTACTGTAAGATATTCTTCGCCAAACATTGCGTCGTAAGTTCCTACTGTTGTTTCGTCTACTGTTGGTACATATCCGTTATTATACCCTTGTACGGGGAATGCACCTACTGACCAATAAAAGTCTTCGAACCAGTATGAGCTTGGCGAAGAGCCTATGTATGCTACTGCTCCTTTATTTTCTGCACGTACCCATGCTTCTCCAATACATTCTGGGAATCCAAAGTCGGCAGACATACAGCAGTTGCCTACTGCAAGGGGATATTTCCCTTCGTTTGTAAGAGAATTTACGTTACTTATTGTAAAACTTGGATCTGCCCATGTAGTTTCGCTACAGTGTGCAGTGTAGTTTAAAAATGATACTGTAATTTTGTCAGCATCGTAACAACCGTCGTAAGAGTCTAAATATGCGTTAATATTGGCAAAACCATGGGCATTATTAAAGTAATTTGTTGTTCCATAATTTACAGTCGCTTGCCCTACTCTTGGGTTCCATGTTCCGTCGGCACCTGCAATCAGTGTAACGTTGTCTAAGTATGTAGGGTCGGTAAATTCATATTTTTCATAATAAAGTGTTTTGTCAATTTGTGCTTGTAGGTCTTCTACTGTTGATGCAGAAAAACGTCCGTAATACATTTCGGGGAAAACATCTCCGTCTTGACTAAAGTAGTACAAGTCTGTTTGTCTTTCTGTTTCTAAACCTTCTTGTGACGCGGGAATTTCTGCTACGTCGCCAACGAATAAACAAAAACTTGGGGCGGGGTCTTCCGCTGTTCCTGCATTGTAATGATTTTGTATCCATTGTTTTATTGTTGCTACGGTATTGTATCCTTCGTCGGTGTAGTTTACAATCATTTCAAAGCCTTTTTTTGTTTTCCAAGCTATGTAAGGTTGTAATACAGTTTCAAATTTACGGTCGGCAAGTACGAGCATTTTTACCGGAAATTTTACTAAGTCGGGGTGGTCTTCATAAACGCCTTTATGGTTTAATAATTTGTGGTAAACACTTTCAAAATAAGGCGAATATGTTATTCTTTGTAATTCGTCTGTTGCTTTTGTATCGGCATTTTCAAAGTTTACGTCTACTTCTATATTGTTGTATACTTTGATCATTCCTTTAGCAGGATTGTAGTTTACGGGGCTTACTGTTAATCTTGCAATTCTTACGCCTCGCATTGTTCCAAGTACTTCTATTTTTGCAGTTGGCAATTCCGAATAGCGATTTGCTTTGTAAGCTTTTTCGTTATAGTAGAATTTTAATTTAGCGGGGTCTTGGTCTTTACGAACACTTGGCTGTACGGGCATAATTTTATTTTTTATTCCGAAGTCTGCCAGTTTGTATTCTTCAGTTTCGTATGATTTTACTTTTACTTTTAGTTCGGCGTTTTGAGGAACTTCTATAAGTTTTGAATAAACAGGAAGTTTAGGGTCGCCATAAGTATTTGTAAAAACTGCGCCTGATATTGATATTTCATCAAATGTTCCGGCTTTTGTGTCTACTGAAAAACTGTTTATTTGGTTGTGGTTAAACACAACTGACAGTTTTTCGTCGGTGTTAGCTTTAATTTTGAGTGCTGTCTTTGATCCATTCAAAGGAATCACTCCATTTTGTGCAAAAGCTGAACTTACGCACAAAATTGCTACAAGTAGCATTAGAAATTTGTTTCTCATAAGTGTAAGATTAAATTATAAAAAAATGTTATTAACTTATTTTAATTTTTCATTCTTAAAGAATAAAAAATGATACTGCAATTATATTAAAAATAAATTTAATGTGAGCTATTTTTATAGATGTTTTTTTTTGTTAAGGTTGCATTTAATTAATTTATAAGGTGAAAAATTAATTTTTAGATGTACTTTAAGTGGGGACAGTTTTTTAAGTAGAGATGTTGCATGCAAGGTCTCCATTGACAAGGGAGCATACTCCCTTGTTATTACGAGCATGCTCCCTTGTTGAGTTTTAAACTAAAAAAGTACTGATTATCTAATTAAACAGCACACAAGAACTATTTACGATACGTTGATTACCAACCAGTTAACCTATACGCAAAGCCGCATTTTTTTTAGATTTTATGTAAATCATGCCCCATTTTTGTCTTTTTTGTTTTCATATAAAATCTGTTGTATTGATTGTATTCTGCTTCCAAAGTTACGGTTTCTGTAATTTCTAAACCATAGCCTTGTAAACCGGCTCGTTTTACGGGGTTGTTAGTCATCAAGCGTATTTTTTTCAGACCTAAATCGCGTAATATTTGTGCACCTACTCCGTAGTCTCTTTCGTCGTCTTTGAACCCGAGTTTGTGATTTGCTTCTACCGTGTCATATCCCTCTTCTTGTAGTTTGTATGTTTTTATTTTGTTGAAATATCCTATTCCGCGTCCTTCTTGGTTCATATACAGAATTACGCCTTGTCCTTCTTTTTCTATTTTTTGCATTGCGAGGTGCAGTTGTTCGCCGCAGTCGCAACGTTTTGAGCCAAAAATATCGCCCGTAACACAAGATGAATGTACTCTTACTAAGACTGTATCGTCGTCTGTCCATGTTCCTTTCAAGAGGGCAGAGTGTTCTATACCGTTGTTTTTTTGACGGTATGGTATTAGTTTAAAATCGCCAAATTGAGTGGGCATGTTTACCTGTTCGCCTCGTTCAATGGTGCTTTCGTTTTGAAGTCTGTATGCTATCAGGTCTTTAATTGATATTAATTTCAAATTAAAACGTTCTGCCACTTTTACTAATTGAGGCAGTCGTGCCATGCTTCCGTCTTCGTTCATTATTTCTACGAGTGCACCGCCCGGTTTTAGTCCTGCAAGTTTAGAGAGGTCGAGCGCTGCTTCGGTGTGTCCTGCTCTGCGTAAGACTCCTTGTGTTTTGGCTTTTAGCGGGAAGATGTGTCCGGGACGTGCCAATTTTTCAGCTTTTGTTTCGGGATTGCTGAGTGCTTTTATGGTTTTGCAGCGGTCGGATGCTGATATTCCGGTTGTGCATCCTTGTCCTATTAAATCAACCGATACGGTAAAAGGAGTTTCGTGTAGCGAGGTGTTTTTATTTTTTCCTACCATTAATTCGAGGTTTAATTCTTCGCATCGTTCTTCCGAAACAGCTGCACATATTAAACCGCGCCCGTGAGTAGCCATGAAGTTTACTTTTTCGGTGGTAATAAGTTCCGAAGAGGTAACAAAATCGCCTTCGTTTTCTCTGTCTTCATCATCTACTACTATTATTATTTCGCCATTTTTTATTGCCTCTATAGCTTCTTGAGGTGTGTTGAGTTTTATATCTTTATCTTGAAAATTCATATTATTATTTTGAAAAAGTTAAGGGTGAGTTTTATTGTTATTTAACTGATAGTCAATATGTTATATTTTTGCGTTATTTGGTTTCACTAAGTTCGTTTAGTTCTTTCACGAATGTTTCAATTTCATTTTGGCTAAAAGATTTTTCTTGGCAAGCCTCTTTTAAAGTACCCCATATCGGTTCGCCGCATACTATGCAGCGTATGCCTTTTTCTGATAGGTATTTTACTGCAAAGTCATAATTCTCTGTTAAATCTTCTATTGTTATATTTTCTGTTATTTTCATTTTTTTACATTTTTAGTTGGGAGTGGAAAGTTTAGTTTCTGTATTCTGTCCTCTACCCCTATAATCAAGTTGTTGTTAAATCTAAAATCTGCATGCAAACTTACTTAAAGATTTTTTAATTTGTAAATAAATACTACTTTTGATTTTGTATTTTTTTAATTCGATAATAAATGAAACTGCTCGACAGATATATAATAAAAAAATTTCTTTCCACTTTTTTCTTCGCTATAATACTGATTATCAGTCTTGCCATTGTTATAGACTTGACCGAAAAAATGGAAGATTTTTTGGAAAAACAACCCCCTTTGAAAAGTATTTTATTTGATTATTATTTGAATTTTATTCCGTTTTACACAAATTTATTTATGTTTTTGTTCATTTTTATAGCGGTAGTGTTTTTCACTTCCAAAATGGCAGGGCATACAGAAATTGTTGCAATTTTGAGTAACGGAATAAGTTTTCGCAGGCTTTTGAAACCTTATTTTATGGCAGCTTTTGTATTAGCAATTTTTTCTTTTGTTTTGAGTAATTTTATTATTCCGCCGGCAAATAAAATACGTTTAAAATTTGAAGACACCTATATCAATGGGACATACTATAATAATGAGCGCAATATTCATAAGCAAATAGAGCCGGGTATTTTTATTTATATGGAAAGTTTTAAAACTATTTCAAATACGGGATACAAATTTTCGATAGAAAAATTTGAGGGTAAAGTTTTGAAATCTAAATTGATGTCGCAATTGGCACGCTGGAAAGACGAAGATAAATCGTGGGAAATAAATAATTACAGAATTAGAGAATTTACCGATAAAGGCGAAACACTAAGAACAGGCAGTACGCTGGACACTGTGTTAAACATTACGCCCGAAGATTTTATCAATCGCGATAAAGATAAAATGACGCTAAATTATTTTGAACTCAACGAATTAATAGCAGATAAAAAAATGCGAGGCGAAACTGATATAAATTCCTACCTGCTTGAAAAACACCAACGTACAGCTTTCCCTTTCTCTACTTTTGTACTTACACTAATAGGTGTTTCAGTAGCCTCAAGAAAAAGAAGAGGCGGTACAGGTTTAAATTTAGGAATTGGTTTGTTGATTAGTTTTTCATACATTTTTTTCATGCAGATTTCAGCACAATTTTCTTTAAAAGGAAATTTGCAACCTTGGCTTTCGGCTTGGCTGCCTAATATGATTTTTGCCGTAGTTGCAGTTATTATCTATAGAAAAGCCCCTAAGTAACCAATGCAAAAAAATGCTAATAATTAGTCAATTATAAAATAATAGCTGCTTGATTAAAGCACTGATTATCAGATTTTTACAAAAGATACGCGAGCTGTTTTGTAGTATAATATTATTCTAAAACATTATTATAAAGTTTCAAATTACAATAAAATAAATCAAAAATTTTTTTATTCCGACATTTTTTTACTTTTGCGGCAAAATTAGAGTTTAGCTAAGCTCGTATATTTACAAAATAGAGAAATTTAAAGTTATTTTTCCTATTTCCAATGGATTTACCCCATTGGAGGGCAGAAGTTTGAATTTTTAGAGGTTACTTTTAATAATAAAAGGGTAAAAAAATATGAATTATTTTAATAAAACAGCTAATTTTATAACTCCGTATATAAGAATAACATTCGGACTATTGTTGTTCACATTCGGGTGGACAGCTTTTGTTATACCTTCCGAAATATTAGGCGGAGGCTTAGCAGGAATAGGTACGCTAATATATTTTATTACGGGCGTTCCCGTAGGATATATTACACTGGCAATCAATGCAATATTGGTACTTATTGCCCTAAAATTACTGGGAGCAAGATTTGGAATAAATACCATATTCGGCATTTTAGTAAGTTCAATATTGTTTATTCTTTTACAAAAATTTATAAAAGAACCTCTTGTAAAAGATCAATTTATGGCAGCCTTAATCGGTGGCGGATTAGGAGGTTTGGGCATAGGTATATCATTTTCAAACGGCGGAAATGCCGGTGGAACTGATATTGTAGCACTCATAATTAATAAATACAGAAACATAAGCCCGGGCAGAATTTTTGTATATACCGACATTGTTATAATTGCAAGCAGTTGGTTTATTTTTCATTCAGTAGAAAAAATTGTTTACGGATATGTGGTAATGGCAGTGGGCGCATACACGGTAGATCTTTGGCTAAACGGTAGTCGGCAGTCATATCAAATTATGATTTATTCCAATAAAAACACTCAAATATCCGAGCGAATAAGCAAAGAAGTGAAACGAGGCGTTACCTGCCTTAAAGGATACGGTTGGTATAGCAAAAAAGATGTAGAAGTAGTTATGGTAATAGCACGAAAATACGATAAGCAGAAAATTTTAAGAATAGTGAAAGAAGTAGACCCACAAGCTTTTATGTCAATAGCTAAGGTGATGGGTGTATTCGGTAAAAACTTTGAAGATATTAAATTGTAAGAAGATAATTTTGAGAATTGAGAATTGTACGTTGTACGTCCCTAAATAAGGTTGACCGTTTTTTAAGTTATACATTCATTTAACTTTTAATTTTTAACTCTCAAAATTTTAACTTTTAACAAAAAAATATACATTTGTAAAAAACACCCTGTGAAACACATTAACAAAACAAACATCAACGAAGTAGCTGCAATTATCGACAAGGCAGAAAATATATGTCTTATAGGACATCATAATCCTGACGGCGATGCCCTTGGCGGATGTCTCGGACTAAGCGAAATACTTACTGTTACAGGAAAAAATTGTACAGTAGTGTTACCTTCTTTAGTACCCGATTTTTTGAAATTTTTACCCAATTCGGAAAAAATAGTTATAGGCAAAAATGGCGAAGAATTTTTGCAAAACGCAGACCTTATATTTTGTATTGATTTTAATGCACCTTCGAGAGTAAAAATATTAGAAAAAGCCCTAACAGAAGCTTCGGCAACTAAAATAATATTAGACCATCATCCGCAACCTGATGATTTTGCTGAATTTATATTGTTGAAACCTGAACTGAGTTCAGCTTCGGAAGTAGTTTGTGATTTTGTAGAATTGCTTGATTATAAGAAGTTTATAAATAAAAATTCGGCTACACACTTGTATACGGGAATAATGACCGATACACAAAATTTTTCAATTGAAACAGCCGGAGCCAAAACATTTACTATTGCATCGGAATTATTACAATATAATATCGACAAAATTCAAATATATAATCAAGTTTATAATACATATTCGCGCAACAGGTTTAAACTTATGGCGCATTTGCTTAATGACAAAACTTTTTTTATAGATGAGCATAAGGTAGCATACATAATTTTTTCGAGAGAAGATAAAGTTAAATATAACTATACTACGGGCGACCACGAAGGCATAGTAAATATTCCTTTATCAATAAAAGATACTGAGGTTTCTTTTATATTTATGGAAAATCTTGATAATATAAAGGTGTCAATACGTTCTAAAGGCAATTTTGATGTAAATAAATTTGCACGGAAATATTTCAATGGCGGCGGACATAAAAAAGCAGCCGGTGGCAATATTGATATGAAATTAGAAAAAATTGCAGAGTTTTTACAAGAAAAATTAGAGGAATATGCTAAAGAGCAATAGTCTGCTGTTTTTTGTAAAATCTTGATAAACAGGGGAGTATACCATTGTTTGTTTAACTCGTGTAAAGCTCTGACTGTCAACAACTTAACTACCTGTCTTAACAATGTGTAAATACTATACAAAAACAAATGCAGCATCTATGATTAAAGTAACGAAAGACCGAAAATCAACTTCCAACTTCCCGCTTCCAACTTCCCACTAAAATACAAACAAATGAAAAAAATAATTTTTGCTATATTTCTTATTCTAACAATTTTATCATGTAATGATGACAAGCATAAAACCATCCGTAATGTAAAACATACGGCAGGATTTTCCGATACTTTACAAAATATAAATAGGGTATTGGTAAAAAAAGACAAGGAACATATAGAAGCCTACATAAAACGTATGGAGATGGATATGCAAGAAAGCAATACCGGATTATGGTATAAACTTGTAGAAGTAAATAAGGGCGAAAAAATTAAAGACGGAACTTGTGCTAAACTTGCGTTGATAGTAGAGCTACTTGACGGCACAGTAGTTAAAGACAGTAAAATAAGCGGAACTGAAAGTTTGGTTGTAGGGAAAACAGACAGCGAGTCGGGTTTGCAGGAGGGCTTAAAGATGCTTAGCAAGGGCGACAGTGCCGTGTTTATAACTCCACCTTATTTGGCTAAGGGCTTGCTTGGCGATTTTAATAAAATACCCGCACGTTCAATATTGGTTTACAAAGTTAAAGTTTTAGATACTGAAAATTTTTAAATAGGAGTTTATCTAATACTTCTTAATTGGAGCTGTTACCTGCAAGCACAAAAAGAATTGTACGTAAGGTTATACAATTTGCAAAATTTCTTTATTCTAAAATAAATTTGTACTTTTGTGAAAGAGTAATAATGTAACTGAAAGGAAGAGGTATGTCTAAAAAGAATCATTCAAAACGATTAACCAATCAACATAAGAAATCGCAAGGAGTAGTCGGCATATTTGGTAATGAGGCAAAAATGCACGATATGACAGTTAGTGAAATTTCTCAATTTGTTACTGATCAACTTCAAATAGATTTTCCAAAATTAAATTTTCGTTATAGAACAATTATTAGTAAAGAAGAAATAAACGAAGCATTACAAAAAGTTGATACAGAATTAGGACAGACTCTTTTTGTGCCAAATTCAAACATAAAACCTGATGGCGGAATAATTGAAGTTCAAGATGATAGTGGTAATTGGAGAGTTGTTTTGGTGTCGGAAGCGAAACATCAAGGTAAAGATATTGA
>PDWJ01003926.1_pt1 | contig 13682 bp, 11 predicted proteins | sample 1430881 | NCBI WGS metagenome assembly PDWJ01 (sample SAMN01162460, study PRJNA174530) | Oral metagenome, whole genome shotgun sequencing project. | biome: Marine environment; feature: Marine mammal; material: Swab sample of the gingival sulcus; isolation source: swab sample of gingival sulcus... | reverse complement strand
TTACGCTGTCGCTAACTTCCAGCAATTGAATAGTAGCAGTGTCTTTACTCACCAAAACATCACGCAGGTGCGAACTTAATCCGCCCACAAAATGATGCCCCTCAAATCCTTTTTCGATAATCTCGTTTAACATCAACAGTACATCGGGAACTTTTCCTGCAAGAGAAGCATCTACAATTTTAAAATAGTAATCGTAATCTAATACATTCAAATTCTGAATTACCTTTTCAAAAGTTACCTCTTTACCCGAAAAACTTACAATCTGGTCGAAAATAGACAAAGCATCGCGCATAGCTCCGTCGGCTTTTTGAGCAATTACATTCAAGCCTTCTTCATCGGCAACAATTCCCTCTTTTTCGGCAATATTTTTTAGATGTTGAACAGCATCTTCTACCTTTATTCTACTGAAATCAAAAATTTGACAACGAGATAAAATAGTTGGTAAAATTTTATGCTTTTCGGTGGTTGCCAACACAAAAATAGCGTGCTTTGGCGGCTCTTCTAATGTTTTTAGAAAAGCATTAAAAGCTGATTGCGAAAGCATATGTACCTCATCGATAATATATACGCTATAAGCTCCTATTTGAGGTGGTATTCGTACCTGATCGATTAAGTTTCGAATATCCTCAACCGAGTTGTTCGATGCCGCATCTAATTCGTGAATATTAAACGAACGATTTTCGTTAAAAGCTTGGCACGATTCACAAGTATTACAAGCCTCAAAATCGGGACTAATGTTGGAACAATTTATTGTTTTGGCAAATATTCTGGCACACGAAGTTTTTCCCACTCCGCGAGGACCACAAAACAGATAGGCATGAGCCAAATGATTGTTTTTTATGGCATTTTTTAAAGTAGTGGTTATAGAAGGCTGTCCTACCACGCTCTCAAACGAAGCAGGACGATATTTACGTGCTGAAACAATAAAATTATTCATATATAATTATTCTTAATTTGGTCGCCCAAAGATATGGAATAGGAATTGAAAAAAAAATTCAAGAAGTAATTTATTTTTGATTGAATAAGTACAATTACAAATTTGAGGAATACCCAAAAAGAAAATCTATTGGTACTGAAAATTTCAACCTATAAATTTTCTTAACATTCTAATTCCATACCGTAACTTGCAGCGATTCCTGCTAAACGGCTTAATGTTTTCCGATACCGGTTTTTCACACCCGCTTTTTCTATATCCATTACAGCATTATCAAAACTTTTTTCAATTGCAATATAATAATTTTCATCACAATAACCAAAGTTTTGAATCACTTCTAAACAACAACCTACATAGTGTAAATCCAACTCAATATTAAGCTCCGTAATATTCATTTTACGCACTTTGCGAATGAGTTTTCGAGCTTCTCTTTCCCGAAGAACCATATCTCTTCCAAAAGGATAAACATATTTCTCTATTTCTTCCTTATACTTTTCAGCTAAGTTTTTAATATCCCCTGTAATAAAAATATCCAAATAATCTTTTGCATCGGGAATACTTTTATACAATTCTGACACGAGCTGTATAATATCGGTTTTATCCATATTTCCCAATGTCTTTTTTAACTCTCTTAACCCCATATTGTTTATTTTATATTTACTTCACCAATTGTCCTGCTGTTTTCAGCAATATTATTTCAGATAATTTGGCAGCATAGCGAGAGGCATTATAAGCATTTTCGGCATTTAAATAATTTTGCTGTGCCGTACGAAAAGCAATAGAATTGACTTGACCTAAGCGGTACAATTCCTGTGTTCTCTCAAAATTAAGTTTCGCTCTGGCTCTGCTTCTCTCCTGCAGAGTTACTGTACGTTTTTTATAATCGAAATCGGTATAAGCATTGGCAATATCGCGTTGCAGCTGAGCTTTTAATTTATCAGCAGCTATTTGGGTGTTTTCCAATTGCAATGCAGCATTTTTCTCGCGAATACGCTGCTGTTTACCATTAAATATATTCCATCGCAGACTCAAGCCTGCACCCGGTCCTGTCTGCTGCAGATATTTATTTTGTCCGGTACCGGCATTCTGCCTATAGTAGGCATAAGTACCATATGCCGAAAGAGAGGGATAACGCTGCGATTTGGTAATCTTTACATCTAACGCCGCCATTTTCTGCAGATATTGCTGCATCAGCCAGATGCTGTTGTTTTGCATCGCTTTTTGCTGCATTACAGCTTCATTATCTATGGCTGTAAATTGTACTGCATCGTCTACTTTATAATTAGTATCAACGGTAATTCCTAATACCACATTTAAGTTTTTTATACTATTTTTATATTGTAATTCGGCATTCAGCATACGTGTACTGTCGGCATTGTAATCTACTTCGGCATTCAGAATATCCAGCGTTCCGGCTTGGCCGAACTCCTGCCGTGCTTTAGCCCGTTTTAAACGGTCTGCTGAAATGGCTATCGACTTTTTACTAAGATTTAATTGCTGACTGGCATTGCAAACAGCATAATACGCCTGAGCTGTTTGTAAAATAGTATTTTCTATCTGCATACGATACTGCCATTTCGCTCTTTCGTTGTTGTTTTTCAGCTTTTTATAGGTATATATTTTTCCAAAACCTCCAAATAGAGTGTAATCTACCCGTATATTTCCGGTAAAAGTGGTGGTGTTTGCTCCATCGGTACTTACTACCTGATTGTTGGAACGCATCTTCATTTTAATATCTTTATCGGAATAATCAGCACCTCCTCCGGCAGACACAGAGGGTAGCAAACCTGCATTGCCTTTGGTATTGCTGTTTTTTGCTTGCTGCAATTGGTTTTTCGCAATCTTTATATCGTAATTGTTTTCTAATGCTATTTGTATTGCCTTTTCTAAATTTAATTTCCCCTCTATGGTTTGTGCCAATAGTAGGTTGGGTAAAAGGCATATTAGTATTAATAGTTTTTGTTTCATTTGTTTATATTTTGTAGCCATTGGCTTTTAGCTGTTAGGTCAATTAACAGTTTGCAATTAATAATTAACAATTTTATTTATTATCTTAATTTATTTCGAATCTCGGTTTTGGTCTTCAAATAATCATTACGTTATGTGTCTTTAATGTCACGGGTGATTTAGTCTAATAGGTTTTTGTTTAAATATTAAGTTGTCGTCCCTCTTTTTTAAAGCTTTTTGATCCATTTTGTTGCCCAATAATATTCCAAGAGCCATTCCAATGGGGAATCTTGCTCCTGAAAATGCTATATTTCATTATTTTTCCCAAATAAGGTTTACCTCCTTTGAAAATTAGGTGTTTAGATAAAAAAAATAGCACAATAAGTCTTTTATATATACCTGATTTTAAATACCTTGTATTGTAAAATAAAAAGTACCATTATGCTACAGAACAAAGATATATCGAAAATTCAAGAAATAAAATATTTTTTTTAGATAGTTGATATAATGTAGAATTCTTTTCCCGACAACAAAAACTATTTAAATTGCACAAATCCACTAACTTATTTAGGAGTATAAAAGCCGATAACACTTCAATAATCAATTGATTTTCAACACCTACAAAATCTTATCTATGGAAATTTTATCAGAGATATTGAAAGCTTATTAGTTTTCTTACAAGCTATATATCAATCTTGTCCAAAACGTTTTCTATTATAAGAAAAGATTAACTTTTTTCTATTATAATACAACTTTTTACTTATTACAAGAATTAACAATTCACTTTTGTCCTCGCCGGACAGGCTTCACCCTTTTGTTTGGTCACAAAAGGCTCAAAAAGTCAAGACTGCACAATCTCCTGCAACCCATTACGCTGACGAAAGCGAAACAAAAATAATAGTCGGAAAGGGTTTTGTCGGGCTGTTACTTTTTGAACCAAGTGATTGTATGCTACTCTCTTCAAATCGCAGCTTCCGACAGAATTTTGTTTTTAACGCTTTCTTGCGCTATGGGTACCCCGCATCAATTGTGATGTCAAAAGAGGGGATCTATAACGTAATTAGAAAAATTTAATTCCCTTGCTCCTTACTAGTAAAAAGGATCGATCCCTTTAGAATAAAAGAACAACTACAGATACTGAGATTTCAATAAGAAAAACAAGAATCTATATTTTTTATTGGACACGATTAACTATATATCTACATTTTCCCTTTTTTTACGCAATTTATTTTGTATTCTTAAAGAAAAATTATAACATTACCATATTATATTCGTAGACATTTACTGTTATGAACAAGAATTTATTATTTGCACTTATCCAAAACCCAAACCTCATTCCCAGTATATACAACTACTGCGATGGGTGGTGCGACAGATGTAAATTCACTGATAACTGCTTAAATTTTAAAATGATTGAAGAGGGGGTTGACGAGAGTAATACTCCTTCAAACAAGGCAGAAGCAGAAACAAAGATGGAATTTCTGGACGAAGTTTTCGAATTAAGTTTGGAGCTTCTCAATCAATCGGCAAAGGACTTAGGAATGGAACTACCAGAAAAAGATGTTAATTTTGATAATGAGGTAGAAAGAGAACGCGATGATTTAATTTTTAACAGTGAATTAATGAAAGATGCCGACCGTTATTCTGAAATGGTTTGTGCATGGTACGATAAATATGACACCACAATAATGGTAGGTGACGAAACACTGCATGATTTTGCAAAACGCAAAATGATAGATATTGATCTAAAATATCAGAAAGAGATATTAGACGCATCGGAAACGATCCACTGGTATCAATTTATTATACCGAGTAAACTTTTCAGAGCTTTAAAAAGTAGTGCAGACGGAGAGGCTCTAAACAACGATTTTTATCAACACGATGGTATTGCTTCTGCCAAAGTTCTGATGGTTGCCATAGACTGTTCTATCACAGCATGGTCGTGCTTTTTAGAATATTTTGCAACAACTGATTCTGATATTTTTCCCATGCTGATACTATTGGCTAATTTACGTAAAAAAGTAGAACACCAATTCCCCGAAGCAAGAGATTTTATTCGCCCGGGATTCGATATCTAAAAGTAATAAAACTTGAACCCTGTTTTTAGAACTTACACACTTTTGAGGATAGTGTCACAAAGGGATTCTAAAATATAGAATTGTTTTATGATCTGGATAACTTTACAAAATAGCCAATACTAACAACACCTTTCATTCCAAATCCTACCTGTCCGGTTAATCCGTGAGTCTTTCCCCAGGTAAAATTGACCAGTTCTATGTGCCCCCATACGTCTAATGCATATTCTTTATCGAGGAACCATTTATTATTAACACTTTTTCGGTTATAAATAAAAGATACTCCAATGGCACTTCCCATTCGAAAATTATCGGTTCTAAAATATTCATAACCAATTTGAGGAGTAAAACTCCACCAATAATTATTTCGATTGTACTGCTCTTCTATCATCTTAGAATGATAATCATCGATACGATATTCATAAGTACCAAAACACAAATCATTACCCTGCTCATAAGATATACAAGCACCAAGTTTCCATCGGTCTTTAAAAAAATAGTTATATTCAATCGTAAAAGTACCGCTTTTATCATGATAAATATCGTTATTCAGCCATTTGGCTTGTTGCATCATTGAAAAAGGAGAATACATTACTTTAATCAGGTGCTTTTTATCTTGCGAAAATGCTGTTAAAGAACAGAACAACAAAATAGATATGACTAATTTTTTCATTCAATAAATATATGTTACGGGAAAAAAATATCCGTACCAGAATATTGATACGGATTTATTTAAAATCTACATAAATTACTTACTTTTTACCAAATTACTTAAACGGGTAAAACCATCATCAACCGATTTTAATAAATCGTTAAAAACAGCTTTATAATATGCTTTCACCTTCTTTGGATCATTTTTTGCATCGGTATGATTTACTCTTGCAATCAATTGGTTACGAGCCACAATTGTATCTTTAACAATCTCCATTACCTGCTCTTTATTTTCAGGATGCAGATAGTTATAGTTGTAACAATCTGATAACACTTCGTAACATAAATAATCGATATCCTTTTTTAAACGTCTTCTACTAGCCATAGCTTTAAATTTTAAAATATAATTTCATTTAACGGTAACAAATATAATAATTCTAACAACAGCTACAGCCATTTAGTTAAAATATTTTTAGGGATAGCTTATCCCCCTACCCGTTTGGTATTTTTATATCCCTGCTCTTTTAAGATATTTATAATCTTTTCACGATGATCGCCTTGTATTAAAATTTCGCCGTTTTTTACCGAGCCGCCAACACCGCATTTCGATTTTAGCAGTTTCCCCAGCTCTTTTAAATCATCATCAGCACCAACAAATCCTTCAACTAATGTAACCGCCTTTCCTTTACGCTGCTTTTTATCGAGCATTACTTTTAATTTCTGCTGATTGGCAGGCAATGTTTCTTCCACCATATCTTCCTCGTATTCGTAATTGTAATCAGGATTGGTAGAATATACAATATTTTTTAATTTCTTTTTAGCCATAATTATACGTTTTAGTATTTTACAACGAATATTCTGATAACACAAAAATTCTACCGAAGATACACAGCATATGAAGTATCTACTTTATTTTTAATTCGTGATTCAAAATATTCTTCAAACTTTCAATATCTATTCTTTTGGCAATAATCTTTTTATTCTTATCCAGCAGATAAATGGTTGGCGTGCTATACACATCATATAGTACTCTAAAATTGGTAAAGAACGATGGATCATAACAATTTATAAAATCAAACAAATTGTATTTAGTTATGGCATCCCCCCATAATTTACGATCATTTTGTGTATAAACCGCAAAAATTTTCACGCCCTTATTCTTATATTTGTCAAAAACCTCTGTTTTCAGCTTAGGCGTAATTTTTTTACAATGTCCGCAATCGGGTTCCCAAAAATAGACTACTGTATAAGAAGCATCTACTTCACTTAAACGAACATATTGTCCATCAATGGTTTCCATTTTTAAATCGGGAGCAGTTTTCCCCAATAAATTCGATTGTAATTTTATTACCCGATCATTTATTTTTGCTATCAGCGTAGAATCAGCCCAAACAGCCTGACCGCTGAGGTAATATTTCTTTGCCAGCTCCACAAATGCAGCATCCATTCCCATTACATTACTTTTTAATGCATAATTCAATGCAAATTGTGTGTAATACTGAAAACAGATACTGTCCGATTTGCTTTGCTCAATAATTTTCACAGCCTCATCAGCAATGGTATCGGGAACTTGAATTAACATCTTCTCGAAAAAGAATTTCAGCTTATTTTTCAAAATAGGAGTACGTAACAAACGATTATCAGTAAAATCAATATTATCGAAATAGTGCTTTCGATTGTAATAATATTTTTTACGCTGAATAACCTTGTCTCTATCTGGCGTATCTTCAGCTACTTCTTCAAAATCGGGAATTTTAGCCGACAAAGTAGCTTTTGCAAATTTTGCCACCATAGTATTGGGATACTGCCGGTCTAAATCGGCAATATACTGTCGTACCTCTTTATCTAAATTATCGAACTGCTGCTGGTATTTCTTTTTTTTCTGCTTCGATTTTTCAGTTTTATATTTCTGCTGCAGCTGCTGAGATTTCTGCTTTTGCTGTTGCATAAAATTTTGAAACTTCTGAAAAGCCTCACTCTCTTCGCTACCAGATACTTTAATGTCTTCCACCTGCTTATTTACAATTGCATTTACAGAAAATTGCTGCTGTTTCCCTATTAAAACATCAAAAAACTGCTTGCTCGGCAAATACACCATATAGATGCCCTCATGCAAATTTTTATCTTTTGTAAAAACACCTTTTCCATTAGTTAATCTGGTGGTATCGTCGGCAAAAATTCTACCATCGAAATAGTGAGCCAAATAAGCAACACTATCAGTACAATTTTTTAAATGAATATTGATTTTACAATTTTGACCCAAGCTGTTTTCGGCAGCCACAAGACCGCAGAGCACCATTGCTCCTAATATAAATTTTCTCATTATCTATCTGTTTTTATACCTTTTTTAATTTAACACTTTACTGACTTCAATGCTTCAAAAAATAAAAAATCAACAACTATCTTTTGTATTTTATAACGCTATATATAATGCTTCAGTAAAGTATTATTCTTATAAAACAGGTCTTGTCTGTTTATTCTTTCCAGTATTAATAAAAAATGAACTTACACCTTTAATCCGAGATATACATTAGAAAACCTATTACATAATTCGGATTTAATAATTTTTTATTATTGTCGAAAAATACAAAAAAATTACATTATATAAAAGAAAGTTAAAAGTATATACGCTTCCAATCCATTTTATCATATCCTTTAAATAGCACAAAAAGCAATATCCCAACTAAAACAATAGCAACAGAAGAGCCATAATCAATAAAAGACACCCCCACAAGAATGCCAAATATGACAAATATTCCTACCATCAACATCAGTCCCCGAAGAAGATTAGATCCCATTTCGTTTGCACTTTTCTCAATAGTAAAAGGCAAAGCGTGAACATAAGTACGCTGTATCAGAACCATAACCATTAAATTAATGAGCAAAGCCAGCAAAACATCATCGGCTATTTCCTCTCCCCAAATATAGAAACAACAAACTGCAAGCAGTAAAAATACAGGTGAAAAATATTTTAGAAAAACAGCTTTTAATGCTCCCCGCAGCACAATTCCTACGCTATCAATGGGCATTGTCTGGAAAAACCAACTTGATTTTTTATGCTCGGTAAAACTTAAGTTCACAATTAAATTATAGGACAATAGCATAGGAAAATATAAAAACACCATATAACGACTACTTGCGCGTAAAGCTGTTAGCGATATTTCTTCACCGCTTTTAAAAACATACATTGCAATAAAAATAAACAGATATCCAAACATTGGAAATGCGGTTTGTTTGTATTTGCGCTCTCTGCCGCTCATTTTCCATACCGCATGAAAGCAGGCAGCCTCCTGCTGATTAGTAGTAACCATTCGGGCAAGTGCAGCAATCCAACCTTTTTTATGTTCTACTTTTTTTACAGTTTTCTTACTTTTTTGTATCCTATCTTCGTTCTGAACAGCTTTATTGAAACGCGGCGACAGCACTTTTACCACCAAAATAAGACTTAAAATTGGAATAGCAATCGCAAAAATCATAAAAACGATATGCATCAAATCGAAAGTATTATGTATTACAATATCTAAAGTACCGCTTATCCAAACAGGCGGAATAAACAGCTGCCACCACTGCAAAACCATATCGCCCATATGCTTTACATCGTAATAGTCCATTAGGCGTGGTAAGAATTGATAGGCACCCATAAATATTACAGCCATAGCTACTTGCATATAAACCACAATATCTTTCAATCGTTGTGAACTCACCAAATTCGATAATACAAAGTAAAAGATATTGGTTAAAAACAACACAAAGAAAGAGGTAAATATCAGTAGAACTAAAAACAAAAGAGTTGCTGCTATGCCAAACTTAAACAACGTGTAAACAATTACTCCAAAAGCCAACGATAAACTAATTCGTAATAGATAAATAGCAATATGAAATACCTTTGCCGCAGCCAATGTTTCATTATTTACAGGGCGTGACACCAATATGGCATTATCCCGTACATCAAACAACAGTGTGGTAAATTCCGATATCATTGCAAAAGCTATCATTACCATCATCATCGAGAAAAAGATAGTGTATCCCAACAACGTAGAGGGAATACCAATCATTACCAAAACAAACAATAAACCTAAAAAAACATACGATAAAGTTTGAATAATAATTTGACTTTTAGTACTACTACCTGACTTAGAAAAAGAAATATCACGACGATTATCCATCGTCAATTTTACTTTTAATATGGCATACAATTGATTGTAATTTACTCCTAAAATTTTAAAGAGTACTTTAAATGGAGCTAATAACAGTTTTAACATCGCACTATTGTTTATTGTTCTCGAAAACATTAATTATCTCTTCGGCTTTTTCGCTGTGTCCCGAAGTTCCGGTCAGCTGCGTAAAAAGAGCCTCCAACGAGCCAGTTTGTGCTTTATCGTTCAATTCCTGAAAACTACCGTCGGCAATAACTTTCCCCTCATTAATTAAAATAATTCGATTTGATATTTTTTCTACAACATCCATAATATGCGAGCTGTAAAAAATAGTTTTTCCCTCTTCAGCCAACTTGGTTAAAATCTCCTTTACCACAATTACCGCATTGGCATCCAATCCGGATAAAGGCTCATCCATAAAAATAATATCAGGATTATGCAGCAGTCCCGAAATGATTAATATTTTCTGTTTCATTCCTTTCGAAAAAGAATCCATCCTCTCATCGGCATGCTGCTGCATATCGAAAAGCGCCAATAACTTTTCTATTTTCTGTTGAATATCTGCGGTATCCATATTTTGCAACTCTCCCACAAAATGAAGATACTCCATAGGGGTTAATGTATCATAAAGGGCCGCATTTTCAGGTACATATCCAATTTTTCTTTTTATGGAAAGACTGTCTTTTTTAAGATTATATCCCAAAACATTTACATCACCTGAAAACTCAGGAATTAAACCGCATAAAATTTTTACAGTTGTTGATTTACCGGCTCCGTTGGGTCCTATATAGCCGATAATCTGCCCCGGCATAATATCTAAATCAATGCCTTTTAATACATTATTTTTCCCGTAACTTTTGGTTAGATTCTTTATTGAAATAATTGGCTGCTGTTCTATCATGTTTTTGCTTTTTTAATGTTTCTGAATGCAGAAATATGCTGCCCGCTTACTGTTTTACGGCTGCAGGCGTTTGATGTTCCAATTTCCGTTATCTTCTAATGTATATAACAAACGGTCGTGCATACGACTGGGCCGTCCCTGCCAAAACTCAATAGTTGCTGGTTTTACACGAAAACCGCCCCAGTGCGGAGGCTTGGGAATAGCTCCATGTTTAAAACGCTCGTGATAAAATTGAAAAGTCTCTTTTAAAAACGATTTTCCTGCCACAGCCAGACTCTGAGCCGAAGCCCAAGCCCCTATTTTACTGCCGTCGGGACGGCTGTTAAAATAATCGATACTCTCCTGCATAGTGGTTTTTTCAGCAACACCGGTTATGCGCACCTGACGCTCTAACTCTTTCCAAAAAAACACCAAACAGACATTATCGTTGGCTTTCAATTCGCTTCCTTTCTGGCTTTTATAATTAGTGAAAAACACAAATCCCCGTTTATCAAAACCTTTCAACAAAACAATACGTGCATTGGGTACACCATTATTGACAGTAGCAAGTGTCATTGCATTTACTTCTGAAATATCCGATTCCATTGCCTCGTCCCACCAAAGTTGAAACATCTTTAAAGCATCTTTTTCGGCATGAGCTTTATCTAAAGTTTTTTTAGAATAATTTGTGCGTATATCAGCAATATTTTGAGCCATAAAACTTTTTCATTTATTAGAATTTATTACAAATCCCCTTCTGTTAATATTATCTTTTAACATATATTTCGGCAATCTATGACCGAAAGCTATTTTGCAGGGCAAAACTAAAAAAAAACAAACGAATTGAAAAGATTTCATAAGTTTATGTTTCAATAGAAAAAAAACAACAAACTTATCTTTGTCAATCCTCCTGTTTATGTCCCTTTTCCTGCTGTAATACCTCTGCAAATGAACAAAAATTCAAAAATCCAGACATTTTCCGCTTTTTAGCAGAAACCATAAAGGCTGTTTCATAAAAAAGTTATATCTTTGTGGGCTGAAATAAAAAAGAACTCAATATATTTAAATAGTATATAATGATTAAGATTACATTTCCCGATAACACCGTAAAGGAATTTGAAGCCGGAGTTAACGGATTAGATATTGCAAAAAGCATTAGTAACCGTTTGGCAAAAGAGGTACTATCTGTTACCGTAAACGATAATTTATGGGACATTATGCGTCCTATTAACGAAGATGCTACCATTAATTTACACACATGGGACAGCGAAGAAGGAAAACACGCTTTTTGGCACAGTTCGGCCCACCTAATGGCTGAAGCTCTTCAGGAATTATATCCGGGTGTTAAATTCGGTATCGGTCCTGCTATAGATATGGGCTTCTATTACGATGTGGATTTAGGAGATAGAGTACTTACCGATAAAGATTTGCCAAAAATTGAACAGAAAATGCTGGAATTGGCAAGAGAAAAAAATCAGTATGTACGAAAAGATATATCGAAAACCGATGTACTAAAAATGTTTGGTGACAAAAACGAAGAGTACAAAGTTGAATTGATTAACGAATTGGAAGATGGTACTATCAGCCTGTATAATCAAGGAAACTTCACCGACCTTTGTAGAGGTCCTCACTTGCCAAACACAGGATATATTAAAGCGATTAAACTGAATTCTATTGCCGGAGCTTATTGGCGTGGCGATGAAAAAAGAAAGCAGCTAACCCGTATTTACGGTATCACTTTTCCCAAAAAGAAATATCTTGATGAGTACAACGTAATGATGGAGGAAGCCAAAAAGCGCGATCACCGAAAATTGGGAAAAGAGATGGAGTTGTTTACTTTCTCTCAGAAAGTGGGACAAGGAATGCCTATTTGGTTACCAAAAGGAGCTCAATTGCGTGAAAGCTTAGAGAATTTCTTAAAGCGAGTACAAAAGAAATTTGGTTACGAGCAGGTAATTACTCCTCACATCGGGAATATCAATTTATATAAAACATCGGGACACTTTGCAAAATACGGACAAGATTCGTTTCAACCCATACAAACTCCGCAAGAGGGTGAAGAGTATTTGTTAAAACCAATGAACTGTCCGCACCACTGCGAGGCGTACAAGTTTAAACCTCGTTCTTACAAAGATTTACCTGTTCGATTTGCCGAATTTGGTACTGTTTATCGTTACGAGCAAAGTGGTGAGTTACACGGATTAACTCGTGTGCGTAGCTTTACCCAAGACGACGCCCACCTGTTCTGTACTCCCGATCAATTAAAAGAAGAGTTTAAAAAAGTAATCGATATTATATTTATTATTTTTAAAGCACTTGATTTTACTGAATATGTAGCACAGGTATCGTTACGAGATAAAGACAATCGCGACAAATACATCGGAACCGATGAGAACTGGGATAAAGCTGAGCGTGCAATTATCGAAGCTGCCGAAGAAAAAGGATTAGAAACCGTAGTGGAATATGGCGAAGCGGCATTCTATGGTCCTAAACTTGACTTTATGATTAAAGATGCCATTGGAAGAAAATGGCAGTTGGGAACCATTCAGGTAGATTATAATTTACCCGAACGCTTTGAATTAGAATATACCGGCAGCGATAACCAAAAACATCGTCCGGTAATGATTCACCGAGCACCATTCGGTTCAATGGAGCGTTTTGTTGCAGTACTTTTAGAGCATACAGGCGGAAAATTCCCGCTTTGGTTAACTCCTGAACAGGTAGTTATTATGCCTATCAGCGAAAAATATAACGATTATGCAAAAAAAGTTTCAAATTCGCTAAATAATTCCGATATTCGTGCCGTCTTAGACGATCGTAACGAGAAAATCGGAAGAAAGATCAGAGACAACGAATTAAAGAGAATTCCATATCTTGTTATTGTAGGTGAAAAAGAAGCAGATGAAAATACTGTTTCGGTTCGTAAACAAGGACAGGGTGATATGGGAACAATGAGTATAAAAGAATTTTCAGAGTTTATAAAGAAAGAGGTAGAGGAGCAATTATCATCTATCGAGAATTATTAATTAAATTTTTAG
>PDWJ01003925.1_pt1 | contig 13685 bp, 9 predicted proteins | sample 1430881 | NCBI WGS metagenome assembly PDWJ01 (sample SAMN01162460, study PRJNA174530) | Oral metagenome, whole genome shotgun sequencing project. | biome: Marine environment; feature: Marine mammal; material: Swab sample of the gingival sulcus; isolation source: swab sample of gingival sulcus... | reverse complement strand
CGTGATCTCGCACTTGTCGTGAACTCGCGTGCGCTGGACGGCACTCGATTATCCGCCGCTCGAGCAGCGCCGTCACCCAGGCGTCGCTGATCGGTCAGGTTGAAGCAGCCCAAGCTTCCCGGAGGCCTGACGACTGAACGAGACCATACGAACCCGACGAAGAGGAAACCGGGCGAGAAGGTCAGACGGACTCGGAAAGACGACTCCGAAAGGCGATTCGGGGAGACATCAGCGTTGCCAACGAGCCGAGCTATTTGAGGCGCAACACCCAGCCGACGCGGCGGCCATTGACCAGGCTGCTCCAGCGATCGCCGACCATCCAGAGGTTGTTGTAGCCGCTGCCGCCGATGTGGCGCACCTGCCCTGGATCGTTGTTGCCGATGCCCGCGATCGGGAGGGTCTCGACGGGGATCGGGCCGAACCAGCGGTTCAGCTGGGTGTTGTAGTTGAAGACCACGACCTGGCGCACGGCGCCGGGGATGTCGATGTGGCCCACGATGGTGACCAGCCCCTCCTTGCCGTCGGCGTAGACGGAGGTCAGCTGGTAGCTCGACGCCCCCAGGCCCGGTAGCGTCTTCTTGGCCCAAGCGCCCCCGCTGTAACGCAGCACCTGACCGTTGTCGCCGACGATCCAGCCCTCGTCGGTCGACGCGGCGTAGAGGCCGCGATAGTCGCCGTTGCTGTTGGAGCAGGGCTGGTTGCCCGAGCCCGACGCCGAGTCGCGGCACCCGGCGGGGGGATGGTCACTCCAGATCGGGGCCGCGCCACTCTTGCTGTAGATGTCGTCGTATTTGCTGCCCTGACGCAGCACCCAGAGCCGTGAGCCGGGGCCGTTGATCGCCGCGAAGATTGGGCCGAGCTTAGCCTTCTTCTGGAACCCCGTGTTGTTGGTGCACGACGTCTGGTTGCCGGTAATCGCGCAGCGCACGACACCCCAGAGCGTCTTGGGGGCATGGGTGCCCGAGATATAGAACACCTGCGAGCTGCCGTTGGCCGCGCCCCAGACGCCCGCGCGATCCTGCGAACCGATGCCACCCTGCACGCCGCTGTGGATCTTCCAGGTGCCATTCGTGTAGTAGTAGGCCGTGCCCTTGGCGCCGACCGCGAGGCGGTAGCTCACATCGGCGAGGGCATGCTTGGAGAGCACCTCCCGCGGCAAGGTCGAGGTCGAGGGGTCGACGCGACGCAGCAGGCCTCCCTTCGTAGCGTTGTTCGCCGTGTAGCGACCGACGACCCAGATCTGCTTCATGCCGCCGATCGCGTCGACGCTGGTCAGCACGGTCTTGCTGGGCTTGACCGAGCCGCCGAGCGACGGCTCCACGTCCGTCTGAGTCTCCCAGCGCTTGCACGCGTTCTGCACACAGGTCCCCTGGGGCAGGACGCCAAGGACGCAGACCTTGCCGCTGACGAAGCTGAGCTGGTTGGTGCTGAGCGCCGTGACACACTCGTTGCAGTCGTCGCCGAAAGGGGACCAGCCCTCGGCGCGGCAGACGCCGTTGATCAGGCAGCTGCCGGGCTGGAGCGAATGGACACAGACTCCGCCGACGCATGTATCTTGGGTGCAGCTCAGGCCGTCTTCGCACTCCCAGCTGTGCGTGCATTGGGTCGGCGAACCGTCGGGAGCCAGCAGATCGGGAGCCAGCAGATCGGGAGCCAGCAGATCGGGAGCCGGCAGATCGGGAGCCGGCAGGTCCGGCGTTGGCGCCGCGTCTTCCCGTGGCGCCCTATCTAGCTGCGGGGTCCCGTCGCGGGGCGTCAGGTCCAGCGGCGACCCGTCGCCGACCCAGCGGTCGGGGCGCGGACCGTCGGGGCGAAAGGCGTCCGGCCAGCCGCCCTCCGGCGCCGGGCCGTCGGGTTGACTCCAGTAGTCAGGTTGCAAGCCGAGATCACCGCCGACGCCCGCCTCGTCACCGATATAGCTCGGGTTGGCCTTGGTGCAGCCGGAGGTGAGCAGTACAGCAGCGGCGAGCAGGGCTAGCGCGCTAGCGAGCGGCGAAGGAGTGGTCCAATAGCGTCTCATCAAGTCTCTCGGTCCCGGCGCCGCAAGACACCGCATATCTAAGAGCACCCCTACACACTCGGGACCGAGCCGGGTGCTCAGCTGCCGAGCCAATTTCGTAGCCGAAGAAATGAGCCATACGGGTGGTACGGCAAACGTTCTGAGGCATAGAAAGCGGCCGGCAGTGCTATGCTCGGCGACGGGAGGCATGTGTGGGGGTGCTCCTCAGTCACTGAAGATGTATGGCCCAAGGCCGGCGGCGGTTGTTCGAGGACCGATGGCCGACCAGCCAGAGGTCTGTCGCCGAGGCGCCGCCGATGTCGCGGATGAGCGTCTCCTGGTCGGGAGCATCGAAGCGCTTCTCGATCGTGATCGGTCCCCACCAGCGGTCGAGGGCGCGGTTGTAGGTAAACAGCGAGACGTAGCGACCGTAGCCGACATCGCGGTGCCCGGCGATGATGGTGATCGGCGAGGTCGCGTCGCTATAGACCACGTCGAAGTCGTAATACGGCTGGTACTGGACGACCGCGTCGTAGCGTCTCCAAGCCGCGCCGTCGTAGCGCATCACCATGCCCCTCTCGCCCACGACCCAGACATCCGTCGCAGAGCTGGCGTAGAGGTCGGCCCAGTTGGTTTGAAAGGACGTGTGGCACGGCGCTCCAAAGGCGTCGGTGCAGCCCTTTGGCGCCGCGCGGCTCCAGGACTTCGAGCTGCCATCGTTGGCGTAGACATGCTCGTAGCCGTCGAAGGGCACGGCCCAGAGCGCGCCGATCCCCGTCGACGACGTGCCAAAGACGGCGCGGATCGTGCTGTTCTTGTCGAAGCCGCTGTGGTTGGCGCAGCTCCAGCCCGCGGCGCCGCGCTCGCAGCGCATCATCCCCGGAGAGTAGCTCGACGCGTACCCGCTGAAATAATAGATCTGCTTTCCGCCAATCAACGCGCCCCAGACACCGTGGCGCTTGCGGTTGCCCATCGCCGCCGCCAGACCGCTGGAGACGCCCCAGGCGCCCGCCGAGAACTCGCTGAACACCTTGCCTTGTACGGCGACCCGATCCCACATCGCGAGGACGGGCTTCGCCGCGATCTGCAGCTTGCCCGCGCCACCAGCATCGAGACGCAGGAAGACCCCCCAACCCGTGCTGCCAGGCCGGCCGCCCTTCACTGCTTCGCCGCCTGCCCAGACCTGTTTCCCCGTCGGCTGATAGGCCACCGCGGCCAGCGAGATATCGCTGCCCATGGCGGTCGCCGGCGGCGTCGAAGCGGTGAGCCTCCGGCACGCGTTGGCGACGCAGAGCCCTTGGCTGGTCGGACCGCAGGGCTTGCCGTCGACGCTGGTGTAGGCCCTGGCGTCGACGCTGGGCTCGCAGACGAGGCAGCCATTTCCAGGCTTCGCCTGCCCTTTGGCGACGCAGACCCCGCTGATCGCGCACCCCAGGGTCGGGTCGTGCTCACAGAGCCCGGCCTTGCAGCGATCGGTCGTACACCAGAGCCCATCGCTGGCGCAGGGGCTCCCATCGCCAGCCACCGTCCAGTCGTCATCGTCCTTGCCCGGATCACAGCTCTGGCAGCTGTTCTTCGGGTCCACATCACCGGTCTTGTAGCAAACGCCCTCGATGCTGCAAAAGCCCGCCTCGAGGGGGTGAACGCAGTTGCCCTGAACGCAGCGGTCGCTCGTACAAGGCACACCATCATCGCAATCGCTCGCCTTGGTGCACCCCTGTGGGAGATCCGGATCGGGAGGCGCCGAGTCCCGCTGGCGCTGGTCGGCGGCGGTGTCGAGGGGCGGCCCCCCGTCTGGGCGAAGCAGAGCACGCTCCGGGGTGGGGTCGAGGAGGTCCCCGAGCGCGCCGTCGAGCGGGTCGTAGTTCGGGTTCGCCTTGGTGCACGCTGCGAGCGGCAAGGTCAGCGCGAACGCCAACAGATACGCCACGGAGCCGCGCGCGCTTCGGCGCTTCAAATGAGCCTTCATCACATCCCTACACCGATAGCTTCTCAAGTATCCGCGTTGTTCGGCAGCAAGTCCAGCGCCACCACCGACCACCTCGGGCAAACGGGGGCGACGCTCACCAGGTTTGACTCGGACAGGCCCCCCTCCTAATCTGCCGGTCGTGGAGCTAGCATGACCACCCGCATCTGTGTCGATGGTGAGCTCGGAGACGAGCGCAGCGCGCGAATCTCGGTGCTCGATCGTGGCTTCCTCTATGGCGACAGCGTCTACGAGGTGCTGCGAACCTACGGCGGTAAGCCCTTCGCCCTCGACGAGCACATGGAGCGGCTGGAGCGCTCCGCGGAGCTTCTCGCGATCTCCCTGCCTCTCTCGCGCGAAGAGCTGGTCTCGGAGATGCGCCGCACCATCGAAGCCGCAGGCAACGCCGAGTCCTATGTGCGGCTGGTCATCACCCGCGGCGGCGGCCCGATCGGCCTCGATCCGGCGCTTGCGGTGGACCCCACGCGGGTGCTGATCGTCACCGAGTTGCGCACCTTGCCCGAAGCGGCCTACGAGACCGGGGTAAAGATCAGCCTCATCGCCGCTGGCCGCTCGGCAGAAGGCCAGCTCCCGGCAGGCGCCAAGAGCGGCAACTACCTGACCAACCTGCTGGCGCTCCAGATCGCCAAGGAGCGTGGCGCCCACGAGGCGCTGCTCCTCGACGCCCACGGCCGGATCTGCGAGGGCTCGTCGAGCAACGTCTTCGTGGTGCAGGGTCAGACGATCCGCACGCCCCCGCCCGAGGTCGGGATCCTCGAGGGCATCACCCGACGCAAGGTGCTGGCGCTGGCCCGAGGCCTCGGCCACCCCGTGGAGGAGGTTCACCTCGAGGCCGCCGACCTGCGGCGAGCCGACGAGGTCTTCTTGACCAGCACAATCCGCGAGGTGCTGCCCGTAACCGAGGTCGACGAGACCCGGGTCGGCGACGCGCGACCAGGCCCGATCGCGAAAGCCCTGCGAGCCGCGTTCCCCCGTCCCCGGCCCTTCTAGCCCTCCCGTCGTTGGCAGCCTGTTGATCGAGCCCTCCCATCGCGACCCTTGCCCTTCGAACCGATCTCGATGTCGCTCAACCTCGCCGTCGCACCACTCGGGCTGCGTCTTCGCTCCGCGATCTCGGCTCGAATGGCGTCGCCTCGCTCGGTCCGCTCTCATCGTCGCCGGCCCTTTCACGCGAGGGCTTCGCAGAGTTCACCCTTGACCGTGCTTGCCGCTGGTGAAACCATCGGCGCTCCATCGCGGATAAAACCACATCTCGAAGGGGCAGGGCTGATGTTCGACAAGAACGTTCTTCAGATCGATTACGAAGCCGAAGCCGACCGCATCTGCGAGGGGCTGCGAAGGCTGACAACCCGGGTGCTCAAGCGGCGCGGCCTCGTGCTCGGTGTGAGCGGTGGCATCGACAGCTCGACCTGCGCGGCGCTCGCCGTGCGCGCCCTCGGCCCCAAGAAGGTCTTCGCGATCTTGATGCCCGAGCGCGACTCCAGCGGCAAGAGCACCGAGCTCGGTCGGATGGTCTGCGAGCACCTCGGCGTCGAGTACGCCGTGGAAGATATCGGCGAGATCCTCGCCGCCGCCGGCTGCTACACACGCCGCGACGAGGCGATCCGCACCGTCTTCCCGGAGTATGACGAGACCTACAAGCAAAAGATCGTGGTACCGCCGCTCGAAGAGGGTAACCGCGTGACCTATTTCTCGATCGTGATCCAAGGCCCCGACGGCGAGATGAAGAAGGCGCGCCTGCCCTACAAGGCCTATCTGCAGGTCGTAGCGGCGACGAACTTCAAGCAGCGCACGCGGAAGATGATGGAGTACTACCACGCCGATCGGCTGAACTACGCGGCCCTCGGGACGCCGAACCGGCTGGAGTACGACCAGGGCTTCTTCGTCAAGGGCGGCGACGGCCTCGCCGACGTCAAGCCGATCGCGCACCTCTACAAGACTCAGGTCTACGCGATGGCCAAGCACCTCGGTCTGCCGGATCCGGTGACGAGCACTACGCCAACGACCGACACCTACAGCCTGCCGCAGGGCCAGGATGAGTTCTACTTCGCCCTGCCCTACGACAAGATGGACATGCTGCTCTACGCCTACACCCATGAGGTAGAGGTCCCCGAGGTGGCCAAGGTGATGGAGCTCAGCGAGGCGCAGGTCGAGTGGGTCTACCGTGACATCGAGGCCAAGCGCCGCACCACGCGCTACATGCACCTGCCGGCGCAGCTTATCGAGCACGTCGACGATGTCGGCGCCAACCTCCTGACCGAAGAGGAGCTCGCGTAGCTCGTTCGCTTCGCTCGGACCTACAGGCTCAGCTCGATGAAGGGGAAGCGCTGGTTGTGCTCACCAACCAGCGCGGCGTTGAGATACAAGCGCGCGCTGATCAGCCAGGGAGAGAGGGCGATACCGAAGGGGTCTTCCCCGGCGGTGAAGGCGGCGGGGTTTTCGGCGACGGCGCGATGGAGGTTGCGCTCGGCGCGCTCGAGCATCCGCGGCACGGCGCGCGGACGATCGGCGCGAGCGAGCAAGAACGCGGCGGCGACCTGAATCAACCCCTGGATGAAGAGCCCCGGACCCGAGCGATGTCCGGCAGCATGCCACAGCGGCTCCCAGTTCTCGTGGGCCTCCCAGAAGAACTCCAGGTTGAAGAGGTCGACCCCGTAGAGGTAGGGCTCACAGCTCTGCCAAGCCACCCCGGAGAGCATGCACCTTGGCTCCTCCAGCTCGTCGACGGCGCGATAGCTATGACCAGCCACGTCGTTGATCGGATGCGGAGAGTAGCCCGGGACGTGCCGATAGGCGGGTAGCGGGCTCTTGGTGTAGCGCCGCGGCGGGAAGTCGCTCAGTCCGGACGAGTTCAACTCAAGCCTCCGTCAATCTGGCCGCGATGGCGCCGTCTCGCGATGGCACACTCTCGCGATGGCACACTCTCGCGATGCCACACTCTTGCGATGCCACAGACTCTTGCGGTGCCACAGACTCTGAACTCCCGGCCAGCCACCGATCTGGCTTCGCTGGCGGCTCGACGTCGTTGACGGATACCGCTTCGACCAGCCTTCGGAGCCCCCCTACACCTTCGGGACCGAGCCGAGTGCTGAGCCGCCGAGGCGATTTCGTCGCCGAAGACATGAGCCATGCGGGTGGTACGGCGAACGCTCTGAGGCCTAGAAAGCGGCCGGCAGTGCTGTGCCCGGCGACGGGAGGCACGTAGGGGTGCTCCTAGAAGGCGGCCGGCAGTGCTGTGCTCGGCGACGGGAGGCATGTGTGGGGGTGCTCTTAGCATAGGACACTATGGCCCTCGAGCGCTGCGTCGGGCAAGATCCCGTCACAGGATGCCTGTTTCGCTGTATGGCTCGCCGATGCTCAGATCACGTCGCACGTTTGGCGTGCTCTCGCTGCTGACCTGCGGCCTGACCTGCGCGCTCGTCTACGCGGCGGTCTACCGGCTGCCCGGGTTCGCGAGCCTCGGACCGCTCAGAAACCTCGTCGCGACGCTGCTGGCGAGCCTCCCCTTCGCGCTGGCGGTGCTCCTAGCAGAGCGTCGCTGGCCGGGGAGCCTCGGGCTCAAGGTCAACCAACGGGTCGAGCGGATCCCCGCGCCGCGGCTCGACAGGGTGGACATGGCGGTGTTGGTGGGCGGCGCGCTGGTGATGCGCCTGGCCCTGCCCGGCTCGGCGGTGGTGGCCTCCGACGACGCCTACCGCTACATCTGGGATGGCAAGGTGCAGGCCGCGGGGCAAAACCCCTACGCTCACGCCCCCGACTCGCCGGCGCTGGCGCAGCTTGCCCAGGGCGACCCTTTCTGGCCTAAGATCTACCGTCGAGACATGCGCACGGTGTACCCGCCGCTCGCGCAGCTCTGGTTCTGGCTGGCCTATCTGCTCGGCGGCGTCAGCGTCATCGGGCTGAAGACGATCTTTCTGCTCCACGAGCTGGCCTCCGTGTTGCTGCTGCTTACGCTCCTGCGAAGATGGGGGTTACCGGCGGGGCGCGCGCTGATCTACGCCTGGTCGCCGCTGGCCGTAGTGCAGGGCTTCGCCGGCAACCACCTCGATACGTTGCTAGTGCCCTGGCTCTTTCTGGCGCTGCTTCTTGCCGACGAGCATCCCTTCTTCAGCGGGGCGGCGCTCGGCGCCTCGGCGATGATCCGCCCGGTGACAGCGCTGGGTGGGCCGGCGCTAGCGCTCTTCAGACCTTCGCGAGAGACCGTCCTCGTCGGGGGCGGCTTTCTGCTCGCCTGCGGGGCGCTCAGCCTGCCCTACGCCGCTGTTGGCCTCGACGCGATGACCGAGTCGCTGCGCACCTACGGCCAGCACTGGCAGTTCAACGGCTCCCTCTTCAAGGTCGCCGACGCGCTGCTCAATCAATGGGCACCCTTCCGCCCCGCCCTCTACGGCACCATCGCGCTCTGCAGCCTCGCCTCCGCGCTGGTGCGAGTAGATCGCGACACCCGGATGACGCTGGGCATCGGGGCCTACTTCGCCCTCGCGCCGACGGTCTACCCCTGGTACCTGCTGTCGATCCTGGCGCTGTCGGCCGTCACCGGAGGCGCCTTCCCCGTCGCGCTGCCAGCGCTGATCACCCTCGCCGATCTGGTCTACGTCGACGGTGCCGCAGGCGGCCGCTGGGAGGTGCCGCGCCCCGCGCTGTGGCTCGAGTACGTCGGGCTCTACGGGCTGATCGCGCTGCGCCTGATCTCGCATTTTCGGGCTATCAGAAGAACCCACACATACTGAGCGTCGTAAGCCCTAGCAGCCGCGCCGATCAGCGCGTCTCTGGAGGCTCCAATGACACGACGCACCTTCCGACGTTACACACCTCTCGCTCTTGGCGCCCTCTCAACCTCACTCTCAGCGACCGGTCTGGCGTCGGCTACCTTGCTCTCGCTGACTGTTTTGTATGGCGAGGCGCAGGCCTTGAGTCACAAGCCTTTCGACACGATCTTGAGAACTTACGTAAGAAACGGCCGCGTCGACTACGCTGGCATCAAGGCCAACGCCAAGGGCCCGCTCGACGCCTACGTGGCCGCGCTCGGCAAGGCCCGCCCGGGCGGATCGACGAACGCCCAGAAGGCCTTCTACTTCAACGCCTACAACGCGCTGGTGATCAAAGCCGTCATCGACCGCTGGCCGAGCATCACGAGCGTGGCGAAGGTGCCGGGCTTCTTCAAGCGTATCCGATACAGAGTCGCTGGCCGCAGCCTGACCCTCGACCAGCTCGAAAAGGAGGTCATCCTCGCGAGATACAAAGACGCCCGGACCCACTTCGCCCTCGTCTGCGGCGCCCGCAGCTGCCCGCCGCTGTCCAGCCGGGCCTTCGCCGCCCGTGGCCTCGACCGCGTCCTCGACCGGCTGGCCAGGCGCTTCATCAACGGCAAAGAAGGCGTGGTCAAGAGCAGGCGTGGCTTCAAGATCTCGAAGCTCTTCGCCTGGTACGCTCAAGACTTCACCGCCGCCGAGGGCTCAGTCGGCAAGTACCTCGCCAAATACCATCGGGCCCACGCCGCCGCGCTGAAGGCCGCCAGCAGCTTCGCGCACCTGCCCTACGACTGGGCGCTGAACAAGAAGTAGCCGCCTGACGCCCTGCGGCTACGCGATCACCGCGGGATCCAATGCTGATCGGAGACGGTCAACTGAGGCCTAGAAAACGGCCGGCAGCGCTGGGTCGGCTTGGGAGAGCAGCTCTTCGGTCGTCAGACGTCGAGCCCCACGGCGCGCATCAACGCCAGCGCGTTGCTGCCCTCCAGCCGGCCATCGCGCAGCGTGTAGTCGAAACGCAGCGCTTCCTCTTCGCTCAGCAGCGCGCCCTTGCCCTCGACCGCGGCGGCGCCGGCGGCGGTGACCGCGTCAACGAAGTGCTTGTTGCCCAGCCAGCCTGCGCCGTCAGCCTCCTGCCCCAAGGCCAGATCGTGAGTCGTGACCAGCCCCAGCGCGCCGCGCTCGGCGTAGCGCGCCAAGAGCGCCCGCGCCCCGGCCTGTCGATCGGCGGAGTTGGTGCCGTGGAGCAGCTCGTCGAGCAGAAAGAGCAGCGGCGGGGCCTCGGGGTCGTCCGCCAGATCCGAGAGCTGCTTCAGCCGCCGCACCTCGGCGAAGAAGCGCGAGCGGCCGTCGTGGAGCGAGTCCTGGATCCGCAACGTCGCGCCCAACGAGAGGGGCGTGAGGCGCAGCCGTCGAGCGCTGACCGGCGCCCCGGCGAGGGCCAAGGCGACGTTGATCCCGACGGTGCGCAGGTAGGTGCTCTTGCCGGACATATTCGAGCCGCTGATGATCCAGGTGCTGACAGCGCCCTCCTTGGCGTCGAGCCGCACGTCGTTGGCCACACAGTGCCCTGGCGCCATCAACGGATGCGTCAGCGCCTCGCCCTCGAGCGAAGCGCTGCCCTCCTCCCCGCCCTCGACGAGCTCGGCGAAGGGCGCCGAGGGATGGTCGTAGGCGAAGCTCGCCAGCGAGTGCAGCGCCTCGAGCTCGCCGAGGGTCGCCAGCCAGACGCGGATCTCACCGCCGGCGACGCGGCGCCAGCGCTCCACCGCGGCGCCGAGATGCAGCGGCCAGAGCAAGAGCATACCCAGGGGGGCGAACATCGGGTTCTTCATCGACTCGAGCCAGGCCAGCCGTCGCTGCAGCGAGGCTACGCTCTTCGAGGCCCGCAGCCCGCCGGCGCTCAGCCGGCGCCCGAGCTCGCGCAGGCGGGGAGACGCCTCCGCTCTCGCCTCGTGTCCCTCGAGCAGCGCGAGCACCTCGGCGAGCACCGAGAGCTGCTGCCCGGGCGCGTCGACCTCGGCGATGAGCGTATTCACCTGCTTGCCAAGGAGCCGATAGATCACGCCCTCGAGCGCCAGGAGCAGCCAAAAGGGCAGCCAGGGCAGCAAGCCCCCCAGCGCGAGCCCCAGCGCCGTCGGCGTCGCGAGGGCGGGTAGCCAGAGGGCGATCCAGAGCGCAGGGCTCTGCGGCAGCGCGGCCGGCGCCTCACCCCACGCGCAGAGCCGCTCCGGCTCGAGCTCGGCCCGCACGTCCTCGCCGGCGAGCGCCAACGCCTCGCGCAGATCGAGCGCGTCACAGAGCTCGGCGACGGCCTCGTTGCGCGATCGAAGCCGCGCTACGAGCGCCTCGTCCTCCCCCGGCTCGACGCGCCGCGGTTCTAGCAACCAGCGCGCCAACGCCCGCTCCCCCGCGCGAGTGCGGGCCTGAGAGAGCAGCTGAAAGAGCGACCCCTCGCCGACGAGATCGAGATCGGCAGCGAAGACGTGCTCCTCGGCGACCAGCGCCAGACCATCGGGGCCGATGCCCTGCCAACGCTGCGCCAGCCGCGCCAGCGCCGCGTCATAGAAGGCCACCGCCCGCCGCGCCTGCTCGCGGCGCCGCACGACCACCTCGTGGGCGACGACGACGATCGCGAAGAGCAGCCCCGGGGCGAATAAGCTCAGAGGCGACAGGGCGTCGAAGCCCCAGCTCGCGACGGCTAACCCGATCGCGACGACGAAGAGCAGGAGCCGCACGTTGGCCAGCTGGGAGAAGCGCCGCTCGAGGGCGTCGACGCGCTGCTGGCGAGCGGCGCGGCGCCGCTCGTATTCCTGCGCTGGATCGTGCGATTGCGCCATCGGCCGCACGCTACTGGATCGCGCCGCGATGTGCGAGCCGCCAATCGAGGCCGCTCGCTCTCCACCGACATCACCTTTGTGCGATCAGCTGCTGCAGGAGCTTGCGAGCCTGCCCGCGTTGAAAAGCCGCCAGCTCTCCTTCGTCGAGCCAGATCCCCTCGCAGAGACCGCAGATGTCGACCGCGAGGCCCTCGTCATCGATGAACACGTAGTTGATCAGCGGATCGCCGCAGGCTGGGCACCGCAGCGGCGTCGGCCCTACGGGGCGACAGAGCCCGGCCACCGTAGGCGCTCGCCCGCCTGCTCGATCGAGCCGCCCGAGCCCACCGCCCAGCGACTCCGCCGCGACCTGCTCGAGCTCGCCTCGATCGAACCAGATCCCCCCGCATTGGGGACACGCGTCGATCTCCAGATCGTTGAAGTACTGCTCGACCATCCCGATCGCGCAATGAGGACAGCTCCGTGGCGGGGCGTGGTCACCCAGGAGGTGGTCTGCCAGGTAGAGGTGCCGCGGCGTCGTCTCGTGGCTCTCCTGATGTGCTCCCGCGGCGTAGACGCCGCCGGCGGGGTCTGGCTCGACCCCGTCGTCGCTCTGAAGGATGCCTCCCGCCGTGGCGAGCTCCAGCGCTGGCTCGGTCGCCAAGCGCGGCAGGGTGCTCCGCACCACCGGCCCCCCGCCTAGCACGTCTCCCAGCACGTCGGCCAGCTCCAGGGCCAGATCGCTGCAGCTCGCGAAGCGCCGCTCGGGCCGCTTGGCGAGCGCGCAGAAGAGCACGTCGTCGATCGCCGGAGGGAGCCGCGACGACAGCTCGCTGGCGCGCGGGATCGGCGCCTCGACGTGCATGGTCATCACCTGGGCGCTGGTCTCACCACGGTAGGGCAGCCGGCCAGTGAGCAGCCGAAAGGCGAGGACACCGAGAGCGTAGACGTCAGCGCGGTGGTCGACGGGATCGCCCGTGATTTGTTCCGGCGACATATAGGGCGGGGTGCCGATCGCCCGCTGAATCGACGTGCGGGGCCGGCTGACCAACGAGGTGTTGGCCCGGGCCACGCCGAAGTCGAGGAGCTTGGTGCCTCCCTGCGCGAGCATGAAGATGTTGTCGGGCTTGAGGTCGCGATGGACGATGCCGGCGCGATGCGCGACGTTCAAGCTCTCCGCGACCTGCACGAGCACGCGGACGACCACGTCTTGGGGGGGGCGGCGATGGCGCTCCAGGTAGCGCGAGAGCGGCTCGCCATGGAGCAGCTCCATCACCAGGTAGGGACCGAGCCCGTCGTCGTCGCCGCAGTCGAAGACCTGCACCAGGCTGGGGTGATGAAGCCGGTTGAGGATCCGCGCCTCGTCGAAGAGGCGCTTGACCATCTCCTCCTCGACGGCGATCTCCGGCAACAACACCTTGATCGCCACCTGATGGCCCATATGGAGATGTTCGGCGAGGTAGACCGTCCCCATGCCCCCCTCGCCGAGCTGATCGAGCAAGCGGTAGTTTCCGATGGTCGAGCCGATGGCGTCCATCACGAGGGGAACTATAGCCGAAGGATGGCATTTCCCGAAGGATGGCACTCGTCAAAGGATGGCACTCGCCAAAGGATGGCATCGGGCGCAGATCCCGGCGGCTACGGGAGGCGATGACCTACGAGCTCGTGCCCTGACCAGCAGCGCGATCACGAGCATCACCACGATCGACAGCGGCGCCACGGGGACGCTCGGCTCCGCCGAACGGCAGCTGCAGCCCCCGCCCCCGTCGAGAGCGCCTGCTCCACAGGGCCCAGGGCCAACACCCACGCCGAAGAAACGAGCCATACGAATGAGCCATACGGGCGGTCTGGCGAGCTCTCTGAGGGCTCGAAAGCGGCCGGCAGTGCTGGCCCGGCGACAGGAGGAAGGTGGGGGGGCTCTTCGGGCACCAACGATCGTTGACCGACGGTCGTTGGCGTCGAGCCCACGTCGCGCGACAGCCTGGGCAGGAGCCGGCGCTGCGGCTGGCCTATCGACTCGGAGACTGGGTCAGCTAGAGCGCTGATCAGCTTACCGGACCGAGCTGCGCGAAGGATGCGGAATCACGGCGTAGGAGCGAGGAGGGCGCCTGCTGGTAGCAAGCAACCGA
>PDWJ01003924.1_pt1 | contig 13687 bp, 9 predicted proteins | sample 1430881 | NCBI WGS metagenome assembly PDWJ01 (sample SAMN01162460, study PRJNA174530) | Oral metagenome, whole genome shotgun sequencing project. | biome: Marine environment; feature: Marine mammal; material: Swab sample of the gingival sulcus; isolation source: swab sample of gingival sulcus... | reverse complement strand
TTGAACCTCCCTAGCGCGGGGTGGAGCAGCTTGGTAGCTCGTCGGGCTCATAACCCGAAGGTCGGAGGTTCAAATCCTCCCCCCGCTACCACGATATTTTAAGGCATTGCAGTATTCTGGCTGTAATGCCTTTTTTCTTTTCCTACCCTATTCCTACCCGCTGAATCTGAGTCTACCTACTTTCTTTTTCTAGCTTGTGCTAAAGCGCTTCCGGCAGCCGCTTTGGATGCTCTACTCGTTCTTTTATCACTTAGAACTTTTGATGCTGCTGATGCCGCTCTTGGTGAAGTTTGTTTTTTCGGTGCTTTCCTTTGACTCAAAGCACTTCCTCCAGCTGTTTTTGACTTTGAACCAGTACTTTTTGATTTGATTGTCTTGGCAGCACTGCTCGCTACTCTTTTGCTCGTTACTTTTCTGTTGATTGCCATAAGTTACCTCCTTTGGTTTATAGTTTTGTGTTTTCCTACTCAAATTAGCAACAAGTGTACCAATAACAACAAAAATATGTTTTTGTCTATATATTCAGTATATTACATCTGACAACAAAAAGGGCTTCAGACTTTATTGGCTAAAAAACATAATTACAGTTATCATAAGGTAAACACAATTACACAAGGAATGGTAAATGAATATTTTAGTTTCATGGATAGGTCATACGGATTTGAAAAACCTCTTAAATGGAGACTTTTATGATGAGGTTCGCTCATTAACGCGGCCACCTTATGATCATCCAGCAGATGGCGGACCAATAAAGACACTGCTCAATCAAAAATCGTTCGACGCGATATATTTGTTAAGCGACTATTCTGAAAGTATCACTGAGGCATATCTGGAGTGGCTCAATATTAAGACTTCTGTCAGCTACACGAAACTCCAAAATCCGACTAACTATGGAGAAATTTATACAGTTGCAAATGATTTTCTAGAACAGCTTTCTAATAAATTACCTAAAGGTAAAAATCGGTTATCATTTCTGTTGAGTCCAGGAACACCTGCTATGGCGGCGATTTGGATTTTGCTTGGTAAAACAAAATACCCCGCAACATTCTGGCAAACATGGAATGGTAAGGTTACGGAAACTGAGATCCCATTTGATATCACTCTTGACGTTGTTCCCGAATTATTAAGCTCTTCAGATAACGTATTTCACCACCTCGCGACAAAATCTCCTGGAGAAGTAAAAGGATTTGAAAGTATTATAGGAAACTCAAAAGCAATTCGCCTGGCCGTTGGAAGGGCTCAAAAAGCAGCAATTCGAGATGTCTCTATTCTATTAACCGGTGAGAGTGGAACTGGGAAAGAATTGTTTGCAAAAGCGATCCATGAAGCCAGTCCTCGCAGGAATAAACCTTTTATTGCAATTAACTGTGCCGCCATTCCCAAGGACTTGCTGGAATCGGAGCTTTTTGGACATGCCAAGGGAGCATTCACCGGTGCCGACAAAAAGAAAGATGGTGCATTTAAACAAGCTGATGGAGGAATAATCTTTCTTGATGAGGTCGGTGAGTGTGCCCCTGAGATTCAAGCAAAGCTTCTTAGAGTACTTCAGCCTCCTCATAACCAATCACAGTGTTTGCGAGAATTTTCACCGGTTGGCTCAACTGAAATCGAAACGGCAAATGTCCGAATCATTTCTGCTACAAATCGCAATCTAGGAAAAATGGTAGAAGACGGCCTGTTTAGGGAGGATTTATTTTTCCGCTTAGCTCTTATAACTGTACCATTACCACCACTTCGGGGTCGAAAATCAGATATCCTGCCTATTGCAGAGCATCTTTTAAAAAAGATTAATACAGAATTCTCAGAACAAGACAAGAGCTACAAGTATAAATTTTTTTCTGATTGCACAAATACATTTATCAAGAAGTGCATCTGGTCAGGAAATATACGAGAGTTAAATAATGTGATTCTTCAATCGGTAGTTATGTCTGATAAAGAAACCATAACCCCTGAAGATATCCAGGCTTCATTACTATATACTCCTTCTTTTTCTAACAAAGATAAAGAGTTACTTGACGCTCCTCTAGGGGATGGTTTCAATCTGGAAGAACATCTTAACGCAATACAAAAACACTATTTACGTAGGGCTATGGAAGAAGCTGGAGGAATCAAAACAAAAGCAGCTTCTTTGTTGGGATTAAAAAGTTATCAGGCCATGGATGCCCAGATTAAAAGGCTTAACGTTGATTTAGATGGAATATAAACCTAAAAATTTTAAAATGGCACATGTATTGCTTTGGATCAATCAAATATTGAGAAAAGGAAACAATGAAATCGATAAACTTTGAACACCTCAGATCACGAAATCAAGAATTAGCAAAACTCGGTGCTTTCGCTGAGCGTTATGTCTATTCCGATCCTGCCAGTGCTCTGGTTAAGTTACGACTGTATGGTGAAAATCTGGTTGCAGATTTTTTTTTCAAGAAGAAGATACACCGTTACCCACGATCAACGTTTGTTGAAATGCTTGATATCCTCAAGGAACAAAATCTTGTGCCGTCAGTTGTATTAGACAAGTTACATTTTCTCAGAAAAGCAGGTAATCAGGCTGCACATGGACAAGCCGGTAAGATTAACTCTCAAACAGCTATGGATGGTTTGCGAACGGGCTTCGATCTTGGAAAATGGTTCAATATCTCAGTCTATGCTGACGATACGGCAAATAACCTGCATTTCCGGGAACCAACGCAAGCAGACACCAAAGGCCAGTTAAAACGGGAGAAAAAGGAAGCCCTTCAGAAATTAGCCGCTCAGGAAGCTCAAATGCAAAAACTTCTTGAGGAGCTGGAAGAAAAACGAAACCTGGCGGCCTTTGCAGAAAAATCAAAAGAGGAAATTCAGGCAATCCTTGATCAGGCTAATCAAGCCGCAAATGTTCTACAATTTGACGAGGCAACAACCAGGAAGTTACTGATTGACCAGCTGCTTGTACAAGCCGGATGGAGAGTGGGAACGGATGGTGAAGACACTTCAGAAATAAAGCAGGAATTTGAAGTTCATCACCAACCAACCGACTCGGGAAAAGGATTTGTCGATTATGTCCTGTGGGATGTGGAAAGAGACAAGCCTGTAGCAATAGTGGAAGCCAAGAAGACCTCCCACGATCCAGACAAAGGAAGAAAACAGGCAACCCTATATGCAGATGCTCTAGAAAAAGATTATGGACAACGCCCGATTATCTTCTGCACAAATGGCTATGATATAATCATTCACGATGATGCCAAAGGGCAAATAGGGCGCCGGATTTATGGTTTTTATTCCCTGCAAAGTCTTCGGTATTGCTTATGGCAAGCTGGTAACAGAGAAGATATTCAGGCACAAAATCCTAAGAGAGAAATTATTGATCGCAACTATCAAATTCTTGCAGTTAAAAGCGTGTGCGAAAAGTTCGCTTCGGGACGTCGCCGGGCACTGATTGTTCAAGCCACCGGAACAGGAAAAACACGGGTCGCAATTGGGCTGACAGAGCTTATGATTCGTTGCAAATGGGCCAAGCGAGTACTTTTTTTATGTGATCGTCGGGAACTTCGCAAACAGGCGTATAATGCTTTTGGTGAGCATATTGAATCAGAACCACGGGTTTATATAACCGCAAAAACCTCCCAGGATCGGAATAAAACTATCTACCTGGCGACATATCCGGCAATGATGAAGTGCTTCCAGAGTTTTGATGTAGGTTTTTTTGACCTTGTTATTGCCGATGAATCACATCGTAGTATCTACAACCGTTATCGTGATTTGTTTTTATATTTCGATGCCTATCAGGTGGGCCTTACAGCAACACCAAGACATGCAATTACCCACAACACCTATAATCTGTTTGATTGTGAAGATGATGACCCTACTGCGTATTTCTCATACAAGGAAGCTATTGAGCATAAACCGCGATATCTTAATCATTTCAAGGTTGTTAAGCACGACACAAAATTTATGCGTCAAGGGATAAAATATGCAGAAATGTCACCGCAAGAGCAAGAGCAGCTTGAGGATCAGGTTGAAGATCCTGAGTTGATTAATTTTTCAGCCAATGAGATTGGCAAATCAGTATTTAACAAAGATACGGATAAACGAATTATCCGTAACCTGATGGACAATGGGATTCGAGATGTCTCCAATCAGCGCATAGGAAAATCCATTGTTTTTGCCAGAAATCATAATCATGCCATGCAGCTCATGCGATTATTTGAAGAGATGTATCCCCAATATATGAAACCCAAACAAGAGTTTTGTGCAGTTATAGACAACTATATTGATAGAGCCGAACAGCTTATTGATGATTTCAAGGGCGAGGGAACAAACGACAATCTCACCATTGCTATCTCTGTTGACATGCTTGATACAGGAATCGATGTGCCGGAAGTGGTGAACCTCGTTTTTGCCAAACCTGTAAAAAGCTATGTCAAGTTCTGGCAAATGATTGGTCGGGGTACCCGCCTCTGTGAAAACCTCTTTGGGCCAGGAAAAGACAAGGAACAGTTTCTGATTTTTGATCACTGGGGCAACTTTGAATATTTTGGTGAAAACCCAGAAGAGGCTGAGCCGTCAGTTAAAAAATCGCTTATGCAGCGGGTATTTGAAACCCGTATTAATACTGCAGAGTTGGCATTGGAGCATCAAAACAAAAACGCTTTTGAACTTATGACAAAACTACTCCTGGCCGATGTCCGGTCATTACCTGAAGATTCCATTGCTATCAAGGAAAAATGGAGACAGGTGAAAACAGTTCAGGCGGATGGTGTTATCGAGCAATTTGATGCCGCAATCGTTGGTACTTTACGCCTGGAAATAGCGGCACTTATGCAGTGGCGGGAAATAGCCGGCAATGAAGATGCCTATCGTTTCGACCTGCTCATTGGACAATTGCAGAGAACGTTACTGGCTGGAAGTAGCGAATTTACCGACTTCAGGGATTCACTTCTAAACCAGGTGAGTGAATTACCTATTAATATCTCTCAGGTCAAAACAAAGATCAACACGATTGACAAGGTGAAATCCGGCGCATTCTGGACAGAGCCTACTGTTCTTGATTTTGAAGAGATACGCACTGAACTGCGTGGTGTAATGAAATTTATAACTAAAACAACTACGCCACGAGTGCCACCTCTTTCCATTGATATACAAGATGGCGAAGAAAAAACAGATATCGTAAAACCGTATTTTGCAGGTCTGGAGCTTGCGGCCTACCGTCACCGAGTCGAAACTGTTTTCAAGGAGATTTTCGACGAGACACCAGCACTGCAAAAAATCAAACAGGGGAAGCCTGTCAGCCCAGAAGAAATCACCTTTCTCAGTGAGCAGGTGATTCTTTGTGACCCACAGCTCAGCCTTGAGGATCTGCTTGATCACTTCCCTAACAAAGCAAAACGGCTTGATCTGGCAATCCGCCAGATCATCGGCCTGGATGCAAAGGCCGTGGATAAACATTTCTCAACCTTCGTGCAGGAGAATCCGTCTCTAAATTCCCATCAGATACGTTTCCTGGAGATGATAAAAAAACATATCACTTCCTACGGAAAACTGGAAATAGAGCTCCTCTATGATGCCCCGTTTACAACCATACATAATGATGGGGTCGATGGAATATTCCCAGAAGAAGAACAAGCAGAAGCACTTATTGGCTTAATTGAACAAGTCAACGAACTGGCTCTTGCCGCCTGAACAGGGTAAGTATTTTTATATAAAACCAGGGTTGGCTACAATTATGAGGAAAAAGAGTAATGTCGTACCAACCCATAAATAATGGAAATGGAATATTTATGATAACCGGTAAACTTAAAAGCGATCTTGACCGCCTGTGGCTCGAATTTCACTCAGGTGGTATCACCAACCCGTTAACCGTTATTGAACAACTCTCCTATCTCATGTTTGCCAGATTACTGGAACTTGTGGAGCAGAGAAATGAAAAGAAGGCGAAAGCCCGAAGCCGTCGCACAGGTGAGCATCATAGTTATAAAAAAATATTTCCAGACAATCAGCAGCATCTCCGCTGGTCCCATCTAACGGAACTGGGAGCCGATGAGTTGATGCAACTGCTCAACGGTTCTCTCAACGATGGCAAAATGAATCTCTTTGAGTTTTACCGTAGTGGCCTGCAAAATGGAGACTCAGATGATGCAGGTTTGACCGTGCTGGCCGGTTATTTCAAAGATGCCCAGTGCATGATCAATAAACCGTCTTTGGCAAGAGAAGCTATTGCAACCATCGACCAGCTTCCAATTCTTGAAGGCGATACCAAAGGGGATCTATATGAATATCTGCTCTCCAAACTCTCTACTGCAGGAGTGGCAGGACAGTTTCGTACTCCCAGGCATATTATCCGTGCCATGGTGGAAATTATCGATCCAAAGCCGGATATGACTGTTTGCGATCCAGCTTGCGGTACCGGAGGTTTTCTTACCCAGGTTATGGACTATCTTAAGCAAAAATATACCAGTCCTGGCCTTGAAGAAGAGGAAATGGATGAACATGGAGAGCCGATTCTCGACGCCCATGGCAAACAGGTCTATCACTATCCCGGTGATATGCTTCACCCGTATATGGAACATATCAGCAGTACCATGTTTCACGGTTTTGATTTTGATGCAACCATGCTCCGCATAGCAGCCATGAATATGCTGCTGCACAATATCGATTCACCCTGTATTGAATACAGGGATACACTCAGCGAACAGGGCAATGTGGCAAGGGAGTATGCAGAAACCTTTGATGTGGTACTGGCAAACCCGCCTTTTAAAGGCAGTATTGATAGCGATAATGTCTTTAAAGGATTAACCAGCATTGCCAAAACCAAAAAGACCGAACTGCTTTTTCTTGTTCTGATGGAAAAGATTCTTAAGATTGGTGGCCGTTGTGCGGTAATTGTCCCCGATGGGGTTTTATTCGGTTCCAGTAAAGCTCATAAGGCAGTAAGAGAGCTTCTTGTAGAAAAAAACCGGCTTGAAGCGGTTATTTCCCTGCCTTCAGGGGTGTTTAAACCCTATGCTGGAGTATCCACTGCTATTCTTGTTTTTACCAAGGGAGATCAGACCAAAAACGTTTTTTTCTATAAGGTTGAAAATGACGGCTATAGCCTGGACGATAAACGTAATGCCATAGAAGAAAATGATCTGCTTGATTTAGTTGAGAAATGGAAGCTCTGGCAAACTGTTTATGATGGCAGCGAAACCGAGTTAAAGAACTTTGCAGATCGGGGGGCGAAGGCTTTTTATGTGCCTAAGGAAAAGCTGGTTGAGGAGAAATATGACCTTTCTATCAATCGCTATGCTGAGATTCAATATAAAGAAGTTCAATATGATCCGCCCCAGCAAATTCTAAAAGATATGAGACAGTTGGAAGCTGATATTATCTCTGATCTTGATGAGTTGGAGGCAATGATATGATGAAGATGGCCAATGATATAAGACTTGGAGATGTCGCTGAATTTATTAGGGGGATCACATTTAAACCAGAAGATAAAGTGTCGCTGGATTCAGATGACGCGGTTATTTGCATGAGAACTAAAAATGTACAAGCAGAACTGGATGAAACTGATTTGATTGCGATTCCTTCTGCTTTTGTAAAACGAAAAGAACAATATCTAAAAAATGGTGATATTTTAGTCTCTACAGCAAATAGCTGGGATTTGGTTGGCAAGTGCTCGTGGGTTGGAAATTTGCTCTACAAATCAACAGCTGGCGGTTTTATCTCCATACTTCGAGGTAAACAGGATAAGGTTTTGTCTCGTTATTTGTATCATTGGATGGCTTCCCCTCGGATTCAATGTTACTTGCGTCATTGTGGAAGACAAACTACTAATATTTCCAACATGTCTTACGATCGAGCGGAATCACTAATTATTCCGATACCTTATGCTAATAACGTTAAAAAAAGTTTACTTGAACAACAACGAATCGCAAAAATCTTAGATAAGGCTGATACCATTCGTAAAAAACGTCATCAGGCTCTCCAGCTTGCCAATGAATTCCTGAAATCCACCTTTCTGGAAATGTTTGGCGATCCTGTGACCAATACTAAAGGATGGAAGACAAAGCCACTTGGTCAACTCTGTCACATTTGTAGAGGCAGCTCACCACGACCAATTGATAAATATCTCGGTGGTTCTGTTCCATGGATAAAAATAGGTGATGCCACCCAAAATGATGGTATATATATGCACTCAACAAAACAACACATATTGGAAACTGGAGTAAAAAAAAGTCGTTATCTAAAAGCAGGTTCTTTGATATTTGCTAATTGTGGAGTTAGTTTGGGTTTTGCACGAATAATAAAATTTGATGGTTGTATTCATGATGGTTGGTTGTCTTTCTCTGAATTATCTGAAAGTATACAGCCTATTTTTTTACTAAAATTACTGAATTCAATCACAGAATTTTTTCGTAAAACAGCGCCCGATGGAACGCAACCGAATCTTAATACTCAAATAATGAAAGAATTTAGCATTATTCTCCCACCAATACAAATGCAATTAGATTTTATTGATATTGTGGAAAAACATAGCCGCATAAGTGAAGGATTGAACAAAGCTGCCAATGAAGCAGATAAGCTATTCAACAGCCTTGTTCAACGGGCCTTTAAAGGTGAGCTTATATGAATTTTCAACACTACGACCTGGGCCATCGGAGAGGTGGAGAAATTGCGGAAATCAAATTAGCTGGCACTGCGGCAAATGTTCAGTTAATGGATAGCTCTGCATTTTCCAGCTACCGTAGAGGCAATAAGTATCGTTACTATGGCGGATACACCAGGCACTCACCTGTCAGGTTAAAAATCCCCCGTTCAGGTCACTGGCATATAGCAATTGATTTAGGTGGATACAGCGGAACAGTTCGCTCATCGGTCAATGTCTTGCCTGGTGCACTAAAGCCTCTCCAAGAGGCTCCTCTTTCATCTGTTCCTTCTCTTTATCAGAAAGATGAATTTGCAAAAATACCTGGAGAGGACGACCGGGAGTTTGATGTTTTTATCTCACATGCCTCCGAAGATAAGGATGAAGTTGTTCGACCTCTCGCCAACACCCTGAAAAATGGAGGGCTGAGTGTTTGGTATGATGAATTTGAACTAAAAATTGGCGACAGCCTGCGACAAAAAATAGACAAAGGGTTGGTTAAAAGCCGTTTTGGTGTTGTTGTCCTTTCAAAATCATTCTTTTCAAAGGGATGGACAAACTACGAATTGGATGGAATTGTCACAAAAGCAATGACTGGAGAACAGGTTATTCTCCCCATCTGGCACAATATCAGTAAAGCTGAAGTGATTAAATATAGTCCATCCCTTGCAGATAAACTTGCCAGGAATACAATGATGCACACAGTACAGGAAATTGCCGATGAAATAATTGAAGTTATTCAGGAAAACAAACAAAAAATCTCTTGCTGAAGAGACACCATAAAGTGCAACCTATTATCAGGCAAAAACAACCATGGAACCAACACCACGAATAACATCTATCACCATTGAAAACTTCAAAGGTATCAGCAAGTCGGTAACGTTACCCTTAAAGCCGATAACACTTCTTTTCGGAAAAAATTCGGCAGGTAAAAGCACTATTCTCCAGGCGATGCTTTATGCTTTAGAAGTCATCCGCACAGGTAATGCAGATATAGACAAGGTTCATCTCGGCGGGGAAAGTGTTAACTTTGGTGGTTTCCATAATCTTGTTCATAAACATGATACCACACGAGCCATCCGCCTGCGTTTCGATTTACAACTTGATAAATGGGGGCTGGAAGCTTATCCAATCCATGAAGAATACAATCTGCTGGATGAACTCGAAAGCGACGCCTTAGGACTGCTTGAATCAATTTCTGTCGAGCTTGAATTGTCGCTATTTGCGGGTATACCTGCGATAACACGCTATCGAATTGGATCAAGGGGAATGACTATTGCGTCTGTTGAGAAAATGGGAGCCCATGGTGTTTTTTTTGCTACTATAGCAAAAACCTTTAAACAGGCAGTGATAAATAGTGAAGACGATGAGCTATGTAGCCGTGTTGAGGAAATTCGACAATTTTTCGACTCATCAGCAGATCATGCTCCTGACTTAGAGAATATTCAGTTGCTGGGACAGAATTCTTGCATCCCCCCACGAGGGAAACCATTACTGTTTGAAGAGGATCAGTGCCGCACCTTAAATCAGATTATTGATGAACAGGGTGATATTATAAAAATTATCGATATTTTTCTCAGTAGAATTTTAGTGCGTCCTGCTGAATACTTATATGAACACTTATCAGAGATTCGCTACATAGGGCCAATTCGTGATATTCCTGAACGAAATCATAACACGCCTGTTTTGCTTAATGAATCCCGTTGGTCAAATGGCCTGGCGGCTTGGGACACCCTTTTTCGATATTCCAAAAATGAAGATGATTCCACAGATAACCTTATAAATCGAGTTAATATTTATCTCAGAGATGTGTTACAGCTTGGTTATGAAATTCGTCGTGAGAAATCGGTGGCAATAGATAGAAATCATAAAATTTTCGATCTCCTTGATAATCTTGATGAGGGGCAAATCAATCTTTTTCAAGCCCGTTATAATCAATTCAGGGAATATATGCTTAGCTGCCCAACCCATACCAGGCTATTTTTATTTGATCTTAATAAAGAAGTGGAAGTAGCACCTTCAGATATAGGTGTTGGCGTTTCCCAGGTTATACCGATTGTGGTTGGCGTGCTTAGTATGGCAGCGACAGGAAAATTACCTGGGATATTATCAGTCGAGCAACCGGAACTCCATATTCACCCGGCTGTTCAATGTGCTCTTGGTGATCTGTTTATACGAGAAAAATCATCCCGGCGTATTTTCCTTATCGAAACGCATAGCGAGCATTTAATTCTGCGATTGCTAAGACGAATATCTGAAACAACTGACAAAGAATTAAAAGATCAGACTCTTGCCCTTTACCCTGATGAGTTGGAAGTGGCGTATGTTAATACTGTAAATGATGCGTTAACATTAACAGAGTTACCGATTGATGATGACGGGGAATTCACCGTACGCTGGCCGGAAGGATTCTTTGAGGAACGTGCCACAGAGTTATTCGGAGAGTCTGATGTATAAAGAATATACGATTGATCCGAAGATCCTTACTTCATTTGATCGTATCCGGGCACTTCTCGGTACCTGTGGGTGGCATAAGGGAAAAATGGTATGCGAGTACCCTAAAAAATGGAAACGTAAGGTTTATGACACTTGTCAGATAACCGGAGACCGAGAAAAAAAGATTTTGGAAGAATTTCTCTCCACCCGTGAATTGCTTCGCCGTAAAAATACATTTTCCTATGATGAGGAAAAAGAATGGATTGAATCAGCAAAAGCAGAACATTACCGCAAAGAATTCACTGCTATTGTATCGGATATCTCAGATCCATCTTGCAAAATAATTGACGGTCGATATATCACGGAGGAAAATGAAGATTGGGCACCTCCTTCATGCCTTGCCTCGCGAACAGCATCAGATTTTGCTGCAACAATTTCTCTATTAGCTCAAAATTCCAGCCGCATTATTTTTATTGATCCGCATTTTCAGCCTAACGTTCACAGATTCACAGAACCTTTCGCGGCAATGTTGGAAATTGCTTTGCGAGATGAATATAAGCGCCTCAACAAAGATATTACCTTTGAATTACATGTATCAGAAAAAACTGGAACAAAAGAACATATGGAAAACTATTTACCCGATAAAATTCCGGATGGATTAAAAATGCGTGTCTTTCAATGGAAGGAGCATGACTCCAATGATTGCAATTATACACGCCTGCACAATCGATATTTTCTTACAGATATAGGTGGTTTGATTTTTGGGATTGGGCTGGATATCGAAAAAGGGAGGAATACAGTCAGCTACTGTGATGACATAAATATATTATCAAAAGAACAACATAAAGAACACCTAAAAAAATACCATAAAGAAAGCAGCTCGTTTACATTACTCGCAGATTTTGAGATTATGGGAACTCGTTCCATATAGGCCTTAATTATAACTACTTGTTTTCCCGTTGCATATTAGGCCTAATGCTGTCCAGAGTTGTTTTATTTCATACTTTTTTATCTTTCAAAATCCATCAGAAATTCATGCCAGAACTAAGTTATCTTTCAAAACAAAATGGATTTAAAAACTGCCGCTGCCATAAAAGGTTTTTATCCACTTCACTCAACTCTGCTTCTTCACACACCGCATCCCAGTTTTCACGAATAGTTGTTTCAATATGTTGAAATATCTCTTTTGCTTCTGCCTCAGAAATATGGAATTGGTATGCGACTTCAAGGCATAGCCGTAACTGGCTGAGATTTTGATCAGCCACGATTTTCATTGCCTGTGATGCTTCATTACCAGCTCGACCTTGAGGGCAAATATCATAGGCAGGAGTTAATTCCAGCTCTTTTCCATCCCAGAAAGCGGCATGGTTTTTGGCATGATCGTCGGTGTTTCCACATAAGATATTGAATACCAGACGAGAGAATAGTTCTTTAAGAGCAGCTTTAGGCTTGAAAAATCGTTGCCGGATGATTTGTGCCAAATCTTCATAACTGGCGTATCGTGCATTCATTTCGCTCAGGCCGAACATTGTTAATGCGGAGACCATTGATTTACGTAACCATCCTTTGTTGGTATGGATACGATCAAACCGTTCGATCAGTAAAACGTCCTTTCCTGCAGCCTTCACCATTTTTACCGGAGCAACGTCAAGTCCGGCCAACAAGGCCAGTTTCATGGCGACATATTCAGCTTTTACAATACTGTAAACGTCTGTGCTGGAAGAAAATTTGGCAATGTATTTCCTGCCTTGATCTTCAATCAAGGTCTTTGGCCGAGCACCACCAATTGAACTGCCATGAAACAAGGCCTGGTCCAGTTCCAGCGTCAGAGGAATTCCCTGTTCAACTCTTCGAGCGGATTCCAGGAGTTCTTCAAGACTTGCATTATTGGCTGAGCGCGGCATATATTCGCTTGGGGAGTGTTAAAAGTGCAACGCGCCAATACGGTCAGCCGGACTCTAATAGATAGGTAAGCTCATTCAGATCACCCGTATCTGCAGCAGTACCTTTGCGTCCAAACATTTTATTGATAATTACCCGCTGTCCCCATGCATCAGGAGCCGCATCCCGAATGCTGTTTGGCATCTCCAGACCATAAGGAAGTGGTAATACTCCAGCTCGCAACGGCAGTTCGGGCTCATAAATGGCTATTGCAGAAGGATTTTTCCCGCTACGTTCAAGATAGCTTTTACCATAGTTAAAATGAATAAGACCATTGCCTGCTTCCAGCTTTCCAGCTACCACAGGCTCAATTTATCCGGGAAGCCAGATCCAGACAAAGGCCTCTCTGGTTTTATTAGAAATCATCATCTGCCACTCTTGTCTTTGGTCTTATACGCTTTGGCAGCAGAGCTATTTTATCACTGGTCCGTTCAATCTGCATGGTAAGAGGAAATCTGTCTGCTTCGAACAGGTTAACGCCAACAAGAGAGGCGACCTCAAAGACCAGGCCTATGGCGCAGGTCATCTTACCCCGTTCTATCTTTTGCAGCGTTGCCCTTGAAATGCCGGCTCGTTCAGCAAGATTTTGCTCAGACCATCTTTTTCGCTTGCGTTTAAGCTGTATCTGTTTGCCAAGCAGCAGGGCTGCTTTTCGTGCCTGTATTGTATATGCTCTTTGTTTAACCATTAGTTCAAATGTGGTAT
>PDWJ01003922.1_pt1 | contig 13692 bp, 12 predicted proteins | sample 1430881 | NCBI WGS metagenome assembly PDWJ01 (sample SAMN01162460, study PRJNA174530) | Oral metagenome, whole genome shotgun sequencing project. | biome: Marine environment; feature: Marine mammal; material: Swab sample of the gingival sulcus; isolation source: swab sample of gingival sulcus... | reverse complement strand
GCCCTGGCCGAAGCGCTCGTACATGGTCAGCGCGTTGAAGACGAGCTCGGACCCGAAGATGTAGCCGAGCCGCCGGGTGCCGCCGGGCTCCTCGACCTCGAGCAGCGGCACGCCCTTGGTGGGCAGCGTGGCGAGCTGGGCGCCGCGCGCCGCCTTCATGAAGCGCTCGACGGTCTTGAGCGGGTGACCGCGCGACCGAAAGATCCGCGCCAGCATGTTCATGCCGCCGCCGCGCACGAACAGGAAGCGGGGCAGGGGGACCTCGCCCCCGAGGGCCTCGGCGGCCTGGCCGATCGCCGCCACGGCCGCGTTGAGCGTGTGGTGGATGGTGCCGTCGCCGCCGTTGACGACGATGACGTTGGCTCGCCGCTCGAACAGCAGGTAGTTGAGCGCCGCCGGCAGCGCGTCCACCGACGGCGTCTCCAGGCTGTCGCCGACGTCGGGCATGAGCTCGCGCAGGCGTGCGTGTCCTACCGACCGCCAGTTCGTCCGGGCCATCGGGTTCGACAGCAGCGCCGGCCGCACCCGCGCGTTGGCCCGGCAGGCCTGGAGGTAACCGCGGACCGCCTCGGCGCTCGGCGGTGCCACGGTGAAGTCGACGGTCTTGGACAGCAGATGCACTGGGGTCGTCCTCGGCGACGGCGCGCGGTCTAGAAGTGCTCGAAGGGCGTCAGCGCCGGGTCGACCGGCCGGCCCCCGAGCCGCCATAGCACACCGGGCGGGTCACCCCCACGGGATTGTCGCGCCTCGCCGATGGGGGCGAAGCCCTCGGCCACCAGCTTTGCCACCCGCTCGGGCGGCGCCAGCACGACCAGCGCGTAGTCCTCGCCGCCCGACGCCCGCGCGACCGCGCTCACGCCCGCCAGCAGTGGGTCGGCGGGCAGCCGATCCAGGTCCACCACCAGCGTCACCTCGCTCGCCCGCGCCAGGCGCGGCAGGTCCACCGCGAGCCCGTCGGACAGGTCCATCCCGGCCCGCGCCCCCAGCGCCAGCGCCGCGGGGCCGGCCTCCAAGGGGGGCCGCGGCCTGAGGTGGGCTTGCAGCACTGCGTCCTCGACGGGGTGATCCTCTGCCCACCCGGCGCGACCCGAGGCCGCCTCGAGCCAGCGCCGAAGCCCGAGCCCAGAGCGCCCCACGTCGCCCCGCACCAGCAGCGTGTCCCCGGGCTCGCCCGCGTGCCGCAGCAGCGCCGCGTCCCCTTCGGGCAGGGCCCCCCAGGCCGTCACGGTCAACATCAGGGGCCCGGGGCTCCGCACGGTGTCGCCGCCGACCAGCGCCGCCCCGCCCCAGCGCGCGCACGCCGCCAGGCCCCGCGCGAATCCCCGCCACCAGCGCGCCGGCAGGTCCTCAGGCACCGCGGCCGACAGCACGAAGCCCTCCGGGCGCGCGCCCATCGACGCCACGTCCGACAGGTTCACGGCGACCGCTTTCCAGCCGAGGGCCTCGGGCGGGTGGGCGCGGAGGAAGTGGACGCCCTCGACCAGGGCGTCGCTCGTCACCACCCGACGGCCGCGGGCTGCTGGCAAAACCGCCGCGTCGTCACCGGGCCCAAAGGGCGTCGGAGGCGCGGCGGCCGCGGCGACCACGGCCTCGATGAGACCCTGCTCGCTCAGGGGGGCGTCGCTCACGGCAGGATCGGGTCCTCGGCCCCCTCGCCCTTGAAGCGCTGCTGGCGCAGCTCCCGCTCCTCCTCCTCCGAGAGCCGGGCGCGGATGTCGTCGAGGTCGATCGTCAGCAGCCGCGGCGCACGCAGCACCGTCCCGTCGTCCATCACGCTCACCAGGCCCGTGGCGCCCGCGTGGTTGCGGGTCGCCGTGAGGTTGGCCAGGATCGCCCGCCGCACGGCGTGGTCGCCGCCGTCCACCGGCGCCACCGCGCGCGCCAGGATCACGGTCGCGTCGTAGACCTCGGCGTGGAAGGCCCGCGGCCACCGCTGGTGGCGCGTGAAGAAGCGCTTGGTGAAGCGGTCGACCTCGGGGTCGTCGGGGTCGTGGACATAGGCGTCGACGAAGACGGCGTTGTCGGTGAGGTTGTCGCCCCGGTCCACGACCGAGGAGTGGTTCCAGCCGGAGCCCCCGAGGAGCTGCACGCCGGCGCGCGCGCCGGGTCGCGGCTCGGTCCGCACCGTCACACCCCAGAACTTCAGGAACGGCACCAGGCGCCGCACGGTGCGCGCGCCATCGGGGATGAAGAGCGCCTCGAAGGTCGTGTCGCCCTTGCCCGGCTTCGACGCGTCGAGCAGCGCCGCGACGGTGGGGCTGAACTCGCCCGTCCCGGGCGCGTAGCCCTCGACGGCCCAGACCTCGCCGCCCAGGCGCACGATCTCGTCCCAGAACGCGCCCATCAGCGCTTCGCCGTAGGCGTTGTCGGGGAACAGGATCGCGACCCTCGTGGCGGCGAGCTCCGCGGCGGCGTAGCGCGCCACAGCCCGCCCTTGGTCGGTGGCGCTCAGGCGCAGCCGCAAAACGCTCGGGCCGGCCTCGGCGACCTCTTCGGCGCTCGACAGCACCAGGTGGGGAACGCCGTAGCGCGCGGTGACCTCGGCGGCCGCGGCCGACTCCTTCTGGCCGACCGGGCCGAGGATCGCCGCCACGTGGTCGTGCAGCACCAGCTGCTCGGCGATCTCGGCCGCCGCGTCGGCCTCGCCGCCCGTGTCGCGCCACAGGATCGTCAGGCCCGGCACGTCGTCCAGGGCGAGCTCAATCGCCGCGCGCGCGGCCGCCCCGATGCCCTTGTACTCGCCGCTGTCGGGGAGCATCACCCCGATCGAGCGAGGCCGCACCTGGTTCCACTGGCGCACCCGCTCCAAGAGCTGCTCGGCGGCGGTCCGCCAGTCGACCTCGGCCCGCGGCTGGTCGCGGGCGAGTGTGGCCGCCTCGGCGCAGGCGTCGAGCTCGAGCGCGCCGCACAGCGCCCGAGCGTGCTGCAGGGCCACCCAAGCCAACAGCGGCTCGGCCTTGGGGAGCTTCCGGTAGAGCTGGCCAAGGACCCGCGGCGACACCCGGCCGGCGACCTCGTGGACGAGGGTCCGCCGCACCTGGGCCTCGCTCGCGCCCGTCGGCGCCAGGTGCGCCCGCACCGCCGCCTCGGCCTGCTCGAGCTCACCGACCCGGAAGGCGTTGCGTGCCACACCGCGGGCGGCGTCTGCCTGGTCCTGCGGGCGCGCGGCGCGCACCAGCGCCAGCGCGAAGGCCCGCGCCGCCTCGAGGTAGCTCTGCAGCCCCTCGAGCGCCCTGCCCAGCGCGGCTTGCCGGCGGAAGGCGAAGGGCTCCGGGCCCGCTTGGCCGGCCACCTCCTCGACGAGGGCCCGGGCCACGTCGAAGTCCTCGCGGGACAGGGCGTCCTCGGCCAGCGCGACCCGGGCCGCGACGGCCTCGGGGCTCTCGGGGTAGGTCTGCTGGACCTGCTGGTATAGCGAGCGCGCGCCGAGCTCGTCGCCTTCGGCCTCGCGGGCCTCCGCGGCCGCGAGGGCCCGGGCCGCGGCCCGCGCATGAGGCGTGGGTCTGTTGGCGACTCGCCCGGTCGACCCGTCGTCGAACCCTGGGATCGCGCCGCCCTGGATCACGGGCGGGCCCTTGGGCGTCGGAGGCGTCGACGGGCTCTTGTCATAGACGACCGTTCCGCGGTGCCCGTCGGCGCGCCGCTGCGCCCCGGGGCACCCCACGAGCCCGGCCGCCCCCCACATCAGCAGCGCCGCAGCAAGGGGTCGCTGGTGGTCACTCATGCGCATCTTCGAACCGCTTGGTCTGTGGGAACGTCTCGGGGGTCAGACGCGCCATCAGCCCTCGGAGGGTGGCGGCGGCCTCGCCGTCCAGGCCCTGGGGCATCTCGAGGGCCAACGTCACGCGCTGGTCACCAGCCTCGCGGCCGCCGCTCGCCGGCACGCCGAACCCGGGCATCAACAGCACGTCGCCGTCGGCGCTGCCCGGGGGAACGCTGATCGCCCGCGATCCGTGGATCGTGGGGACGGCCAGGGGGCCACCGACCGCGGCCACGAACAGCGGCACTGGGCGCTTGACGGTGATGTCCTGCCCCACCCGGCGCAGGTGGCGATGCGGCGCGACGTGGACCTCGACCATGAGGTCGCCGTCGGCGCCGCCGAAGCGGCCCGCCTCTCCGCCGCCGCGAACCCTGAGGCTCGCGCCGTCATCGAGGCCGGGTGGGAGCTCGATCGAGACGGCGCGGCGCCCCTCGACCTCACCGCGTCCGTCGCAGGCGCTGCACGCGCGCGGGCTGATGTGGCCGCGGCCGTCACAGGTCTGGCAGGTGATCCGCGCGGCGCGCAGCAGGGGGCGGGCCAGCACCTGTCCGAAGCCCAGGCAGCGCGGGCAGATCTCGGGGATCACGCCCGGCGCGAAGCCCCGGCCGCCGCAGGGCTCGCAGGGGCGCGCGTGGGGGAGCGCTAGCCGCTGGGTGGATCCTCGCATCGCCGCGGCAAAGGGAACGGTCAGGCGATAGACCCGATTCCGCCCGTCGCGGGGCCGCTTGTCCCCCACCCCGAACAGGCGGTCGACGACCTCGCCGACGGCCTCGGTCAGCCCTCCGCGCCGTTCGATGGGCAGCGCGGCGGCCAGGTGGCCCTCGTCGTAGGCGCGGCGGCGGGCCTGGTCCCCAAGGACCGAGTAGGCCTCGACGAGGGCCTTGAAGCGCGCGCTGGCCGCGTCGTCGCCGGGGTGTCGGTCCGGGTGCCAGCGCGCAGCCAGCGCCCGGTAGGCCTGTCGGATGGTGGCGTCGGCGACGCCGGAGTCGACCCCCAGGACCGCGTAGTAGTCAGGCCTTCCGGCGCTCATCGCCGCCTCGACCCGCTACAAGAGGGTGTCGGGCACGAAGACGATGTCGCCCGGCTGCAGCGCGAAATTCGCCGCGCGGCCCTCGATGATCTTCTCCACGGGGATGGGGATTCGCTGCTCACCCCCCACCTCCTTGCGGGTCACCACGACATAGTTCGTGTTGGCCGACGCCTTGAAGCCGCCGGCGACGCTGATCGCCTCGACGATGTTCATCCTCGCCGAATAGGGGAAGGTCCCGGGCCGATTGACCTCGCCCAGGACGAAGACCTTCTTGGAGTTGTACTCCTTGACGAAGACCGTCACCGAGGGATCGCGGATGTAGCCATCCATGAGCTTGTCGCGGAAGCGGGCCTCGACCTCGTTGGGGGTCAGGCCCGCGACGTGCACCCGGTTGATGAACGGAAAGTGGACGTCGCCCTCCGGCGACACCTGCAGCGTGCGCGTCAGCGCCTCCTCGCCGTAGACGGTCACGTCGAAGACGTCGCCGGGCCCGAGCCCCACCCGCTTCATGTGCTCCGCGATGTCCTCGTTGAGGTGCGCGTAGCCGGCGATGGGGGCCTCGGGGCAGGCCGATAGCGTCGCCGCGCTCAGCGACAGCGCCATGGCGATAGCCAGCGCCTTGACCACAGGCCCACGGCTTGGGCCGCCGGCGGGGGCGCTCACCACCGCTCCGGTCGCGCGGCCTGCCCTCGCGGGATCAGGATGGCTGGGCTCGTCGCTCACGTGCAGCCGGCACGCTCCCCGCGGCGGCGGTCGGCGGACGCCCCCACGCGGCGCCTGAGGCGATCCGAGGCCGCGGCTCACGCGCCTAGTAGCGCAGGTTGAGGCTCGCGAAGACGCGGTGGTCATCGTAGGCGACGTGGTTCGTCTGGGTGGTCGTGGACAGGGTGTAGTCGCTGAGTACCGCGTCGTAACGGTAGCCGATCGTGGCGCCGAGGAGCCGCGAGATGTCGAAGTCCAGCAACACACCTGCCCGCACGAAGTGGTCCTCGCGGTTGGCGTCGGAGGCCACCACCGCGGGAGAGCCCTCGCGCGGGGCCGGCTGCCACTCGCCGAAGTTCTTGATGTCGTAGGAGAAGTCGACATGCAACTCGGCCAGCTCGCCGATCCGCTGGGTGAAGCTCGTGTAGGTGCGAAAGTACGAATAGTAGCCGCCGAGCGGGGCCATCTCGAAGTCGCGCGCAACCCCGAGGTGGATGATCGACTTGGGGCTGAAGCGGTAGCTCAGCTGCAGCTGGCCGATAAAGGAGGAGAAGTCCTCGGGGTCCCGCTCCAGCAGCGTGTTTCCGTACCCGGCGCGCGCGAGCAGCGCCAGCCGCTCGGTGATGTAGCCCGACAGGCCCAGGTAGAGCTTGACGGGCTTGCCGGGCACGTAATTGCCCGGGTGTGCCTCTTCGGCCTCGGTGGTGGCCTTGGAGTAGCTCCGGAACGCCACCGTGCCCTCCAAAAAGGCGTAGGTCATCGGGTAGAACCGCCATGACGCCAGCAGGCGTACCAGGTGATCGTCGGTGTCGAGCTGATCGAGCTTGTCGTAGCGCTGCATGATGTGGCTGTAGCCGACCGAGATGTCGAGCGCCCGCCCGCCGGGGTGAAAGGCGAGGTCGGCGCCCACCCGGTTCCAGTTTCGGTTGCCGTTGCGCACGATCTGCGGCCGCATCCAGATGGCGCGGTCGAACTCCTCGTGCAGGGTCAAGGTCAGCGCGCTCTTTGGCCACAACGCCACGGCGATCCGGGCGCTGCCGCCGACGTTGGACTGGTCGGTGACGGCGGCGTCGTCCGAGATCGGCAGGAAGACGTCCACGTCGAGCCCCATCGACAGGGCGACCTTGTCGAAGTCGGGGTTGAACAGCGCCACGCCCGGTCGGATGTGTAGCTCCATGGCGCCGGTGGGATCGGCGGTCCGGGAGTCCACCCGAAAGAAGTTGGTCCGGTAGCCCCCCTCGACGAACAGCCGCGGCTGCAGCACGAACTCGCCAGCGGCGATCCCGTACAGGGGCTTCTTCGAGACCAGCCCGAGCCCCGCGCCCGTGAGCCCGGAGTACGAGGGCCCAAGGCCCGCTGGGCTGATGAGGCGAGGGTCGCCGAGCCCTTGATCGAAGGTCTGGGCCCACGCCGAAGACGCCACGAGCAATACGGCCGCTGCTGCGACCGCCGCTTGGAGGAATCGGGGGTGTCTCATCGAACGCCTGGGGCGGTATCAGAAATAGGGGCTAGCGTGAACCGGAGCGTCGGGGACCGACGGCGGCAAGCTGAACGTGGATGGGAAGTCCGGGACGACCGGCAGGCTCCCCTTGTACTCCAGCTTCCGCTCCAGCGCGCCGAGGTCGAGATCCACCGGGATCCCGGTCGCGCTCTTGATCTGGGCATAAAACTCGCGGACCTTTGCGCAGGCGATCGTGATCTTGACGTACTCGTGCTCGACCCGCTTGCGGTCGCGCTCAGCGGCCCGCTGCTGAAGCGTCAACAGGTTCTGCTCGGACAACCGAACCAAACCCTTCATCGCGGTGATCGCCTCGTTGCGCGCGGTCGTGGCCGACACGTCGTTGGCCGCGATCGACTCCTCGAGCAGCTTGAACGACTCGGCCAGCCGCTCCTCCATCCCGCGAACACAGGCCTTGGCCCTGCGCACCATCTCCTCGATGGAGAGCTTGGCGAGGTCCACGTCGTCGGTCCCGCTCGGCTGCGCAGAGGTCGAAACAAAGAGCCCGGGCGCGAGGACCGCGAGGCCAACGGCGACCATGAGAGCGATGCTTGTTCGTTTGAGCTTCAATGCGTTTCACCGGAGTCGACATCAAGCGACCGAGTGCGCCGATGATAGGGATCGTAGATCGACGGTGTCAACCGGAGCCCTTTTTGCCGTCGTTTCAAACAGTTCGGACCCGATTGGGCGCTGCTTGGGGCTTTGTTGCCGCTTTGTCGTCGCGTGATCATCGAAAAATGGCACGAGCGCGGCCGCGTTCGCCGCAGCCGCGCTCATGTGGCTCTTTAGGTGCGGAAGCTACTTCGTGTCCAGCAGGAAGGGGTAGCTGAAGGTTACCGAGCCGCCGCTTGGGGGCTCGAAGCGCCAGCCGCGCACCTTGCTGATGATGCACTGAGCCACGCTCGGATCGCCGGTGCTGTTGCTGCCCGCGCTGATGTTGGTGATGCGGCCCGCGGGGCCAATCGTGAAGCGGATCGTGACCTTGCCGCGCAGGTTCGGGTTGGTCTTGAGGGCCTTCTCGTAGCAGTGCTTGATCGCGCCCTTACGCCGCGAGAACACCCGCGCCACGGCCTGCTTGTCGATCTGTCCGGTGCCCGTCTGGCCACTGACGCTGCCGCCCCTGACGTTGGCTCGGACCTTGATCTCTTTGCGCCTGGTCTTGCTCTCGGTCTTGACCGTGGTCGTCGCGATGCGCTTGCCGCCCGTGTCCCCCGCGGACAGGGTCTTGTAGCGGCTACCATCCTTGGTCGCCTGAGAGGGCCCACCGACGAAGGAGGTGACGCCGTCTTCGGCTTGGGTCACGCCGCCAGGTAGGTTGAAGGCGTCCTTGAGATTCGCCTCATGCACCCCGTGCTTGAGCGAGTCCGGCTCGCCGGGACCGCCCGACCCATCATTGGAGCCGAGCACGTGCAGGAACGTGCTGCGCCGGACCTTCGCCGTGAGCTTCTCGCGGCTCGACTTGCGCTTGTCGGCGGCCCTGGAGGGCTTACGCCGCTTGACCACCCTCTTGGTGGGAGGCTTGGGGGCAGGCTCGGCAGGCGCCTGCTCGACCTTGGTGTCGCCGGCGTCCTTTTCCTCGGTGGCCTCCGGCGGCTTGTTCTCCTGTTCCTCTTTCTTCTCCTCGCGCTGCATCTGGACCTCGGCCTTGAGCAGCTCGTAGACCTTGTCGCCGCGGCGGTCGTATTGCTTCTGATAGTACTGGCCTGTCTGGGTCCACCACAGGTCCAGCCCGGCGCCCGACCCGCCGAGCACGAGGAACACCGCCACGAGGATGTTCACCAACGGCCACTCGAGCTGCGAGGTGATCCCGCCCTTGGCGGCCGCCGGCAGCACCGGGCGAGGCATCACCGGTGGCGCGTCCACGCACTGGAACAGCACCGTGACGTCGCCAAAGACCACCTTGCCGCGCGCCTTCGACGTAAGGGGCGTCGTATAGGTGGTGCCGCGTTTGTGGGTGCCCTTCTTCTTGGAGAGCTCGCGCAGGGTCAGAGGCTGATCGCCGAGATCGACGCGGCCGTCCATCCCACGCTCGAAGACCAGCGCGTACCCCTTGCCACGCGTCTCGAAGAGCGTGAATTGCTTAGGTAGACTCGGGCTGGGCACGATGAAGGTGTTCTTCGGGCCCTGGCCGATCGAGACGTCGCCGTGCTTGCGCAGCAGCCGCTCCTCGACGACACGCCGATCTTGGCTGATCCTGACGCGCAGGATCTTGTTCTTGTCGCCCTTGGCCATCAGGCCCCCTCGACCAGGTTCACGTCACGTATGTGGGACATCGTCCTCAGCCAGGACCGCCCCGGTCGCGTAGTGCTTGAACCTGATATTGTCACCAGCGTGGATTCTCTCGAAATTATTAGGCTGATCCGCAGGGTCTGCCGAAACCACCCCGCCATGTCGCACCAGCGCTCGAGCACAACCACGATGGTGTGAGGTCACCCTCATCACTACCTAGCGACGCGAGTCTCGCATCACGGCGAAGCGCAGCTGGTCGATGCCCGCGGTGCCCGCGGTGTACACCACGTCGGCGATGATGCGGTAGGGGATGTCGCGGTCGCAGATGATCGTCGTGATGCCCTTGAACGGCTCCTCTCTGCCGAGATCGGCGTGCACCTCTTTGGCGAACTCGAACTCATCGCTCAGGGTCTTGAGGAGCTTGGTCACCAGAAAGGATGACTCCTCACTGTCCTCTTTGTACGCCTTGTCGATGAAGTACCGGTTGCCTTCCTTCGCGTAGTCATCGTCAGTGCGGCACTGGCGGCCACCCTGCGTGGTGCACGCGATCGGCACCGTCTCTTCCTCGTCCACCACGATGTGCCGCTTGTCGATCAGGATCGCCAGGGAGTCTTGGGGATCGCGGTCGACCGTCGACTGAGCCAGCTGCATGTACTGGTTCTGCTTTACGTTCCACGGGTCGCTGGTGATGGACACCAGAAGAAAGACCAGCAGGATGCTCATGATGTCCATGAGCGAGTTGATGTTCAGGGCGTCGCTGAAGTCCTGCTTGCGGACGCCTGCGCGGTCCTTCTTCTGGAAGGCGACCTCGTCGCCGTCGCCAATGGGTCGCTGATGCTGTCCGGTCTTCGCCATCGTGGTGGCTCCTCGACGATAGAGGACGGCCCGCGCCAGAGATCCTTACGCGGGCCCGTCAGAAAAATGTCTTACTCCGCGACGACGAAGACGACGCGCGAGAACATCGGCACAGGCTCAAGGTCCTTCTCGTCGACCTTGTTGTCCTGATTGACGTCCTTCTTGGACTGCCGCATGCGGGGCTTGGCGGCCGAGTACTTCGTCATGCGGTCGGGACCGCTGAAGTCCCCTTCCTCCAGCTCGATCCGCGAGGCGTCGATCGTGCGAGCGATGACATACCAAGGGATGTCCATCTCTGCCGCGATGTTGATCGTCGTCTCGTCCGGGTACGCCCGCTTCTTGGCAGCGAGGCGCGAGTACAGCGCCGGGTAGTCGTAGTCCTCCTTCGTAATCGTGGAGGCCGCACCCGAGCTGTCCTTGGTGGTGATCGTGAAGGTGTCCCTCAAGATGGGCTTTTCGGGCTCCGTCTGGAGCTCGGACTCCTGCTTGAGCTGGAAGCCCGTCTTCGAGATCAACACCGTGAGGTTCAGCGGCTTTTTCTGGTCATCCGACTTCTTCGACGAGCCCGTGCCGAGCTTGGGCGCGGCGACGGCCTGCACCTTCACCTCGAAGAAGTTGAACATCGCGAGCAGCATCGGGATGAGGATGACCAGCAGACCCATGATGGGGGCCAGGTTCAGCTCTTGTCCCGCGTCGGATGAGTGGCTCGCTTCAGAGGGCTTCCGTGCCATCATGTCCTCTTGAGGTCGGGGAGCGCGAAAAGCGAAGAGCGTCGCCCCGATGGTCGGGACGACGCTCGTCAACGGAGCTTAGCTGCGCTCGCCACCCTTGGTGCGCGAGATGAGCAGGTTCTCCAGCTTGACCGAGTAGAGGTCGATCTCGTCGACGATCTTCTTGGTCACGCCAGCCAAGAAGACGTGCGCGCCCATGGCCGGGATGGCCACGATGAGGCCGAAGGCCGTCGTCGTCATGGCCTTGGAGATAGCGTTACCAAGCGCCTGCTGGCGCTCGCCGGCCGGGATCTTGTCGCTCGAGATGGCTTCGAAGGCCTCGATCATGCCGATGATGGTGCCCAGCAGCCCCAGCAGGGTGGCGATGTTCGCGAGCGCTTGCAGGGCGGACGTCCGCTTCTGGATATGCGGAATGACCTCGAGGGTCGCCTCCTCCACCGCGTTCTGGATCTCCTCGGGGCCCTTGTTGGCGCGGGTGAGACCGGCCTTGATGACCCGCGCCAGCGCCGCCGAGGGAGCTGCGTTGCAGAGCTTGATGGCCTTGTCGATGCTGTTGGCCATCACGAGCTTCTGGATCTGAGCCATGAACGCGCTGGCGTTGATGTTGTACTTGAAGAACAAGAAGATGAAGCGCTCGATGATGATGCCCACGGCCAGGATAGAAACGGCCAGGATAAAGTACATCCAGATGCCGCCGTCACTCATCGCCTTGGCAATCCCCTCCATGGAACCATTCCCTCCGTCGTCGCCTATACGAATCGTTTAGTTAGGCTTCGTTGTGGTCGTCGAGTTGTTTTCGCGGCGCCTGTGACCAAGGGGACATCGTGCGCCCAGAGCTTGAAACGCTTACCCGTCCTTTTCGGAACGGTCAAGCTCCGCCTGCACGGCGACGCGATTTGAGCCTTCGGCTTGGCGGCAAAGGCCCCGCGCCCCGTAGGCATCAGAACGCACACCACCGGCGGAGCATAGGGACGGCTCCCGAGCAGGGCGGCGTGGTGACGTGGAACCACTCTGAGTCCGGAGACTTGGCGTGGCTCTAGAAAGGGTTGCGCTTGGCCGACTCGACGATACGGTGGACGAAGCTTCGCTGGAGCTTGATCCCCTGGTACCGGATGCGGCTGCGGCCGAGGACATAGAAAACTTGGGGCTTCGCGACCTTACCCTCGATCACCATGGCCTCGAGCTCGATGACCTTGGGCGGCGCGCCGCGGCCGCCGCGGTGCTGGGCCGAGGCCGCGGAGCCGAACCCGATAAGGGTCGCAAGGAGCGCGAGCAACCCAACGAAGTTTCTTAGCTTCACGTCGCCTCACCTCCGTCATCCGCGGGGGGCGCGCCGTCGTCGGCCGGGGGCTGCTTGAGCTGCTCCTTGCGACGCTCCTGCTCCTGCTTGAGCAGCAGCCGCGCCTCGCCGATATACTTGTCGACGTTCGGATCGACTCCCTGTCGGCCGCCGCTCTTGTAGCCCTGGAAGGCGTTGATGGCCTCGCCGAGCTGCTTGATGCGGTCGCGGCCGGGCAAGGGGTTGTCGAGGTAGAGGACCCCAAGGTTGAACCACGCCTGAGGCAGCTCGCCGTTGAGCGAGAGCACCTTGCGCCAGCTCTGCTCGGCGCCCTCGAACTGACCGAGGCCGCGTTGGGCGCTGCCAAGGTTGAGCCACGCCTCCGCGAACGCCGGCGCCGCCTTGATCACCCGCTGGAGGATGTCGGCGGCCGCCTGGAAGTTGCGCACGTCCACGTAGACGACGCCCAGGGTGTTCATCGCCTCCAGGTACCCGGGGACCTTGTTGACGGCCTCCTCGAGCAGCACACGAGCCTGCACGATCTTGCCCTCGTCCAGCCGGATCCGCGCCAGGAGTAGCAGCGCCTCAGGATCACGCCGGAGCTCGATGGCCCGCTGAAGCACGTACTCGGCGGTGCCAGGACGCTCGAGGCCCAAGTACACCCGCGCCATGAGCTTCATCGCCGCCACGGACGTCTCCGCCTTCTTGAGCACGCGGGTCGCCGCCTTGCGGGCCCCCGCGTGCTCGCCCGCAGCCAGCTGCAGCTCCCCGTAAGCCAGCTGCACGCCAAGATCGTCACGGTACGTATTCGCCAGGGATTGAAGGCGCCCGCGCGACGCGTCGGGCCGCCCCTGAGCCTGTTGAATGTGCACCAGGAGCAGCAGCGCCCCTCGGTGGCGCTCGTCGATCGACAGCGCCACGTTCACGGCCTGCAGCGCCGCCGGGAGGTCGCCCTCGAGGAAGGCGATGCGCGCGCTGTGGAACCTCGCGTCGGCGCTCTTCTGGTCCGCCGCCAGCGCCTGCCTCACCCGCTGCTTGGCCATCTTGAGGTCACCGGCGTCGATGAACCGGCTCGCCTCCCACGCCAAAGCGTCAGCCCGGGACAGGCCCCGGGGTGCCTTGCCGATGGAGGCCGGCGGCGCCGGCGTACCCGGCGCCGGGGCGCTGGTCGGGGGCGGCGCAGGCGTCGGCGCAGGCGTCGGAGTACCCGCGGCGGGCGGCGCCGACGGCGTGGGGGCCGGCTCGGCGGCCGCGGCGCAGGGCGCCAGCAGGATCAACGCGGCGCCGAGGCCCGAAAGGCACAGCGCTCGCGTCACTTGGCACCCCCGGGCTGCTCCTCGACGCGGAAGCGCGGCTCGAAGGTAGGTAGCTTTTTGGTGTCTTTGTACAGCGGGTACTCCTGCGGCTTGTAGCGGTTGATCGCCTCAAGGGCCAGGCGTGCCCACTCGTTGGTCACCTTGAGCCGCAGCGACTCCTTCACCGTGCGCTCGAAGCGCTCGATGGCGATGTTCTCGTACTTGAGGCCCTCGTCCTCGATCTGGGTGATGAAGATGTCCATCTCCTCGTCGCTCAGGCCGATCGGGGCCGGCGCCGCATACAAGGTCTTGG
>PDWJ01003921.1_pt1 | contig 13693 bp, 13 predicted proteins | sample 1430881 | NCBI WGS metagenome assembly PDWJ01 (sample SAMN01162460, study PRJNA174530) | Oral metagenome, whole genome shotgun sequencing project. | biome: Marine environment; feature: Marine mammal; material: Swab sample of the gingival sulcus; isolation source: swab sample of gingival sulcus... | reverse complement strand
TCCATTGCCCGAGCATTCATTAAAAATCTTAAAGCGGGAGGGATCGTCCAAGGAGGCTCAACGATCACCCAGCAAGTAACCAAATCATTTCTCCTCACTCCTGAACGAACGTATAAACGAAAACTAAAGGAGGCGATTCTTGCCTACCGCATTGAAAAAAAATTTTCAAAAGATGAGATCCTGTTTCTCTATTTAAATCAAATATATCTGGGACACGGAGCGTATGGTGTAGAAGCCGCCGCAGAGAACTATTTCGGCAAGCACGCAAAGGAACTGACCCTGGCAGAATGCGCCATGTTAGCTGGATTGCCCCAAGCACCGAGTAAATACAGTCCCTTTCGTTTCCCCGAAAAAGCCAAACAACGGCAAATTTATACTTTAAATCGGATGAAAGAAGAGGGAATGATCACCAATCTGGATGTCACCAATGCCATCAACGCCAAGCTGGACATCCATCCCAGGAAAAACTGGTTTATCGAACGGGTTCCCTGCTACACTGAATACGTCCGGCGGTATGTGGAAAAAAAATATGGATCTGAAATGCTTTACACCCAAGGATTGAGCATCCACACCGCCGTGAACATTGAGCTTCAAAAGATAGCCCGTACCGCTGTAAAAAAAGGGTTGCAAGCTCTGGACAAACGAACCGGATACCGTGGGCCTGTTCAAAATATCCCAACCCTTCAAGTTGAAGCGTTCTGTCAAAAGATCCATGCCGAACTTAAAGGCAGTCTGCCCAAAAAAAACGGCATCTACCAGGGTGTGGTCTTGAAAGTGGATGATGAAAACAAGGTGACCCATGTGCGGGTTGGAAATACTTACGGCCTGATCCGTCTGGCCGCCATGACCTGGGCCAGAAAGCCCGATCCCGAAGTGGCCCACTACCAGGCAAAGGTTAAAACCCCCTCCCAGGTACTCAAGCCCGGTGACGTCATTAATGTTCAAGTACTCAACAAAAACATGGCGGACAATCAATATGAATTTGCCCTATACCAGGCGCCGGTAGCCCAGGCCGCCCTATTGAGCATAGAGGCCGAAACCGGCCATGTCAAAACCATGATCGGTGGCCGGGATTACCGCAACTCCCAATTTAACCGGGCATACCAATCCCGCCGCCAGCCCGGCTCCGCATTCAAACCCCTGGTCTATGCGGCCGCTCTGGATAAAGGATATACGGCAGCATCGGTGATTGTGGATTCCCCTGTAGTCTATGAAGATACCACCCACGATTTTGTATGGAAGCCCCAAAACTATAAAGAAAAATTCTATGGTCCCACCCTTTTCAGGGAAGCCCTGACCCAATCCAGAAACATTGTGACCATTAAAATTCTCCAGGATATCGGTATCGATTATGTAATCAACTATGCCAGAAAACTTGGGATCACCTCACCCATCAATAGAGATCTATCCATCGCTCTGGGCTCATCGGGCCTTTCTCTCTTAGAGGTGACCAATGCCTATTCTGTTTTTTCAAATTTGGGTTATCTCATTGAACCAGTATTCATCACAAAAATTTACGACCGGGATAACCATCTGCTGGAATCGGCCAAACTGGTTCGCAAAAAGGTGATGGACATGGACACGGCCTATATCATGACCAGTATCCTGGAAAGTGTGGTCAAATCAGGGACCGGGCGCAGGGTCAAAGCTTTAAAACGACCCGTGGCCGGTAAAACCGGTACTACCAACAACTTGTTTGATGCCTGGTTCATGGGATACACGCCCAGATACACCACCGGCGTATGGGTCGGACTGGATCAGGAAGCCCCCTTGGGACGTGGAGAAACCGGTTCCAGGGCAGCCAGTCCTATTTGGCTTGACTATATGCAACAGGCCCTGAAGGGTAAATCTGTCCGTACCTTTAATGTGCCTGAAGGGATTGTGTTTGCCAAAATCGATGCCAAAACCGGACTCCTTCCCAATGAAGAAAGTGAAAAAACAATTTTCGAATGCTTTAAGGAAGGCACCGTCCCTACGGAATACTCCCCAAGATCGGACGAGGTGCAAGGACAAGAAGATCTTTTCAAAGAGGGAATTTAATCTTTAATGGCAATCACTTGATCAGGGCTGAGGGTGTCATTTATAATAATTTGAAAGCCCATCCCCGGATATTTCTCAGCCAACCGTTGAAGGTTGATTTTTTTATTTCCCTGTAGCCGTGATAGGGAACGGGAGGACACTTGAAGCTGAATGGTCCCCATTGAATGTATCTGTGGTAGTGCATCAATAGCCGCACACACCTGATCAAACATCAGCGCAGAATAGACCAGATGGCCGAAGGCCGGATGCCACGGTCCAGCCAGCATCTGTGATGGATCCGACATCATCTCTCCAGATTGCAACCCCATACGAACCACTGGCACCCCTGCACGAAAAAACACCTTGTACATCTCCTTAACCTGCATCACCGCATCATCCAGTGACAGAGGCGTGTACCGCCCTTGAGCATACCATTGAGCCATCTTTGATCCCGCCAACACTAAAAGGGGATAAATACGCGCCAGATCAGGCGTTCTACCTGCCAGCACCCGAACGGTTTCAAGGGCCTTACCCAAGGTATCCCCCGGCAGCCCCACCATCACCTGGACACCAATTTTCATATTTTTACTTTTCAACAGCTCAAGGGCTTTTAGGGTATCTTCCCGTGTATGTCCCCGCTCCGAGGCCGCCAGCACACCATCATCCAATGACTGAACCCCAAGCTCCACCAATTCCAGCCCATAAGAACAGACCAGATCCAATACGTCACGGGTCACTGTATCGGGCCGGGTGGAGCATCGGACACCATGGACCAGCCCTTTTTCTACATAGGGGTAAACCCGCTCAAGCAGGTAACAGATGCGATGGGGTGGCAGCCCTAAGAAATTACCGCCGAAAAAAGCAAACTCCACTCGTTTCCGATGTCCCTTAAACGGCAAGTAATCCTGAATTAGACGCTCCATCTCACTGGCAATAACACGATCATTCTTGCCGGTAATCACGGACTGATTGCAGAAGACACATTGATGGGGACATCCCTGGTGGGGAATAAAAAAAGGAATCACCAGCGGGGCAGCGGTCATATAAATTTACAGGGATTGCGGCATTAATATCGTTAGGGCATTGCGGGCGGCATCCTGGGCCGCAGCCTTTTTGGTCTTTCCTCTGCCCACAGCCTTGAGTGTATCTACCGTTATGCTGATTTCAAAGGTTTTGTCATGGTCAGGTCCCATTTCCCGTTCAACACGATAGTCTGGTGTTTTGCCATAGTGCTCCTGGGCATATTCCTGGATAAAACTTTTGTAATCAGCGGTTTTTTCAGTGGCCAGAATCGTTTCCACCGGTGCTTTAAACAGCCGCTTCAAAATGGTGTTTACAGCATCAAAACCACCATCCAGATACAGGGCTGCCACTACGGCTTCGAAGGTATCGGACAGAATAGAGTCTTTATCTGTCCCACCGGAAAAAAACTCACCCTTGCCCAACTGAATGTGCCGGCCCAGATCAAGTTGCCTGGCCATCCGGGCCAGACCTGTCTCACTGACCAGGGTTGAGCGCAACTTTGACAACTCGCCTTCTTTTTTGGAAGGATCCGCTGTCATAAGCATCTGTCCGACACAAAGCCCAACCACAGCGTCGCCAAGAAACTCAAGCCGCTCATTATCGGTTTGACAGCGCTCCTGATTCTCATTTAAAAAAGAACGATGGCACAATGCATTGGAAAGCAAAGAAAGGTCATTAAATTGATAATTCAGGTGGTGCTCCAATAATTCCAAACGGGGACGAGACCGCAGTGACGCCAAACGTGCCATCAACGCCTTAAACACAGACATTCCCACTTTAAGGTGACCTGTACCCCGGCCAAGATCAACACCTTCATTGAAACTGCCGTGAAAGTCAGATCCGCCGGTAGTCAAAAGGTTATACCGATTCGCCAAAGATGCCAGCATCCTTTGCTCTTGCTGGCAATGATCCGTATAATACACCTCAAGACCTTGAAGGCCGGCCGCCACAAGATCGCCCACAAAATCAGGCAAGCCTTTTTCATCCCGAAATTTCAAAAGCCCGGGATGGGCAAGCACTGGCACACCACCGGCATCAAGAATCAGTTTAATGGCATCCTTACACGACACCTTATATTTTTCAACATACGCGGGCTTATCTTTACCCATGTACAGGTCAAAAACCTCTTTAAAACTCTTTGCATACCCTTTTTCTACCATCAGCGATGCGATATGTGGTCGGCCGGTCTGCTGTGCCCCAAAACGTGTTACCACTTCAGCCATGGAAATATCAAACCCAAGCTGATTCAGCTTCTCAATAATTTTAGGGTTTCGCTCTTCTCTAGCCCGCACCGCGCGGGCCAAAACCGCATTGAGTTCCGGGTTGTACAAAGAGAACCCATATCCAAGCATATGGATACTACCAAGGTACTTGAATTCCCGGGGGGGCTCACAAGAGATCTCTACCCCGGTAACAAAAGCGATGGGAAAAGACTGAACATCGGAAAGAATCTCTTTGATTCCCCCTATGGAATCATGATCGGTCAAGGCAAGTGCCTGGAGACCCGCCTCTTGGGCCAAATTAAGAATCTCCAGCGGTGTAAAGGAACCGTCTGAGGCTGTTGAATGTACGTGAAGGTCAATCAAAAATAAAAATAATGCCCCAGGTCACTTTAAATACCCAAGGCTTTCTCCATATTTTCTTCCCGGGTTTTGCATTGGATGCACTGGGTGGTCACCGGACGTGCCTTAAGACGCTCGATACCGATTTCCTCCTCGCATGTTTCACAATACCCAAATGTACCGTTTTCAATGCGAGCCAGGGTTTTCTTTATTTTCTTGATCAACTTATGTTCTCTGTCCCGAATGCGAAGCTCAAAACTTCTTTCTGCTTCATGAGACGCGCGGTCTGTTGGATCAGCAAAATTTTCTTTGGGCTTGGCCATACCTGTAACCGTATTGTCCGCATGGGAAATCAGCTCATTGAGCCGGTCCGTCAACAGCGTTTTAAAATAGTCGAGTTCGTCTTGTTTCATGGTTTATCCTTGGCGTTTGAATATACAACTTCAACCAAATATTAAACGTTAATCATATCAAAATTCATAAAAAAGTAAAGGTTTTGGTTTTACTTCTCATCTGGCACATCCAGGTTGAACAGCTTTCTGGCGACATTGAGATACAGGGAATCGTCCCGATGGTCTCCGGTATTTCGTAAAAATACTATAGGATCATGGATAGCCCGCGATGCAATGGCACGGGTCATCCGCCGAAGGGCTTCAATATCTTCAGTTGCCAGATGTTTCATACTGGGGATGGTTTTCTCAAATTCCATATCCACGATGGCGGTCATTTTATCATTGATGGCTTTAATGGTGGGCACCACTGCCAGCCCATCCAGCCACTTGCGAAATGAAACTATAGACTCGTCTACGAATCGGTTCGCTTTCACAGTTTCATTGGCCCGCTGTTGGATATTGGTTTCCACAATATTTTTAAGATCATCAATATCGTATAGATATACATTGGGCACCTTACTGATATCTGGATCAATATCTCTGGGCACCGCAATATCAATAAAAAATAAGGGATTATGATTCCGTTTTTTCATGGCCCGGCTCACTTGATCCCGGGTCATGATATAATCCGTGGCGCCGGTTGAGCTAATAATGATATCCGACTGCGCCAACATAGCCTCCCGCGCTTCAAATTGTACGGCATTGCCATCAAATTTCTGGGCCAAAGTCAAGGCATTTTCAAAGGTCCGATTGGCCACCACAATGCGCTTCACATGATGACCAATCAGATGCGCCACCGCCAGTTCAGCCATCTCTCCAGCCCCCAGAAGCATCACCGTTTTGGTGGACAAGTCGGCAAATATCTTATTGGCCAATCCAATGGCGGCATAGGAAACGGACACAGCATTATCCCCAATACCGGTCTCTTTTCTTACACGTTTGGCCACTGAAAACGCTTTATGCATCATCCGGTTCAAAAGCACGCCGGGCGCACCGACCGTCACTGCAGTTTTATACGCCTGCTTAACCTGCCCAAGGATCTGGGGTTCCCCAACCATCATGGAATCCAGGCTGGCCGCCACGCAGAAAATATGACGAATGGCCGTATCATCTTCATAGATATACAACGAAGATCTGAAATCGGTCACCGCTATATGTTTATGTACAGAAATAAACTGAATCATCTCCTCAATCTGGTCCCCTGTTTCCGGCACATAAAGAATTTCCATCCGATTGCAGGTTGAAATGACCAAGGCTTCTTTGATCCGAGCATCTTGTTTAAACTGCTCAAGTGCGGCCATGGTTTCGTCCGAGGAAAACGACAATTTTTCTCTTAATTCCACGGGTGCAGTTTTATGATTGACACCAATCAGTATTATCTTTGACATAATTTATTTCGCTGCTTTGTTGTATTCTCCGCTTGCCAGGGTGTAAATTTTAACGGGTAAACGCCTGGTGATGTCCCCCAAAAAGCAGGTTGACCCCCAAAAAGGTGAAGGCAAGCATGGCAAACCCAACAATTGACATCATGGCAGATCGCCGGCCCTGCCAGCCCGAGTAGAAGCGCAGATGAAGTAAAGTAGCATACACCAGCCAGGTACCCACGGAAAAAATTTCTTTCACATCCCAGCCCCAGAAACTGCCCCAGACAGCTTTGGCATAAATAAATCCGGTGACCAGACCAAAGGTCAACAGGGCAAACCCTGTGGTGATGCAGGTGTAAGACACGGTATCTAGAAAATCCAGTGACGGCAGGCGGCTGAAAAAAAATCCTGGTGCTTTTCCCCGTATACCCTGTTCCTGTATCAGGTAAAGTATACCGGCGCCGCAGGCCATCACCAGGGTCGCTTCCCCGGCAAAAATAAAAATGATGTGGGCTAAAAACCAAAATCCACGAAGTACCTTGTCTGGCTGCACAGCAGTATCAGGGATAATCACCACGGCCAGCATGAGTACAGAAAGCAATCCTGTTGCAAAAAGCCCAAGGATTTTAAGGTTAAACCGATATTGCGTATAAAGAAACATCCCACCTACGGACAATGCTGCCATGGACAGGCTTTGAACCAGGTTGTGAACAGACAGCCCACCCATTGAAATGCCTTGGATGATGATCGCTGCCAGTTGAATCCCAACGGCCAGCGCCGTACCCCCCAGAGCCATCTTTTGAATATGATCCTTTTGGTGAAACAAATAATAGCCGTAACCGGCCATGCTCACAAAATAAAGTATGGCTGAAACCCTCAGGAGAATATCTGAAAACGCCATATCATTCACACCCCCTGGCAGTACGGTTACGGGACAGATCTTTTTTCCAACAAAACAATCGAAAAAATCAACGTGCCGTAACAGTCTGTCAATTCAAATGGCCTGGCCTGCCAGGCGCTCATAAGTAAACCCTTCCCCGAGAAGTTCGGTCAGAAGTGTATCAATATCTTTTATTTCACCGTTAGCAATCAATGCCGGTAAACCCGCCTGTGCCAAGGTTCTAAATATCGTTTTATGGCCTTCAGGGTCATGCCCTCGGTCCAGCAGCACTTTTCTCACATTGGCCATGAGGGTCAGCATACTTGTGTATTCCGGGCCAAACATCCCCTCTAATTCCATACGTAACTGCCGAGCAAAGGCCGGGCTGGCCCCTCCAGTGGACACCGCCACCTGGAGGTCCCCGCGATCCACCACAGCGGGCAGGATGAAATCCCCTTTATCCATACCGTCGGCAATATTGCACAAAATGCCAGACCTGTGACACGCGTTCCGAACCTCAGTATTAAGGGCCATATTATCCGTGGCGGCAAACACCAGACTCACCCCGTTCAGGTCATCTGGTTCAAACGCTTTTTGTTGTTTATGGATGCCACTCAAACATGGCTCTGACAAAGCGCGATCAAATTCAAGGCTGACCACACGGACACTGGCACCAGCTGCCAACAGCCCTTTAGCCTTTCGAGCCCCGACTTTCCCACCCCCCACCACCAGGCAGGTTTTACCAGATATATCTAAAAATACGGGATAGTATTTCATGCCATCCTTTTGTTTAACGCCTTGTTTGAATAAACAAAATAATATATATTGCTCAATGTATTTTTTCAATATTTATTCATTTTGGTTGGATACGCCCGGTGATCAGTGACACCCATACCTATTTATTTCACACCGCTGTTGAACAGGACCGAACGCCCTTTTTCCATAACGAACTGGTGTTCAAATGTCGATACGATTCACTCCGGAGCAATAATACTATAAGAATCTGGTCACAACAGGCCTGACAGAGAAAAAGAGGGGTCTTTCCATTAACAACTGCGGTGTCAAAGGGTCTTTGGCGGTTTCGGACAGACACGATCAATGATGACAAACAAATTCAAGGATATCCCATGGCAACCTGTAAGAAACACCCTTCCAGGGAGACTTCGTTCTATTGTGGCCAAAACAATGAATACCAGTGCAAGGAATGCCTTAGATGCAAACATCCAAAACAGTATTGCAAATATCGGACCTCCTGCGCTATCCATATGATCACCGAGCAAGGCATTGACCCTGATGCCTGACGCAACTGTTGGGCAGACACTAAATTAAATTTAACAAGAACACACAAAGCGGATACCATGAAAAAAGACAGTCACCAGTTTATTCAAAATTACAAAGGCATAGCCGCATTCGGCATGGGGCGAGAGACCGACGAAGAAACCATTATGTTTTACCTGCAAAAATTCAGTGAAGATTCGTTTCTCAACGCATTTTTACCCAGACTCAGCGATCAAGAGTTAGAAGATATCTATCTGTGGGTAAACACCTATCTGAAAAAACATATTACAGAAGATGAATACCATGCACTATTTCTCAAAGATCGATAGAAAAAAGTGTCGGTAATTGTTAGAAAAAGTTATCTATAGTCATTTTCCTTGGTATGACCATCCAATTTGCTTGACAGTATTCATGGATTAACATATCCAATGCCCATACTTGGGGCTTCCCAAATTAATTTGAATTAACAAGGAGAAAACGAATGAACGTGAAGCAATTGATGTCCGGCCTGATGGCCATGCTCATGGTGATGGTTTTGGTCACCACAACCCAGGCCGCTGCAAAAAAAGACCTCATGATGGCCACCACAACCAGTACCGACAACACAGGGCTGCTGGATTACCTCATGCCCTTTTTTGAAAAAGAAACCGGTATCACCATCGAATGGACGGCTACCGGTACCGGGAAAGCCCTTAAACTGGGTCAAAATTGTGACGTTGACGTCCTTTTGGTCCATGCCCCCCCTGCTGAAAAGAGATACCTTGCCAGAGGTTATGGTAAAGACCGTCGAGAAATCATGTACAACGATTTTGTCATCATTGGCCCCAAAGACGACCCCGCAAGCATTAAAGGCAAATCCATCTCTGATGCCCTGACTGCCGTTAAAACCAAAGGCGCCCTTTTCATGAGTCGCGGCGATGATTCCGGCACCAACAAAAAAGAGAAACTGCTCTGGAAAAATGCAGGTATGGCCCTGCCTGATAAAGAAGCATGGTATGTGCAGACCGGTCAAGGTATGCTGGCCACCATCAACGTTGCCCAGGAACGAAACGGGTACACCATGACTGACCGTGGGACATACATCAAATATCAAGCCCAGCAGGACGGCAATGCCCCCCTCACCATTCTGGTTGAAGGGGATGACATCCTCTTGAATCAATATTCTGTTCTGACCCTGAACCCCAAAAACTGTCCCAGGGCAAAATATGAGCTGGCAGTGAAGTTTTCCGATTGGATGGCCTCTGATTCTGCCCAGAAAAAGATTGGCGAATTCAGACTCCTGGGCAAAAAGCTGTTTATCCCCAACGCCAAGTAAGCCCCACCTTTAATGGAGTTCCTGGCCGTCGGCATTCTAAATGCCATTAAGCTGCTGATCAGTGGTGATGCTGCCACCTGGTCAGCAGTTTCTGCAACAATTCAGGCCTCTACCTGGTCCATGCTCTTCAGCCTCATCGCAGGGCTGCCCTGCGGATTTTGTCTGGGCTACTTTGATTTCAAATTCAAACGTCATGTCAGAACTGTCGTGGATACCCTTTTGGCCTTACCCACAGTGTGTGTCGGCCTTCTGGTCTACGCATTCATCTCCAACAGAGGCCCTTTGGGCGAATTTGGCCTGTTATTCACCCTACCCGGCATTGCCGCAGGCCAAGCCATCCTTGCCTGGCCCATTATCGTTGCCATCACGGCCGCCATTATTGAAAACATTGATGAAGACCTCAAACTCACATTGATTTCATTGGGTGCTGGCAAAAAAGACATCATTTTCACCTGCCTGTGGGAAGTACGGTACGGGATTCTGGCCGCAGTGGTCACTGCGTATGGCCGGGTCCTTACAGAAGTGGGGATCTCCATGATGGTTGGGGGGAACATCAAATACCACACCCGGACCATCACAACGGCCATTGCGCTTGAAACCAACAAAGGGATGTTTGCCGACGGTATTGCCTTGGGTCTGGTGCTCATGGCCATTGCATTTGCCGTGAACATCAGCCTCTCATTTTTGAGGAAAAGATAATGCCCGATTCCCTGTATGAAATCAGTAAGGTCAGCCACTTTTACAGCACCCAAAAGGTCCTGGAGATCCAATCACTAAAAATTCCCCGGGGTGAGATTTTAGGCCTTTCTGGCCCCAACGGCAGCGGGAAAAGCACCTTTTTGAAACTGCTCTCCTTTGCCATGTCTCCCACGCACGGTGAGATTCGTTTTGACGGTCGGGCGGAACACCCCATGTCCCCCAGAATCAGGTCCCGGGTCAGTCTACTCACCCAGCGTCCATACCTGCTTAAACGCACCGTCCTGGAAAACGTCTTATACGGCCTGAAAATCAGAAAAGACACAGCAAACCAGACCCAGCGTGCAGCTGCCGCCCTGGATGCCGTCGGCCTGGATTTTGACACGTTCAAAGATCGGTCTTGGCATGCCCTTTCTGGCGGAGAAGCCCAGCGTGTGGCCATGGCCGCCCGGCTTATTCTCAAACCCAAAGCCCTTCTGTTGGATGAACCCGTTGCCAGCGTGGACACCCATAGCGCCCAGTTGATCCGAAAGGCCTCCCTTGCCGCCCGAGACGCCTGGGGCTGCACCCTGATCATCGTCAGCCATGACCTGATCTGGCTCAACCAATGCAGTGACACCCGCATCTCCGTCTCAAAAGGACGACTATTCGCCACCAAAGCGGAAAGCATCATCCCGCCCCCTTATACCCAAAAAGATGGAAATACGGTCAAACAGCTCCCCAATGGCCAATATATCCGCTTACCAGACCCCACCGGAGATGTGGCCGTCATCCCCCAAAACAGTATCCATATCAAAAAAAAAGAAACTAGTGGTCTGAGCAATTCAGTGAACGCCCGCATCGTAGAAATGATCCTCGACCAAAAAACAGGCAATACCTTGACGACCTTTTGCCTTGAGGATTTTAACCTTTCTTTGAGCGTGCCCCCGGAACAAATTTCAAATTTAAATCTAATACCAGGAAACCAGGTTCCCCTCACCTTCATCTCAAAAGACATTACCTGGCGCTGAGTTATACCGGCAGTGTTAGCCTGTCTTTAAACGATCAAGTGCATTGAACAATACTAAGAACTTATCAACTCTTGATTCATTCATTGGAGAATATTATGATAGAAAATAATATAGAAATTAAAGGACTTGCAGAAATCATTAATAGCGTTAAAAATGAATTACAAGTTGCACAAAAAGCATTTCAAAATAATAAGGAAAAACCAGGATTTCGATTAAGAAAGATGCAAATTGAAATATCTTTAGTGGCGAAAGAACAAGAAGGTACCGATGGTAGATTTAATTTAAAAACTTTTTCAATCGGAGAAAACATAATAAATTCAGATATAAATTTGCATAAAGTCACATTAGATTTTGATATTCCTGAGGATAAAGATAATAATAGCTTGAGATATAATAAATAGGACAGATATTTTGTTTGAACCAGAAACGTTACAAAAGATAAATTCTCGTATGGATACAGCTAATATTGTTAGTCATATATCGGATTTTTTAATAGAGAATAATATCTATGATTTTCTTATTGATGCATTATGGGAAAATATTCAAGGCCAAAAAAAACATTAAAAAAGTTCAATTGGAAAGATAACCCTCAGTTCATAGAAAATTCTACAGAATGGCTTAAGTGGACAAAAGAAACAGTATATATAATTTCATATAGCGCCGCATTTTCAGAAGAATTAATGCATACTATAGAAGTTTGGGTCAATGCTGGCGCTCAATCGTATAAAAGGGAAAAAGCTCTTTATGGAAAAGATGATGACATTCCAAAAAGGGCAGCTCTTGGAGCACATTTTGCTGTTAATAATTTTTCAGATATAGGTCATCCATATAGAGAAATACATCCAAATATACAATTAGATTTTTTAGAGACATTACAGCATGAGCGAGTTCATGTTTTTCGGCGCTACTGGAATGTCCTCAAATGGGATATTCCTTATGCGTCTGCACTTGGCATTACTGCAGCTCAAATTCAAGCCGAATTTTTTCAAGTACATTATAAGCTTTGGGATAAAGCCTATAATGATGAATATAATTGGAGAGAATTGATTAAAGGGGCTTACAATAATAGAGAATTTGATTTTTTAGTCTCTATTGAAAATCTTCAAAATAAATATAGAAGTCAAATTGAAGATGAGCAAAGTTATGCTGATGGTTATTATTTAGCAGTCGCTTGCAGTGTTTATTTTAATTCCGTAGAAAAGGCCAGAATTTTTATAGAGTTATTAGCATATGGAATAGAAATCAAAGAAGCACATGATATTGCCTATGAAGGCCGGGGAAAAAAGAATATTAATAACCAATATGAAGTCTTTGATATAGACACTTACAGATTAAAAATGTCCGGGTTTTGGAATCCTCTGAATAACGGTTCGATAGGATGTTGCGCCTGGGAATCAATTATGCGAGGAGGCTTCCAAATATATAAAAATGTTTTAAAAAGATGGAACATTGAGGATTCAAATTTACATAATTTGCTATGTTTGAGAAGTGGAGATCAAGCAGAAGCTTCTCATTTTACACATTCAGGATTTAGGCAATCTCAATTTATTTACTATTCCTTACCTTGTGCAACATATAGTGTTAAACCTTTTCTATCAGATAATGCGCTGAAATTGATAAACGAAATACAAACTGGGTGTTACTTTAATGAAATAGCCTCTAAATTTCAGGATGCCCTTAAAAAGCATGGTATTTATGATAATAATTTAATGATGCAAGAATTTATTAGTCCATCTATTAATACTCCAGAATTACAACGATTGAGAGCTACACTTAATTCTGCCTTTCCTAACTACGAAGCTATGCAATCTAAAATAAAAAAGCTAACTAAACAATGGGCAGAAAATCCTACTTCATTCCAAGATTTCATTAACAAAAATGATTTATAAATTTTCATTCATGAATATGTAGCGCACTTTTTAATATCCTTTGAAATAACGGAGAAACGACGATTTATTACTTGAACTAGTTCAGATCAGATCGTACACTTTATTTGTAAAAGAGAGGGTTACTGGTTTTGATAGTTGTGCAAACAAAAAACAAAACCATAGGAGGTAACCCCAACGTTGCATAAAAGACGTTGGAAAAGTGCTTAGTTTTTCAGGCTGCTTTCTGCATAGCTTCAAGAAAATGTAGTAAATCCTTTTTCACAGC